>Ga0209358_10000312_pt1 | contig 43450 bp, 46 predicted proteins | sample LauGreFa1BDMLBSN_2_FD_187574 | JGI IMG/M metagenome (GOLD analysis project Ga0209358, IMG submission 187574) | Freshwater lake microbial communities from Lake Michigan, USA - Fa13.BD.MLB.SN (SPAdes) (version 2) | ecosystem: Environmental > Aquatic > Freshwater > Lake | place: Lake Michigan, USA... | reverse complement strand
AATAGAGAGAATCTCGTAGAAATGGTATTAAATACAGGTGATTTTTGTATGATTGTGAAGTGGAAATACCAATAATATGTAATAAACCCTCTCTCCCATCGGTTTACTGCCCCGAAACTGCCCCCAATAAATGCAAGGGAATAAAGAAACTGCCCCGAAACTGCCCCACAATGAAAAAACAGGTAAAACAGGTGGGTAAAAAAAAAGAAAAGAACTCAAAGCGTGTGTACGCATAATGCGTGTATGTGTATGCGTTATATAATATGTAAAATAAATGAAAAAAACAATAAAATGTTAATAACTATATTTTTTCAGCAGGAAAATCGAAATTTAGGTAACGGAGATTAGGGGCATAAGTTAGGGGTATAGTAAACCCCAAGCCTACCCCTTAAAAATCACAAATATAGGAAAAAAACACTAAAAAGAGAAAGTATAAAAGTTTTCAACAATTCATCAAAAAAAAGGTGTAAATATCCTTTATTTAATATTTAATTATTGTAAATGATAAATTTTGATTATCTTTATGGATAATTAAAAAATCTGATATGACAATAAGAGAACAAATTGTAGAACAATTAGACGAAAATCAAGTAATAACCTTTGCTGATGGCTTTGATGATGCTATAATAGGTCTTTCTTATAATGAATCTGAACCACGAGTTGTATATTCATTTGTTAAGGGTATGGAAGTCTTGATGAGGGATATGTCGGAAGAAGATGCCGTAGATTATATACATTATAACGTGATGATTCAAGGAGAAAATTATCCAATTTGGGTGATGGATTATTACGTTAATTCGGGTATGTAAACCCACTTTTTTATCACAAATAAGTGATTCCCACTATGGATAGGAAATGTACTAAATATGTGATAAAATAAAACAATTTTTTGAATTAATTACACTATTAAAATGTATTGGAAGTCAATCGTATCAAGGCTTTCATAGTTTTAATTATTTAAAATTTATGATTATTTATGACTAACAAGGTTATACAAGAGTTTATGATTGATGGAAAAAGAAGAATTTTAATATCTCCCGATAAAAAGAAGGTTTACCAATCAAGAAGTTACTTTCAATTATTGCAGAAGAATGATGTATTATATAATGGGCAGGGAAAAATAATGGATTATAGAGAGTATGTAAGTTTGAAAGACAAAAAGGAAGGCACGATGCAGGTTAAAGATTATATGATATTGTTAATCATATACTTAGCACTATTAGTTATGTTTCTTTTTAGATTGTTAAAGCCTACTAAAGAGTTGGAAATTCCTACAAAATATGAGGTTATTGAACACAATTACGATAATCCAAAAGATTTGTATGTTGATACTACAATGAGTATTCAAGAACGTAATTATTATGAGTTTTTATACAATAAAGAATAGTAGTATTTTTTTAAAATTAATTAAGCGTAAAAAAGGCTTTTAACAAATTGAAAATGAGTAGAGTATTTGTAATATCAGACTTGCATTTAAGCCATAAAAATATGGCTATAAAAAGAGGGTTTAAAGATGAATTAGAACACGATAATTTCATAATTGAAAAATGGAATAGTGTTGTAACTAAAAGAGATATTGTTTATGTATTAGGTGATATTTCTATGGAAAAATCATCACCATACTATTTGCTTGATAAAATGAATGGTATAAAGAAAGTAATACTTGGAAATCACGATATGCCACAACATATTCCAACTTTATTGAAACACGTTAATCAAGTAGCAGGTATGTTTAAGTACAAAAATTTGATTTTAACCCATTGTCCGATACACGAATCAGAATTAGGTCGATTTTCAAAGAATGTACACGGACACGTTCACGAAAATACATTAGATGATTATAGATATGTAAATGTTTCGTGTGAAGCAGTAAATTATACTCCTGTATTAATATCAGAGTTCTTAAATAAAAAAGAAAAAGTAGAAAGCAATGGAAACTAATAGAAACGTACAAATAAAAGACTACGAGAAAGATGTTCAATTACTTATGTTGGTTCTTCAAAGTGTCGGTATTCGTGTAGATTATGCTACAACAGATTTAATTAAAAATTGTGTAGATAATTTATCAAAAAAAGGAGATAAATTAACCCTAAAAGATATGGCTACAATCAAGTCAGAGCATACGATTAAGTGGGATAATTATTTTGAAAAATTGCAGTCAAAAAGTAATCGTAAAAACGGCTTTTATTGGTATGAAATTTTGAATAAAGAATCAAAAGTTAAATGGTGCATCAATTTTATTGACCAAAATTCAAATGATGATAAAAAATCAAATGATGATATTGATAGTTGCGTTGAGAATTTTTTGAATGGATATTACGAATCTATGCACCAATTCCTTAAAAAATCTTTTGATTGGAAGAAAACGGAAGAAGGAAATGATTATTGGCATAAAATAACCAAAATAGAATAGTATGTATATGATTGTAATTATAGTGCTAATAATGGCTATTAATACCTACTTAGAACTGAAAATAAACGATATTGATAAACAAGATAAAAAAAGTTATAAAAAAGAAGATGAAAACAATACAAGTGAAGAAGTTGAAGAAGAATAGTTTTAGAATTAAAATGAACTCTTTAGACAGAACTATTAAGAAGATTTTTAATGCTAAATACAATAGTAATAGAATTAAATATCAATGGATTAAAACAGATGAAATATGAAACGTATTAAGCAATTATACAATTGTATTATGGGGCGACATATTTGGTGTTATTTATATGGTAACTATCATACAAATAAAGATGTTTTTAAATGTAATTATTGTGGAAAAAGAAAAGAAGAATAGTGAAGTTAAGGTTTCTGAAAAACCTTTAAAAATGCAGGTTGTAGAGGTTTCTATGCAGGAAATTTGGCAACAAACAATGCCTAAAATTCATCAAAGCAAAAAGACTTATAAAAGAAAAAATAAGCACAAAAATCAAAAAATAGATTAATTATTAATATAAATAATTATGATTATTAAATTAAATAAACTTAAATTTGGTAACTAAACAGACAGAATATGCAAATAGTAAGCACAAACCCATTAGTTAACTTAACAAAGGAAGAATTAGATACATTTTTACTTGCAATTGATAAGAATTTTCAAGTTACAACAATAAAAGGAGAGGTAAAAGAAGATTTAGAAACAAGATGGTCGTCTTTGTTTAATGATTGCCTTCAATATTCTATTTTAAATCATTTTACAATTATGAAAAATTATCCAAAATCAGAAGAAAGAACTTATGGTGATATTGTTAAAATAATGATTCATCAGCAAATTGAAAAAATAAACTAATATGAAATTAAGAGATAAGATTCGTAATTTCCCAACAAAACATAAAGAAGGTTTTTTAAGAGAAGAAATTGAGGAATTATTAAAAGATTTCCCAACAATCAATAGACAAGCATTTGATGAGAGTTTACTTGGTATTACTTGCGTTGAAGTAGGAGAATCAGATTTAATTACATATCATTGTGATATTGAATATGCTATCCATAATGGGTATAGAAATGATGATTTACAATTTATTTATTGGGATTAAGAAAATTATTTAATTAATTAATTTAGATTGATTTGTTATGAAAGATTTATTTAGATATTTTATCAAAAAAAATTACCCCGAAATTTCCGATGAAATAAGTAATGAAGATATTGATGAAATTGGAATTGAATTTCACAAATACCTTGAAAATAAGTTGTCTAAGGAGCAACAAGAGGAAATAATCCCTAAAGATGTAATGAAAGTAATATTGCAGTCAGACCACCCTTTTAAAACTAATGGCTTTGAACCTGCTTATGTTCTTCATTTTATAAAGTGGATTGAACAAGAATGTCAAACAGATTTAGAAAAATTATGATTGAATATAAGTATATGCCAAAATTATTTTGGTTTACAGGACAGGCAGGTGCAGGAAAAACAGAATTATCTAATGCTTTAAAAACAAAATTAATAAGAGAGCAAACTATTCTTCAACAAAATATTGTTCCTAAAGATATTTGGAGTTCAATTATTCCGAATTATAAATTTATTTTGATTGATGGTGATGATATTAGAGCCTTGTATAGCAATCAAGATTATTCAATTCAAGGAAGAAAAGAAAATGTTTATTTTGTTCAGAAACTATGCACGTTTCTAATTAAAAATAATATTGTGCCTATTGTTTCTATGGTTAGTCCATTTGCAAATCAAAGAAGTGAATTTATTTTAGAAAATAATGGTCTTGAAATATATTTGAAATGCAACGAAATAAGAGGTCGTGAAGATTATCATATTTCATACTACGAAGAACCTAACAATTTTTGTGATAGTATTACAATTGATACAACAGGAAAATCGGTTGAACAATCGTTAGATGAAATATGGAGAGTAGGATTTTTAAAGAACGAAAATAAAAGATAATGAAGGATTATCAAATACGATATAATACAGATTCAAAAGATGATTCTACGAGTTGGAGATTAATTTCCGATGGTAAAGAAATTTTGGTTTCAAATATTTTTATATCATCAAAAACAAAAACAACAAAAAACTTTATTACTGAATTAAATAGTTTTAAGTACCATATAAATTGTACAGGTAATTTAGAAGTTAGAAATAATGTGGCATACATTACGGATGAAAGTGAAAAATATGTGTTTAAAAAACATATTTTAAAAACAATTTCTTATCGTTTGCTTTCTACATCTTTGCTTATTGCTACTACCTACACTTTGGGTATGGATATTAAGTTGTCAGCGTTGATAGGTTTCGGAGAATTATTAATAAAACCTGTTTTATACTTTTTACACGAAAGAGTATGGCATAAATTAGGTAGAAAAAAATAGAATTTATATGGCAAATGAAGTAATTATAATTCATAATCCAAGCGATAGATTTGGTAAGGATTGCATCACAATAGATATACAAAATGTTTCATTTGGTGCTTTGTATTTATTGCAAAAAGATTTGGAAAAGAATTTAGAAAAGTGGGAACAGGAAGTTGAAAATGGATTAGGTTGGCATCCAACAACAGATTCATACTTAGATTTATTAAAAAAAATAACATTATTATTAAATGAAAAACTCAAAGAAAATGGATAGTGCAGAATATATGTGTGATAATTGCGAGGTTGAAATGGAAATTTTTGATGTTGGTATTTTGGCTTCATTAGAAGATGAATGTAATTTTACAACAAAAATGATTTGCCTTTGTAAGCCTTGTACTATTGCGAGAGAAAAGGAATTGAAGCAGGAATTAAGATTAATTCAGTATGCAATCAAGAGTAATATCAATAGAATGAGTAAAAAATGAGCAGGAAGTACGTTTTTAAAGTTCAAAAAAATAAAAACAAAAAAGATGCTTTTGATAAATCTCCCGATTACGATTCAATTATTGAATTAAATAATAAACCATATTCAGTAATTGGTTACACAGATGCAATGACAGGAAATTTATCTATGACCATTGAAGAAATTACAGATGAAAGAATTAATTCAAATGGATTTTTACGTTCAAAGTATGTTGAATATTTGGAATCAAAAAGGTCGAAATTGTAATAAAAATAGTTGTTATGGAAGTTAAAACAAGTGTTTATTTAAGTGAAAGCGATGTTCGTGCAATAATCAAAAAACATTTAGAAAAAACAGGTTTCAAAGTTGTTGGTGAATTAGAAATAATGATTAAGGGCAAAAATGAACCCAAAAATGGAATGAATAAAGATTCTATCGGTATTACTGCCGAAGTTGAAAAGCAATTTAAGAATAGAATAAGTTTACCTAAAAACGATTAAAATGGATTTGAGTAATATTGAAAATTTGAAAGAAAGATTTGTTATTGATTTTTTTGAATTGTCTTTCTTGACAGAATCTTGTTTGCCACCTACAACAATCGCAAGGCACTCGTTCTTTATGAATACAATTAATTTGTATTACCATCAAATGTCTTGGCAACAGAGAAAACATTTTTTTGAATGGATTGGTAAAAAATTAAATACTGAACACGAAGAATCAAGAATGTTTATCGCAAGATATAATCCCGAAAATCAATATTTAGTGAAAACTTTTTATGAAGGAAAGGAAGAAGATGTTGAAGCATTTAAGTATGAAGATAAGTATATGATTTCAAGTAGTCGTAGGATAGATGATAAGTATATTACAGGTGTAGATAAGTTAAAAATATAATTAATTATGCTTTAAGATAATTCTTATCTTTGACGTAAATTAAAGATTGATATAATGATTGGAATTAATAATGTTACGATAATTGGAAACGTAGGAAATATAAGTGATATTATGACTACTACCAATGGAACTAAATTTGTGAATATACTTGTTGCTACAACAGAATCTTTTACAACAATTAGTAAGGAAAAAAAGACAAATACGCAATGGCATAATATTGTTTTGTGGAATAATATGACTGAACTACAAAAAATGCTTTCAAAAGGAGATTTGTTGTTCGTTGAGGGAAGGTTAAATTATAGAAAGAAATCCCCAACGCATATTTTTACAGAAATTGTAGCCAAAAACATTCGTATTTTGAATAAGAAAAATCATTATTCAGACACAAAAACAGGTGTTACAGAGATTAATGATTTAGATTGGGATTCAGAATTAACTATCTACGATAATGAGTAAATACATTAAGAAAAAGGGGTTGATTGAATTGCACTATGGTTGGGATGATACTAAAAAAGAGTATTACTACTATGTGTATGATTTGGCAAGAAAAAATATTAATAATGGATTGATTGATTTTGCAGGTTCAAAATCTACAATGATGCCACCAATAGTTTTGGCTGAAAAATTAAAAATATTCAATGCCCCAATCGAACATATTCAGAAGATATTGTATATGAAAAAAATATAATTTATGGAGAAATTTATAAAAAATATGCCGATTTTGATAGCAAGAATTATTGTGATTGGCTTTTTTAGTGGTATGTATGTCATACCTGTTTACTTTTTATTATATCTGATAATGTTTAATGACTTTAATTGGCTATCAGAAACAAGTCTTAAATTCTTTTTTATAACGTATTCGACCTCGTTCTTGATTCTTTACAGAAAGTACGTTAAAACAGACGAAAATAGCGAAAATTGAGTGTTTATAGGCTTTTCAGAAGATATAAATTATTAAATTTAAAAAGAGTGATTTAATAGAGTTATTAAAAGAAATAATTGACGTTTTTCGTGTAATTATTCAAAATAATAACTACCTTTATGGTCTAAAATCCGATTTTAACTCAAATAGTTGAAGTTATTTAAAAAGATAAGATATGCTTATAATGACAGGCAAAATAATGATGATTGAATCCAAACAAATAACTTTGAATGGGGAAACATTTCAAAAAGTGAATTTGGTTATCGTTAAACAAATGAAAGGTGTAAAGCGTAATATTTGTTTTGAATCCTATGGAAAGGTTGCTAAAGATATTTTGGCATTTACAAGTGGTGAAAAAATAAAAGTATATTTCACTATTGATTCTGTTTGCAATAAGGATAATTGGTTTCATAAATTAAAAGCCGTTGAAGTAGAAAAGTGGGAGAGAGTTCCCAAGAAAGATTATTCAATAAACGAAATAAATTTTACAGATAATGACACGATTGAAGAAAGTATTAAGTGATAAAAAAATGTCGCAAAAAGAATTAGCGAAATTATCAGATGTAGCAGAGTATAAAATATCTCAATTATGTGCAGGTAAATCAAAGGATTTATTCCTTTCTACTGCTATGAAAATATGTGATGTTTTAAATTGTACTTTAGATGATGCGTTTGGCGACTTGAAGAAATAGACACAGATTTAATTAGTGTAGGTAGAATTAAAATAGAGAATAATGAATGTTATAAATCATATATTCAAGGATATTCAGAATGAAGAATTTTTCACGAATCAATTTAAGGAGATACATTGGAATAAAAATGTGCTTTTTATTAATCCTCAATTAAATGGAAGGCACTTTTATAAATATTTGATGCCTTATTTGTGTATGTATGAATACGATGCTTGGGCGACTGCTATTACAGGTATTGATAAATACAAACCAAATAAAGAATACGAAAGTGTTAAGATTCCTTTGAACTCAATGCAAATATTATGGGCAGATTATATTGTATTTCCTTTTACATTCGATGATTTAACAGAATCATATAAGAATTTAAGAAAAATAAACCCACAGGTTAATATCGTATTTAATGTAGATTTCAATTATTACGAGTTGTCAAAGCAACATAGTGTTTATAATGATTTTCAAGAAAGAAATGCGATAGAAAACATTGAAAAAAACATTTTTTATTCCGATTTAACTTTAACTACAAATACGAAACTTACCGAAGTTATTTTGGATAAGTTTAAGGAGTTATACGATACTAAATTCAAAGGAGAAGAAATTTATGTTTCAATAGGAACTATGCCTTTGTTTATTGATACCGAAGTTATATTGGAAAATGTTGAGAAAAACTTACCACGATTACCTTTAGAAGAACAACAAGCATTAAGGGTAGGTATTGTAGCAACAAATTATACTTGGGAAGATATTGCATCTTACAAAGACCAATTTAAAAAGATTCAAACTGAATTAGGTAGCAAGGTTAAATTTATTGTTTTTGGTTTTGATGGTGTGGATGCAGAAACTAATAAAAAATGTTTTCCCGAAGGATTTGAATTTGAATATGTAAAGCCTTGTACAATAATTCATTATTACAAGCAATTAAGAAATATGCAATTAGACTTGCTATTCATTCCATTGAGAAAAAATACTTTCAATGAAACGAGTGAGAATTACAATAAATTCTTAGAAGCAGGTTTATTTAATGTTCCTACAATGGTGTATGATTTATTTCCATATAATCAGATTATTAAAAATGGAGATAATGGAATTATATTGACTAAAAAAGATGAATTTGTAGAAAGGTTGAAATTCTTTACAGAGAATAAAACAGAATTATCAAGAATGGGTAACAATGCAAATAAATTTGTGATGGATAATTTTATGATTACAGAGCAGGTTGTTTCTATTATTGATGATATTTATACCTTGAATGTTCAAGAAGAAAGTGAAGTAGAATAATTAATTAAGATTGAAATGGAAAAATTGTTTTTTTACGATTTAGAAACCACAGGAACAAGGTTTTGGAAAAATGGAATACATCAGATTTCGGGTGCTATTGTAATTGATGGAGAAATTAAAGAAAGATTTGACTTTAAAGTTAAGCCTTTTGAAAGTGCTATTATTGAGGAAGAAGCCTTAAAAGTTGCTAATGTAACGATGGAGCAAATTATGGCATACCCAACAATGAAAGAAGTTTATGGTCAATTAATAAAATTACTTTCAAAGTATATTGACAAATTCGATAAGAAAGATAAATTTCATTTAGTTGGATATAACAACGCATCATTCGATAATAATTTTTTCAGAGCCTTTTTTGTGCAGAATAATGATAATTATTTCGGTTCTTGGTTTTGGAGTGATAGCATTGATGTTATGGTGTTAGCATCTCACAAATTAAGAAAATACAGAAGTAAAATGGTTGATTTCAAACAATCTTCTGTTGCTAAATATATTGGAATTGAAATTGAAGAAGAAAAACTTCACGATGCAATTTACGATATTGATATTTGCATAAAAATCTTTAATTTTATTAATAATCTTCCTTAAAACAAATTTTAATTAATTTATGGAAAGCCTATCTAAAAACAATATGATTTCTTTGGAAATTCAACACGAGGGTTATGTAATTAATTGTTATGAAACTACAATTGAACACGCTAAAGAATATGGTTTAATTTCTAAAAAGCCTTTATTTTTAAAAAATCTATTTGTTATTTCTGAAAAAAGAAATAAGGGTAATGGAAAGAAAGTTTTGCAGATGATTGAAGAATATGCTATCAAACATAAATGCGATTTAATTTTTGGGCATATACCACAAGATGCAGAATTTTCTAAAGATGAAAGAGAAGATTATTTCAGCGAAAGACAAATTATAAAATATTGGTTGAATAATAATGGATATGCTATAAATGAAAATAACTTTGATTTTCACAAGGTATTATTGATTGAAAAGCCTTTAAGGTATTTCGGTGGGATTGGATTTGATAAATGTGAAGAATTAGCAAATTATCAAGTTGTAACTGAAACAGATATAAAAAAGTTTTCAAAATTAACAGATGCTAAAGAATTTTATCTAAACACAAAAGGAGAAAAATCAATTTGGAATTTGGATATAAATGAATTAGTTGATTCTTGTTACAGAAAGTAAATGTGTGAAATATTAGGCTACAAAAAAAGATTATTTTATCGCTTACTTAATAACTTGCGAACAAAAAAACAAAATGGGGAAGTAGAAATACCTCCCCATTATTTGTCTATAATATCTACTATGGACAAAAAAAAATCCCCAATTAAGGGGATTTATTAACGGAACAAAATTCAAAAAAGAACGATTGAACAAAGCGTACTTCTTATCCGTTAATATCAATCCATTCAGAATTATTTAATGGTATTCTAATTGAAGAAGTACCTTGTGTTAAAATAATTTCAATTTTATTTGATTGTTGAGGATTCGTTTTGATAGTGTGTGAAAACATTTCTCTATCACGTTTGATGATTTCATCAATTTCCCCAATAGTTAATAATCTAAAGTGATTTTTAATTGTGTGCAAATAAATATTCGCAAAGTTTTCTAAAATGTAAGATGAATTTGCATTAGCAACTTGTGTTTGTGTTTGAACTTGTACTTGTGGTGCAGGAGCAGGAGAATTTTCAACTTCTTTTGCTACTTCATTTACATTTTCAGATGTAATTTCAAAAGAATCAGTAGTGCTTGTTGTTTTCGGTGCTTCGCTTACAGGTGCAGTTGGTTGAACTCCCGAACCTTTAACGGCATTTAATACTTGCATTAAACTTTCTTCTGTATGTGCTTCTGCCCAAGCAATACCATAAGATTCACATTCTAAACGTAATTGTTCAATACGAGATAAAGGAACTTGTTCAACAACAGGTTCTTCGACAACAGGTTCTTCGATAGGTTCTTCGATAGGTTGTTCAGTAGTATCTTCTTCTGAATCTTCATCATCAACAAGAACTAATTCAAAATCCTCATTAATTTTTTCTGCAACTTTTTTCTTTAAATCGTTGTCAGAAACATTCACAAAATCAATCACAAGTTTTTCTGCGATTTTCTCTAATAAAATACGAACTACATCTTCTTTTGCGTAATCAATTCCTAATGTAGTTGCTATTTCTTGCCATTCAGACTTTTTAATAGTCTTATAATTATCCAATTTCATAATAAAAAATTTTGATTATGTTCTTATATTTGGCAAATATAATTAATTTATTTTCTAAAAAGATAATTCTTTTAAATCTAAAAAATATGGAAAACAATAATTACGCAAAAGGCGGAAAGGTAATTGGAAAAGTAATAAGTAAAGATGGTGTAGATGAATTTGTTCACCAATTTGCACAGAAATATTCAAAAATTGGAATTAGTGATATTTATTTTATTGAAGCATCAGAAGAAGTAGGATATAAAGGAATTAATTTCGATGAAAATACTTTAATTAAGAAAATTAATGCTGAATATGAAAAACTTTTAGATTCATATAGTTCTTATGTTATTACACAAGATTCTCCATCAATAACTAATTATATCTTAAATACAATTGAAACACTTACAGAAGAAGGTGCATCAGTTGAAGAATTAGAAAAAGAGAGAAGTAAAATAGAGAATAAAGACGAAAGAAATAAAATTGTTTCTGAAACTGCAAACACTCAAAAAGAATCTTTACAACAATGGGTAAGTTATTTAAAATCTGATTCTTTTTATTCAATTCCTTTCAAGTATTTGATTTTAAAAGCAGTTTTATCTTTTAATTATGATTTGGCTAAAAATAAATTATTTGAAAGAAGTGAAACAACGATTAGAAATTTTACTCCTTTTGATGCAGGTACTTTAGCAGAATTGTACGATTCAAAAAGTACATTTTTATTGCTTGATTACAATAAAATACTAAATGATAATGCTTTCAAAATATTTAACTCCAAAGAAATAATATCCGAAACTAAAGGTGGTAAATGGATAAAATTCAATGGTGGTAAAAAAACAAAACCCGAAGATATTCAAAAAAACGGTGTTGAATTAATGAAATTAGTTCAAAATACTTTTTGGTGTACTAAGACAAGAGCAGTAATACAATTGGAAGGTGGAGATTTTTATGTTTATGTAACTGAATCTAATGGTGAAGTATTTCCAAGAATTGCTATTAGAATGGTTGAAAATAATGTAGGGGAAGTTCGTGGAAATGCAAGTTCATCACAAGATATTGAAGCAGATATGTTGCCAATTGCAGAAGATTTTCTCGTTAAGAATATCCCTAACAATAGTGGTAGAAAATGGTTAAACTCAATTAAGTATAATCAAAGATGTGTTGAGATAACGAAAAGAATGGAATCAGAAGGTTTATACGAAGGTTTTGTATTTGATTACATTAAAGTATGGGCAGATAGACATAAATTCAAAGTTGATTATGGTGCAAATGGAAATGTTACCAAAATGGAAATGGTATTTAAAGAACAAAAAGATAAATTACCCAACAAGTATTATAAGCGAGGTGAGATAGAAGAAAATATTAGTCTTTTAAATAAAAAGACAAAATACTTTTTCGGAGATATAGATTCATACCAATTGTCAAAATTAAATGCACTAAATATGAAATTTGATGATTTATCAGAATGGGATTTAAGTGTAGTTAGTGGTGAATTATATTGTGGAGATACTATTACCAATTTAGGTAATTTAGAATATGTTGGTGGTGATTTGACGTTATCAAGAAATATTCAAAATTTAAGTAAATTACAATATGTTGGTGGTAAATTTAATATTGGAGAATCCCAAATTGAATCTTTAGATAATTTGGAATACTTAGGTAGTGAGGTTATCATAAATAACAAATTAAAAAATTTAGGTAAATTAAAAAGTGCTTCTTCAATTACAATTCTTTCTTGTGATGAAAGTTTTACATTAGGAAATGTTGAGTTAATTGAAAACGATTTAGTTATTAAAACAAACAATAATTTCAATTTAGGTCAATTAAAAAGAATAAATGGAAGTTTAATTGCTTCTAAAAGTTTACTTACTAATTTGAGTAATTTAGAATTTGTAGGTAAGGATTTTGATATTTCGGGAAGTAAAATTAAAGATTTTGGTAATCTTAATTTCATTGGTGGAAATGCAGATTTTTCAAATAATTTCAGTTCAAATACACAGAAAATAGAAACTATTTTAGGTGATGTGAAATTATTAAATAGCCGAATAGTCGAATTTACTAACTTAATTAAAATTGGTGGTTCTATTGAGTTTCGTGGTTCATATATTAAATCTCTTGGTAGTTTGAAAAATATAGGTGGAAACTTAAATTTAATTGAAAGTAAAATAGAAGATTTGGGTGAATTAGAAACCGTTGGAACATACGCATCATTTAAAGGTTCTAAAGTAACAAACTTAAATAAATTGAAAAAGATAAGTTCATTTGCTAACTTTGATGATAGTATAGTTGAAGATTTAGGTAATTTGGAAATTATAGGTGGAAATGCTTATTTTAATAATACCAAAATAAATAGTTTAGGAAAATTGAATTATATAGGTGGAACAATAAGATTTGGAAACAATAAGACTTTGGAACAACTATGGTCTAAAATTTCAAAAAAATAATCAAATTCTATTAAAAAAAAGCATTTATTAATGACTGAAAAATTATTAGCACCCAATGGAAAAGAGAGTAATTTAACTCCCGAACAATATTTATTAGTCCGTACTTCTGAATTTAAAAAATGGTTCGGAGATTGGGAAAAATTGGCTTTGACTAAATTATACGATTCGGGAATTGATGAAATTTCTTTGAAGCGATTAGAAGATGGTGTTAGTAAAGTAGTTGATTCTAATGGAGAGCCTAAAGTAGTTCTTCACGGAAGTAAAGGTTTTTATGATGGTAAAAGCAAGAATAATGAAGAAATAACTGAATTTAGTTCTTCAAGATTGATTTTTACTACTGATAATATTGATGTTGCTAAATACTTTGGAGATTTCAAAGAGTATTTCGTAAATATCAAAAATCCTTTTGTCATTAAAGAGGGTTATAATGTTTGGAGTAGGCTTGATGAAAATATATTAATAAAAACATTAGGTGAAAAAACATTTATTGATTTAGTTAATTGGGAATGGAAAGAAGATTTTCAAAATGTTAGTGAATGGGAAAAAGATGCAGAAGAAAGTGAACCTGCATTAATTACTATTGATAGTTTATCTATTTATTTAAAGGAGTTTAAAAACTATGATGGTGTTATTGCTTTTGATATTGAGGAAACAACTATGAATATTTCATCTAATGATTATATTGCATTTGAGCCTAATCAAATAAAACTTGCCGATGGAAGTAACACTACTTTCGATGGCAACAATCCCGATATTCGTTTTGATGAAGGTGGGATTATTATAAATCCTACTGAAATTGAGTGTCATAATTGTCATTGGGAATGGAAAGTAAAAGATGGTGGCAATGATTTATTTATTTGTCATAAGTGCAATTACGATAATTCTAAATTCTACAAGTTTGAGGGTTTACAAGGAGAAAAAATACTTGATACTATTGCTTATAAAAAAGGTGGTCGCACAATAGCACAAACACCTGCACCAAAAAAAGAAAGAATTTACGGAAGCGAAAAAAATAAACCCGAAAGTTCAAAAGATACTAAAAGTGCCGAGAAAATTGAATTTAATGAAAAGACATTAGAAACAATTAAAAATAAGGTCGCTGAACACAATGAAAAGAATCCAAAGAAGAAAGTAACACTTGCGAGTGCAAAAGCCGTTGTAAGACGAGGAATGGGTGCTTATTCTTCATCGCATAGACCAACAATTAAAGGTGGAAACCCAAATAGCCGTGTTGCTTGGGGATTAGCACGATTAAATGCCTTTTTATACAAAATCATAAATGGTAAAAGTAAATCGGGTAAATACTCACAGGACAATGATTTGATTGAAGAACTTGGGTATAAGGTTCAAAAATATGCAGATGGTGGCGATATTCAAGCGTATGAAGAAGCGATGGGTATTTCTGAATTTGATGAAGGTGGGGAAGCAAAACCAAAAAAGGTTTATGTTTCAATTCAGTTATCTTATGAATTGAAAAAAATTAAAAATGATTCTTTTCAATATTCTAATAATTACTTTCGTAAATACGATGAAAAACCTTTTGAAGAATTAAAAAATGGTGTTTTAGAAGGTCTTGTAGGTGTTTCATCTTCACCAAATAATATTGCTGAATGGTTTATAAATCGTGATTGCTTAATTGTTATGGATTATGAAGAATTTATGGCAATTAATGAAACAGAAACAATAAACTATTACGACCCTTATCAGTTAATGAAAAATAATCTTTTTCTTTTTAAAAGATTGTATGCAAATGTTTCAAGACGAGGTGAGCAAGAGGGAGTTTATATTCAAACATTAATTAAAATATGTGAGAAATTAGTTTCTGAAATAAATTTAGAAATGAATGTTTCAGAAGGTCAAAGAAGTTCAGAATTATATCGTATATCTCGATTTTTAAGTCCATACGAAACTAAAGCATTTACAACGTGGATTGAAGAAAATTCAATTAAAATAGAAAGTCCTATTGATTTAACAAACGCTATACTTGATTTTAATAAATTAAATGATAGTTATTTAGGTAGTGGTTTTGAAAATCCTGTTTTGACTTTTGATGAATTATTACCTATTGTCGAAAAGGGTATTACAAACGCAAGTAAAATATATGAAAGCGAACAAGAAATTGTTTTAACTAATCGTAGATTAAGCATACCTAAAAAATCGCAATTATTTTTTATTGCAAAAGATGAATTAGGTAGAGGTACAGACAATAATAGGGATGAGTTGATTAAAAAATATAATTTAAAAGAATTATATAAAGTGTATTTTGTTGATAGGCAAGAAATACAAAAATATCGTGATAAATGGCTTAAAAAAGAAGAAGAAAAATTCAATCAAAAATTCACAAAAGGTCTTGAAGATTTAGAATTAAAAAAACAACAAGTTGTTGAAGAATTATTGAATTTATTTTTAAATAAATCTATCAATTCGTTCAAAGAGCAGTACGAAAAATATTATATACAAGAGAGTAGTGAAACGAAAATGTTTTATGATGATAATTCGGATGATTATACAGAAATATTTTGGTATTCAGTTCCTTTAGTTCAATTAATAGTAAATAAATATTACGAAATTGTTCAAACTAATTGGTCAAGATTTATAGAATCAAAGAGAGTGAAAGATTTGAATTTATATTCTTTCAGTAATTTCTATGATGAAGTAAAATATAATTTAAAAGATTTCTTTGAGCAAAATAAAGAAGAATTAGACAAGTTAAATGATTGGCGAGAAATTCGTGGAAATGGTTATTTGAGTTTATCTAATATTGAATATTTATTGATTAAATCAGTTGACGATTACGAGAATCTTCCCGAATGGATTAGTTACAAAGAATTAGCGAAGATGTACCTTAATAAAATGGGTTCAGAATTATATCGTTACTATATGAAAAAAGAAATCTATTTAGGTTCTGAATATAAAGATGGTGGACAAACCGATGAGCCTACTGAATTTTGGGGTACAGAAGCAGGTGGTGTTTTAGTTTATTGCTCAACAACCGATAGGTATTTAATTCTGTTAAGAAGTGAAGATGTTTTAGAGCCTAATACTTGGGGTATAATTAGTGGTAAATTAGATGATAATGAAACTGATATAAAAGATGCCGTTTTGCGTGAAGCAAAAGAAGAAATTGGAGATTATTTTGGCAGTAAATTAGGTGATTTAATACCAACATATATTTATGAAAAGCCAAATTTTAAATTTCATAATTTTGTGTCTATTGTAGAAGAAGAATTTGCTCCTTTATTAAATTGGGAAAATGATGATTACAAATGGGTTAAATTAGATGAAATGCCCGAAAATTTACATTTTGGATTAATTAAATTACTACAAAATGAAAATATAAATAAATTACTTGAAAAGAATAAAATGGAAAATGAAATTTTAATTGTTGATATTAATATGTATCATTATGATACAAGCGTGAATTTCAATAACAAAGAAATTCCTTTAAAATTGAACGCACCAAAAAATGAAGTTGCTTTTATTGAATGGGCAGAAGAAAACAATTTCGATTTTGAGCAATGGGGTGATGCAGGTATGGATGATGTATCTTGGGGGTACACTTTTGAAATTCCATTATCAAAATATATTGAGTATATGAAAACAGAAAAGTTCTATACAGGTGGTGAATTGAAGAAAGGTATCAAAACTGAAATGGAACATAAAGACACAATTAAAAAAATCAAAACAGGTGATTACACAATTAAACAAAGTGCTGAATTGATTGCCAAAGACCATTTAGACGAGAACGATAAGTATTATACTCACTTAATAGAAATGGAAAAGCAATTTGCTGATGGTGGACAAACTTCTGAACAAAAAGAAAAGATAGGTAAAGTAATGCACGAATTTAAAGAGGGTACACTAAAAACATCTTACGGAGAAAAAGTAACTGATAGACAACAAGCGATTGCTATTGCTTTAAGTGAAGCAGGTGTTTCCAAAAAAGAAGATGGTGGAAATGTAGAATCAATTAAATCTAAAAAAGGAGATATTAAAATTTCTTTAGATGAAAATTGGTATTCACAAGATTCAAATGTTGAATTAGTTCCTGTTTCAGAATTAATTAAGTTCAGAGAATTTGATAGAAAAACAAAACCAAAATACAATAAAGAAAATAGTGTTGATAATATCAATCACTTGAAATTTATGTTTCAAAAAGAAGGTGTTAAATCTCCTTTGATTATTGAATATTCTGCTGATGATAAATCTGTTTTAATTATTGAGGGTAATCATAGATTAAATTCTGCTATTGATTTAGGTATGGAATATTTACCTGCAAGAGTTGTTTTAAAAAAATATGGAAAATACCATCCAACAAAATTAAAATCAACTATGCAAGTTAGTGGTGTAGAGCCAAACGAATATGGTTATATTAAATCTGATTTAAAACCAAGTGAAGTTGGTATTGAAGGAACTAAACCACTTGTTTATGCCGAAGGTGGTATAATTGAGGGTAGATTACATTCAGAGTGTGGTGATGATGGTTGTGGTCGTAAATTTCAAGTAGGTGAGGGTGGTCATATTATCGAAGCAGAACGTGATGAAGCAGTTATTGTTGCAGATGCGTTTGATGATAATGAAAAATATACCATAAAAGGAACTCCATCAGAAGTAGCAAGTGCTTTAAATGTTATGGGTGGTGGTAAAAACTTTGACAAAGGAGCAACTATTGAGAAAAACGGACAAGAATTAGATGTTCCACAACTTAAAAAACAAGCAACAGACACAGATGTAGATGATATTATTGATAGTGGTTCAATAATTATTAATCGTAGGTCTATGGCAGACGAAAATGAGTATGAAGTTACAGGTACTCCTAAACAAATCGCAAGTGCAATCAATAGTATAGATAATAATGGTGTTGTAATTGAAAAAGGTGCAACAATACAAAAAGGTTGACAACATTGACTATAACTAAGTCAATAATAAAAATATTGTAAAAATAACGATAAGTCAAGTATTTACTTTAAATTTGAGTGTTTTTTGCTTTTACGAAAAAGCAACAATAACAATTAAAATAGTCAATTTTAAGTAAATACTGATTTATGTATAGTGAAAGCGATTTAGACAATCTTATCAAAGAAGCAATATTAGGGGCGAAAGATATGCCCTACATTTCTCAATTTGCACTTACAGATGCAGGTATGAGAAAAATGCAATTCAGAATCAAACAACACATTTTAGTTCGTGGTATCACGGATATTGATACTGCTATTGGGTTAGTTGAAACAGAATTAAGCACACCAAACACACAAGATTAAAAAAAAATCATTATGGAAGATTTGAATTTATATCAAAACTTATACAATGAGAATTATACAGATTCTCGTAAACAAGACATTATTCAAAAAGTATTTGAGAATAAGATAAAGTCTATGCTTTCTGAAAATTCAGAAACAATGAAAATGGCAGGTGGTGGAGCAGTAGAGGAAAATAAAATTTATACCCCCTACGAATTTTTACACACATTACTACGAAAAGTTTATGGTAGAGATTATGTTGTTTCAAATGAAGTTGGTAAGCAATATACCGAGCAAATCGAAAAAGAAGAAAAAGAATTGCAAGAATTTATTGATTCTAAACTTGCTGAATACAATACATTTTCAATTTATCAAACTAATGACAAAAATTTCATTGAGGAAGTTGAAATTAGACGTAGAAAATTAATTTCTGATAAATCATTTATCACAACAAGTGAAATGGAAGCATACCTGTTTTGTAATCCACAATTACATACAGAACATTATGTTTCTGAAATGCCTATTTATGATGTTGTTAGTATGGTTAATCAAAATTTAATTATGATTGATTATGATTCTGAAAATGATAGTTATAAATATGTTTATGTTTATGAGTATTTAAGTGGTAATGTATATAAAAAAAGAAGTACATTAATACAGAAAAAAGATAGATTAATTGAGTTAGGTGTTTTAGATGAAAAACAATTTGAAAAACAAATAAAAGCATTAGAAAAAAGTTTTCCTTCACAGGCAGTAATTACAAAGAGTGTTGAAACTTGTATGTTTGTTTTGCCTTCTTCTGATTTCGGCTCAACTTTCAATATAAAACCCGATGATTTAATTGATTTAGTTGCTTATTCTGACCAAAGTTTTCTTGAAGCGTTTAAAGAATGGACAAGAAAAGAAATGGATTCTGCTTTAAGAAAAGAATCAACTTCTTTAGGTGATGTTCACGATTTCTTTACTGATATGCGACCTCAAAAAGGTTTAGAAGAAAATTATTATATGGATAAGCGTAAACGTGCATATTCAGATGGTAAAAGAATGTTAGTAGCATTTTTAAATGAAGCAATTACAACAAATTGTCAAAGACGTTTAGAACTTGAATGGAATGAAAAATATAATAATTATGCAGAAGCAAAATATTATAAGTTTCCTGTTGCTTGTCAATTATCAAACAAGTTTAAAAATGGAAAGAAATTTACTCCAAATGAAACACAAATTCAATCTATTCAGTTCATAAAGAATGTAGGTAGTGGATTACTTGCTTATGGTGTTGGTGTTGGTAAAACGGCATCTTCTATTATCAATGTATCTTATGCTTTAGATAATAATTTATGTAAAAAACCTTTGTTTATCGTTCCAAACGCTACTTATCAAAAGTGGAAAATGGAGATGTTTGGTGGTAAAAGAATTAATTATGAAGTTGACTATATGGAAAATGGTCAACAATTATCGTTGTCTTTTGATTCAGAAAAAAAAGCCGTAAAATTTGCTAAAGCAGTTAATGGTACATTAAAATCAGAAGAAGAAGAAATTTTTGGTCATATTCCACACGTTCCTTATGTTGAATTAGGAAACTTGAATGAAACTTATGTTAGAAGCATAAAAGATTATAGTCAATTAGACCTTCAAAAAATGTCTGATATTGATGGTTTATTAGAGTATTTAAAAGAAATACCATCTGATTATAATTTTGAAGATGCACTAATTAATCGAAATATATTTAGTGTATATACTGAAAGTAATCTTTATGGATTACGAGGTTTATATGATGATTTTGTTGATAATAAAGGTAAAGGTAATGTTCCGAGTTTTACAAATTGGGATAAGAAAAAAGGCAAGGAATTAAATATGTTTCAAACCGAAAGAAGAAATTTTTATATTGCTAATGTTTTAAAAGTTACATTAAAAGATTTTCTTTCTATTGAAGTAAAAAACTTGAAAGAAGAATTACCTTACACTTTAGGTGAAATCAAACAATATAAAGATGGTACTATATTTTTGGCTACACTTGAAGCATTAGAACATATCGGTTTGTTAGATATGGATTATAAAGATGATTCAAGTTTTCAAGGTCAAATGTTCAGAGAATGGACACAAGGAGATTATGTTAGTGATGGTAATGAAAATAGTAAAACAGGTGGATATACTTTATGGAAAGAAGCCGTTTATGGTCGTATCAGAACTAAAGTTGATATTAGTCGATTAGGTACTGATTTTGTAGTATTTGATGAATCTCACTTCTTGAAAAAGGTTTATACAGATTGTAAAGGCAGACCGAAAGGTGGTACAAGGGGTGGTTCGGGTACATCTTTAAGAAATGATAGACATTATACTTTTGGAGAAGGTGAAAAACCATCAAGAATTGCATTGGCAGGTTATTTTGTTACAAGATATATTCAAATGAATTATGACAACAAGAATGTTATTCATTTGACTGCAACTCCATTTACAAACAAACCTGCTGAAATATATTCTATGTTATGTTTAACAAACAGACAAATGATTGTTGACAATAATATGAGATATATGGAGCAGTTTTTTGACAACTATATGGATATATCTTTCGATTTAGCATTTACCAATAAAGGTATTGAAAGAAAAGAAATGCTTTTAGGATATAAGAATTTACCACAATTAAGAAATCTTATCTATTCAATGATGGATTACAAAAGTGGTGAAGATGCTAACATTAAAAGACCCGAAAAGATACTTTTCCCAAGTGTTGAAAAAGGCAGAGAAACTACAATTCCCGAAACGGAAATACAAGATAAACTTTTCAAGCAAATTAAAGATTACCAACGTGGTAAAATTAGTTGGGAAGAAATGTGTGCTGAAAATGTTGAAGCCACAGACATAGACGAAATGACAGAAGATGAGTTGTTACAAGTCGTTATGGATAATGGAACAGATGCTCAAAAAGAACAATTTCAAGAAGTTGAACAACCTTTAGATGAGGAAACATTTGAAGAATTAAAGAAAATTGTTTCTAAAATATTAGAAAAAAAGGTACAAGTAAATGAAAATGATTTTGCTGATGAAAAAGAAAAAGGTAAATTCAGAGTTATTCAAGGTATTGGTTTATTAAAAGCAGTTACTTTAAGTCCTTATTTATCAGTTTGTAATAAAGAGCAACAAATAGAGCCTACATACAGACAATATGTAGAAAGTTCTCCAAAATTGCTTTACACTATTCAATGTATTAAATCAATTCACGATTACGAATTAGAAAATAATTTGCCAAAATCGGGTTGTGTTATTTATATGAATATTGGTGTTAATGTTTCATATAAAACTCCAACAGGAAATTTCAAATGGAAAGAAAGTGGATTTGAAAAGATAAAACAATATCTTATCAATGTTATGGGATATGATGCAGAGGAATTATCTTTAGTTTCGGGTGGTTTAAGTCCTATTGAAAAAGAAAGAGCAAAAAATAAATTCCTTTCGGGTAGAAGTACCGTTTTAATTGGTTCATCTACAATTTCAACAGGTGTTGATTTACAGAATAACGCATCTGCATTATTTTTATGTTCATTTGATTGGAATCCTACTGATAATGAGCAAATTAGCGGTAGAATACATAGACAAGGAAACAGGTTTGAGAAAATCAGAATCGTTTATCCAATGGTTATGAACTCAACTGACCCAAGTATATTCCAACAACTTTACGAAAAAACACTTCGTATTAAAAATATTTGGGATAGAAATGACAAAGGAAATACTTTAGATGTTAAAGATTTTGATGTTGACGTTTTAAGAAAGGGAATATTAGACGACCCCGAAGATTTAGCAAGTTATACTATTGAGAGAGAAGAAGAAGAATTGAATAGTCAAAAAGTAATTCTTGGTCATAGAAAAGATGATTTAAGAACGGCTATTTCAAATCAAGATTCTTTAGAAAATTTAACCCCTCAAATGAAAGGTATCATTGTTGTTTTGGATGCTTATAAAAAAGACAAAGCAAGAAATGAACTTAAAAGAAGGATTAAAGAAAAAATGGGTGATGCCCAAGAAGAATATGATGATACGATTCGTGAATTAAAGGCAAAACTTGAAGAAGATGAAGAATTTGGTGTTGAATATCCTAAAGAAGTAAAAAAGGCAAAAGAAAAATTAGAAAAGGCTAAAGAAAAAGCAGGTAAAGATGTATATGACTTTGAAACAGACCCCGAAGGAAGATATACTTACCTTACTTATGATGAGTTGGAAGATTTGAATAAAGTATATGAGTTGCTAACTAAGTTGGTTACTAATAAAAATTCTTATTTCAATGAATTACCAACATATCCCGATAGAAAATTCATTTATAATGGGAGTTATACACCCGATGAATTTGGAGAAGGATTGTTTGATGAAAACGGAAGTAGAATAGGATGGTTAAAGAAAACTTTTCCAAGATTTCAAGAAGGTTATTATGATTTATCAAAAACGGAAGAAGAAGATACTTACAGGTATATTGATTATGATTCAGAAGCACCTGTAACTAATGCTAATAGATGGAAAAACGCATACAAAGGATTTGAAAAATTAAAAGACAAATTAAGTCGTGATAATATTACTTTGGATAATGTAGAAGGAGCAAGAGAAGAAATTGAGAACAGGCTTAATGAGATTAATGCAAGGTTATCAGTTTTACCAACTATTTATGATGAAAAATTAGCAGAATTTACTTTAGCAAAAGAAGAACGTAGAGTAATTCAAACAAGCCTTGAACAAAGAGTTTTTGAATTTGCTGAATTTAATCCAATTTTGCACGAAGTAGTTGAAACATTCCAAGAAGATAGAGCAAGATTTGTTGAAATTCCTTTGGAAACAATTACTGAAATTAAACCTAAAAAGAAAAGTAAAGAGAAAATTGAGGAAATTATCCAAGAAGCAGATATTGTTACCGAAGCAGAAGTTGAAGAAGCAAAAGTTGTTGATACAACTAACTTAATTGAAAACTTGAAAAACGGAATGATTGCTCGTTTCTCTTTCCCTACGGACAAAAAAGGTAAAAATGAAGTAATTGATTTATTGTTTGAAGATGGAGATTTTATTCATTATCGAGTAATAGAAGATTCTAAAGGAAATATTAGTGATGAGCAAGAAAAAGAAATTAGTGAATCAGAAGTGATTGATTTCTATGTTGCAAACCACGATAATCTTTTAGAAGAATTTTATGATAATGGAACGGAAGAAGAAGAAGTTGAAGAATCAGTTGTTACAATTAAAGATTGGTACACTAAAAATTATCCAACAGATGATTTAGGTGAAGAAATTAGTGATATTACATTTGATGATTTATGGACTGCTCTTAACGAAGGTGTTGAAATTTATTCTGTTATAGGTGTAGGGGATAGTATTGTAAGAGAAAGATTATTTGAACATTTATCTGAACTTAAAAATGTTGATTATGATGTTGTTTACAATAAATGGTTAGGTACAGAACAAGATGTAATACCTGCTATTGATGAAACTGAATTACTTACAAAAACAGAATTATATAATCAATTAATAGAGGGTTATGAATTAGCATTAGAAGTCGAAGAAGATGAAGAAAAAATAAAACTTTATAAGGAATTGATTGAAGGCTATGAAATAGCATTAGAACTTGAAAATTAATATTAAACAAAAAATAAAAACAAAAAAATGAAAACAACAAGATACGCAGGTGGTGGAGATATTCAAAGTAAAATTGATAAGTTGCAAAAACTTATTGATAATCCAAACACACCCGAAAAAGACAAGAAGAACTTTGAGAACGCTTTAGAGCAATTTAAAAAGAAAATGGAAGCAGAGAAACCAAAGGCTGAAACAAAGCCTGTTTCTGCTCCTAAACCAAAAACAGAAAAGAAACCTGTTTCTACTGCAAAGCCAAAGGTTAAAAAACCTACTACTGCTACTGCAACTGAAAAAAAAATGCCTAAAGGAGTTCAATTAGTTTCTAAAAAGAAAGTGGTTGTTGATGGAAAAGAAATGAGTGTTGATAGCAAAGAATTTTGTGATTATTTGACTGCTGAATTTATTAAGCGTAAAGAAAAATCAAAAGAGCAAAAATCAACTCGTAAAAAAACGAAGTCAGTAATGGCTCTTGTTTCTGATAAAATCGAAAAGGGTGTTGAGAAAGCAATCAAAACAGGTGTTTCTAAACAAAAACCAACTTTGAAGAAAAACCCACAAGTATTTATTGGTAAAGTACAAAAACTTGAAACTGCTACTAAAAACTTCTTACAACAATTAAAAGAAGTATTAGGAAATGAATACGATGCTAAAGAAGTTGCTGATACTACTAAGGCTATTCACAAGTTGATTGAGGACTTGAAAAAGAAATACACTAAAAAATAATATTTTATGACACAACATTGGGAATTTAGTCATATACCTTTTGATGGGGAATTAACACAAGACAAAATTGTTTGTCAAAATTGTGGATGGAGTTGGAATGTCAAAGATGGTGGTGATGATTTGTATGTTTGTCATAAGTGCGGAACAGATAACACAAAATATTATTTAGGTGCTGAAAACTATTCAAATGCAGATTATTCCCAAGCGATTACGCAGGGAATTTCTGCTATTGGTAGTATAAGTTCAGATGTTTCTAAAAGTAAAGCATCAAAAGAAGCAGGTAAAACTGATACACAAAGAGAGATTGATGCTCGTTGTGGAAAAGATAAAAGCAAGGCTTGGAGTAAGAAAAAGAAAAATGCTTATCTTGACTGCAAAAATAAGGTAATTGCTACTTTAGATTCTGAAAAGAGAACTGCAAGTGAGGAAAAAAGAAAAGCAAAAGAAATCTTACTTAAAACAACTGCACAAAACCAAAAAAATCAAAAAAACCAAACATATATTGTCATAGGAATTTTGGCATTAGTGTTTGGATTTGTTATTTATAAAAAAATGAATAAATGAAAAATTTACCAATAAATTCAGATAAGAAATTTAAGTATTCAATCACATTTCAATCTTGGGATGAAGAAAGTTTAGAAGTAGGTCAAACAAATAATCAAGGATTCATTGAAAAAGATGAGGTTGATACTATTGGAGAGATTTTGCACAAGGCAAATTCTGACTATGGTATCTATATGCCTGTTTCTTTTGGAACTTGGGAATCAACAGAGCCAATAGAAGATAAGGATTACTTTGAAAAAGGTATTAAAACATACTTCGGACTTCATTTAAAAAACGAAGATGGAACTGAAATTTCAGAAGAAGAAAATGATTTCATTACATTCTTATTATCTGATGGTCGTCTTGAAATTGATAAATTCAGAGAGTATGCCGTTGGTGGATTAGTTGCAGGTGCTATTGCAATTGGAATAGGTGGTTTAATTGCTTATTACTATTTCAAAGGAAAGAAAAAAGCATCAAATAAAAATAATGCTAAAGAGGTTGAGCATAACGATATAAAATATCCAATTAAAGATGCTTGGAGAAGGGAGCATAAACTTCACAACAAAGAAGAAGATTATGAAGTACCAAAAAGAAAAAGAAAACGTGTTTCTTATGCAGAGGGTGGTCTTTTACAAGGTATAACAAGTAGGCAATATTTCCTTGTTGTAAAAAATTGGGTTTATTTTACATTCAATTTCCCAAGTAAATTTGTTACTGAAATGCCCGAATTTCACCAAGATAAATGGGGTGTTTTGTATTCAAAATATGGTGCTTTATCAGTTGCACCTTCTTTTTGGAAAAGTGTTTCTAAAGATATTCAGTTATACATATCTAATTGGATTAGAAATAACTATGTAAATAGCCAAAGCGAAAAAGAAGAATTAAATGCAATTTCAGAAAAAGATTACTTTGATATTATTTTTCATTGGAATTTATTCTGTCAAAATCCCCCTATGAATTTTATTGAGGGTGTGTTTGGTAATGAGGGAGAACACTTTGAGCATAAATGGGTTCGTTCTTATGAAAGAGCAGGTGCTATCGGTTCTATGAATAAGTTCTTCACAGAATTAAGTGTTGATAATCAAGAAAAATTAACAAATTGGGTTTACAAAAATTTCAAACCTATGAATTTTGCAGGTGGTGGATTATTAAGCCAAGAAGAACTTGAAAAAAATGCAGAGATATATTTTTCAGAAAATTATAATCTTTCTAAATCAGAACTATTAAAAGATTTGGAAAAATATACTCAAATGAAAGAAGATTTGAATGAAAAAAGAATTACTCCAAGACAAGTTGTTGGTACAGGTTATGTAAATGCAAGAAAAGTGGCAAACGAATGGATTAATGGAAGGATTCAAATGACATCTTATCTTATTAATCACTTTGACGAAAAGAATAGATTAACGGAACAACAAAGAGAACAAGGTCAATTTGCAGGTGGTGGTTCACTTGATTTAAGTATGAGAGAAAAAGCAGAAATGTATTCATACCTTGATGATAATAATTGGACTTTAGAATCTTTTATGGCACGATTCAATAAAGATGAAGAAGAAGCAGATGATATTATTATGTCTTGGGCAAAATCAAGAGGATATGATAAAAAATCAAAAGGTGGAGATACAACATTAAATAAAAATATTATGAAAAAAACAAAAGGTAGTTACGCAGGTGGTGGCTCTACTGATTTAGAATATTCTGACATTTTAAATGTTTTACAATCTAAAATTGAAGATTCTATTGATGAAATTCCAAATGAATATGAAAATTCTGATACTTATACAGGTGAAGAAATAGAACACGAATACAGAGATGGATTTATTCCTTATACTGATGGTGGTTATCAAGCACATTGGTTTGAGTTTATTTCACAAATGTTTGGTGCAGGTTATACATTACCTACTAAACAATTGGAAGATGAAATGCAAAGACAAATTAAATATAGTTTTGATTCAGCAAAAGAAAATTTCATTGAAAAATATCCCGAAATAGTTGAAGAACTTGGCGAAGAAAACATTGATTACCATTCATTATATGAAGCAGGTTATGGTGAAGAAGCCGAAGAACTATCAAGTGATGAAATGGATATGATGTCAGAAGATACTATCTTAATGCGAATTTTTGCTAATTACTATAATCCCGATAATTCAAGAGCAAAAGATGGTAAACATACAATTCGTTTATTCGGTGATGTAAACCTTGAAAGTCCTTACCATAGAACAGGTAATTTAGATGATTCATACGAATATGAATTTACTTTTGATTCTATTGCTGAATTAGAAAGTGAAATGGACAAAGGTTTGGAAAAAGTTATTTCTTGGTTTAAGGGTGATATGTATAATGATTCAACGACTGAAATGAAAGTTCGTAGAATGGCAGATGGTGGTCGTGTAACTACTAATGAAGATGTATTAAAATCATTTTTAACATCTACAAAAGAAGTAAAAGCAAATAACTTATCTACTCATTTTAATCAAAGTGAAAATACTTTATTGCTTCGTAATTACGGAACTATTATAGCAGGTCGTAAAACAACGGATGATGAATATGCTACTATAAAATATTGTTATACAACAAAAACAAAATATTCTGTAACTACTACTAAAATTTTAAATCAATTAAAAGCACTTGCAGTAAAAATGGGATATACTATTTCTGATGCCTGTTCTTTTGCTAATGGTGGAATGGCAGGTTTAAAAGAAGGTGTTTACAATGTTAATAGATACACTCTTACTTTGAAAAAAGAAAGTGGAGATAATTGGAAAGTAACTATTTATGACAATGTTAAGAAAGCAACAAAAATAGATAAGATACTACCTCAACAATTAGCGTTTTTAGAATCTTTAAAGATTGGTAAAGTTTTCGCAGGTGGTGGTGAAGCAGGTAATCCATTTGATGATGAGGATATTGCAGTTTATATGTGTGAAACTCAATTTGGTGATGATTGGTTCGATGGAGAAGATTATAGAGATGAAAATGTAGAAGCATATTATCAAGCAGTTCATCAATATATCAAGTATTTACAAGGCAACTTGAAACTTGCTAAAAATGAAACACCATTATATGAAGGTAATCTTGATAATGAAGATAAAAAGTTCATTAAGGATTCGTTAAAAGAATCAAGATATGTTTCTAAAAATAACTTATTCGCAGGTGGTGGAGAAGCAGGTTCAAGTAAATTTTATGCAGTTTCATTTTGGTTAAAAGATGGTTTAGATGCACAAAATTGGATTAAAGAGAATGGTTTAACTAATTACGAAGTAGAAATTGACGAAGGTGATGAAGAAATCAATGGAAACGGATATAGAGTAAATGTTTTTGATTTAGGTAAAGGCAAGTATAATACTTTAAGTGATTTAGATAGCGTAGTTGATATTATGATAGAAGATGAAGAAGAATACGCAGGTGGTGGTTATATAAATAAACATCAAAAAGAAGCCATAGATATATTCATCAAAAAGGACTTGGGAATTAACAACCCAAAAGATTACACTCAAAAACAGTTATCAGATATGGTAATTAAAGGGTATAATTCCAACGAGATAGAGATTGGTGGAAGTAAAATTGGTGAAGATTTTGAAAAAGAAATCAAACAATATATAAGCGAAAAATACGCAGGTGGTGGTAAAGTAAAAGGAATTAAGAAAAAAGCCGAAAAACTGCTTGAACAATCAATAAACTATCGTTGGGTAAGTACAGATATGGGTAGTGGATGGAGTTTTGAATTAGAATCACCTTTGGACAGAAGTGTTTTCAATGTTATAGAACAACATACTTATCTTGATGAATTTTCTCCCGAAGATGCAGGTTTTGAAGATTGGGATAATGAATCTAAAGAACAACAAGAATACTATTATGAAGAATGGAAAGAAGAATTTTTTCAAGGTGCTTTTGAAAACTTCAAGGAAAAATGTATGAAACATTTAGACGACTTCGTTGAATATATTCAACAAGCAAAAGAATATCAAGATGAAATGAACGAATACGCAGAAGGTGGTGAGTTAAAAGTAGGTTCTGTGGTAATAGGAAAAGCAGGAAGTCGTATTCCTGCAAAAGAGGTTGGAGAAATTATTGAAATAAACGGAGAAAAAGCAATCGTAAATTGGAGATATGGACTTGGAGAGAATAAAACCCATAAAATATCTGAATTGATGTATGCAGGTAATAATGAATACGCAGAAGGGGGCGAGGTAGAAGATTGGATGGAAGAAGCATTGGAATCTTTGATTGAAGAAACAGGTTTTGATGAATTAGAAATTACTATGGTTTCTGATAACGGAAATGAATTTTATTGTACAGATGGTGATACTGAATATCGTGTTTTCAAAACAGAAGATGATGCAGAAGAAAAGGCAATAGAACAAGTTCGTGAAGATATGGAAGAATCTCCCGAAAACTTTAATCAAGATTTCATTAAAGACTACATTGATGGTCGTGAGTATTTTGAAGATGCACTTAATGAAATGAATTATTCTTATGCTTATGATATTCAATCTGAAAAAGATGATAAATATGAAAGCCGTTTAATTGCTGAAATGGTTGAGTGGGGTATTTTAGATGATGTAGATGCACATTCAAGTAATGCAGAAGAAATAGCAAATGATAATATTGATGATTTTGTAACTCTTTTAACTAATGAACAATTAGGGCAAGGCAATAATGGTTTAGATTATTTCATTTCTAATTTCGGTGAAGAAGAAACTATGAAAATGGTTATTGATAACAATTTAATTGATATTGATGAAGCAAGTAAAGATGCCGTTCAAACTGATGGAATTGGACATTTTCTTTCATATTACGATGGAGAAACATTATATTTGAAAGATGATTGTGTAGCATACCGAGTTAATTAAAAAATATTATGGCAAAAGCAACAAAAAAAACATACATACCAACACGAAAAGGTTCTTATAAACCTGTAATGAAAATGGAAGTTGGTGGAAATGTTTCTGAATTAAATTATACAGAAAGAAAGGAGTATATTGAGCAAAATTATGCTCCTTTCATTCAAGAAGCACAAATGATTTTTAACATCTATGGTAATTCTTTTGAATACGATTATAAAAAAGACCGAAAAGAAGTTGTTAATGAAATAATCGAATATTATAGAAGTTTAGGTGATTACACCGAAGAAACTCTTGAAAAAGAAACAATCTATAAAATCAATGATTGGGAACTTGTACGCAGGGAATTAGACCCCGAAACAGATGAGTATTATGATGAAACGGAATTAGAACAAGTTTCTGCCGATAATACTTACAATTTCTCTTATCTTGGTTTAGTTGACTTAAATTGGAGAGTATATTACGATGATGAATACGAAAAGTATTTTTACGTTATTATGCCACATTTAGGGGGTGATATTCGTGGTAATTATGGTGAAGCAATCATTCTTGAAGGTAGCGACAAAGAAGATTTGTTTTATCGCTTTTATGAAGAATTTATTAGTGGTGGAGCAAGTATCTATTTCAAATTCATTGATGGAAGTGAAGTAGGTTTTGATTCAGAGCAAGATAGTGATGTATTTAATTTCAGAGTTAATGAAGTTTTTGAGCCAACAGGTATGGCTGAAAAATTTGTTGCTGATTTTGAAAAATTCGACACTTGGTATGGTGATGAGTTCTTAGAAGAAACTATCGACATTTTTTTAATGCGTAAAGGTGAAGCACCAAAAATGATGGCAGGTGGTTCTTTAGATGATGAAACACCTAAAGCATATATCGAAGTTCTTGGTGGTTATGGTGATGGAAAATGGATTGATTTAACGGATTATTCAGATGGAAATGATGTAATTGATGGCATTTCTGAATGGATGAACGAGTTAAACCAACAAGATGGTGGAAATCGTGAAGAATATCGTGTAGCAGATTTTGAAGGATTCGGAAACGATATGTACGATGAGTATATGGGTATTAATGAATTTGATGAAATCATTGAAGCATACGAAAAATATACTGATAATGATTTTCCTAATGACGTTATTTTTGAATACAAAGATAATATGGGTAGTTCAACAAAAACACTTGCTGATACTATTGATGATATGGAAAATAACTACTTCGGTAGATACGATGATTACGAATCATTCGGTATTGCTATGGTAGGTGAGGGTGTATATACTCCATCTGTTGATGATGTATATATGACTGATACTGATAAACGTATTTTAGCAGGTGAAGAATCAGATTCTTTTGTTGATGGTTTAAGTTTTGAAGATGCTTTAGAAATTGCTACTGATGTAAAAGAAAAGTACGATACTGAAAAAACGGAATTAGAAGAAAAAATAATGTATTTAGATTCTGAAATTGCTGATTTAGAACAGATTAGAGAAGATTCAGAAGATGAAGAATATGATTTAATTACAGAACAAATCGAAGAAAAAGAAATTCAAAGAGATGAATTTCAAAATGAATTAGATGATATTGATAGCCGTTTTGAAGATGAAGCATTTAATGAAGCAAGAGATATTCAATACGATATTGTTTATGATAGATTAGAAAATGATTTAGAAGATTGGTTAGATGAATATGGTTATTCAAATGAAGATTTATCTGAAATCAATTTTTTAAGTGTTGACTACAAAAGAATAGGTGAATATCTTGCTTCTGATTATTTAGTTATTGAGTATGACCGAAATATTTATGTTTTCAATAACTACGGAAAAGGTGGTCGTACTATGGCTAAGAAAAGAAAGCCACAATACAATTTCTATATCGTTGAAAATAGCACGAAAAAATTAGTATCGGGTTACAATACAAAAGCAGAAGCAGTTGAGCAACGTAAATTGCTTATTAAAGAATATCCATCTATGAGATTTGAAATCTTTACTTTGGGTAACTTGGAAGCAAAAACTAATTTAGATGTAAATGCTAAAAAGGATTATGTTGAATTAAGTACACTTGATAAAATTAAACAGGTTTCTGTTGATGCGTATAGATACGGAAAAGAAAAAGTAGGACAAGCAAATTCATTTTTACAAAAGCACGATGTTAAAGGAAAAATTAAACGTGGTGCAAGAAATGTTGCTGATAAAACTAAACAAGGTGCTAATTGGTTAAGAAATCAATGGCGAGAAGCCGACTTTGGTGATGGTAAAGGAAAAGCAAAATTCTTCGCTGATGGTGGTGAAATGAAAGATAGCGAAATCCGTATAGTTGCTGAAAGAGTAAATAAAGATGGTGTTGTTATTGAACGTATTCAAGAATTTTTTAATGTTTCAGCAAAAAATATTGATGAAGCAAAAGAAATAGCAAAAAATCTTTTTAATCAAGATGATTATTTAAGAAAATATTTTCAAATTATCGAAGTATTGTCAAGAGAAGAATTAAGATTAAAATATCCAAAAGGAAATTTCGCTGATGGTGGAATGGCAGGTTTAGGTGAAGTGTCGGGTATGTTACCTTCTGCTTTACCTATGTCAACTATTGTTCCTATGGCTAATGGTGGTGATGTTCAAGGTAGCGAGATTTTAACAAGACCTGCTCCAACAACAAAACCTGCTCCAACAACAAATCCAACAATTCCTAAACCCGATAAGGATAATCCGTATTTACCAAAAACAAAGCCTAATCCAAAGGCTTCAAAATATGATTTTTTATTGCTTAATAAATAATAGATATGCAAGAATACAAAGAACAATATTACGCAGGTAGGGAAAGAATGAATCCCGATATTGAGAGAATGATTACTTCAAATGAAACTCCACTATCGGATAACCCTGCATTTCCCAAATTTGATAAAAATGGGATGCCAATTAATTTTATTGAACTTGTTGCGTACAAAAGATTTTTAGATTGCGTTAAGAAAGTTAAACATTATACTAAACTTGATAATATTTCGGGTAATCAAGGTATGATGCAACTTCAAAATATGTTGATGAGTTCTGTAAGAGAGGTTATGCAAATAGAATCTCAACATATTCCGTTTCTTGAAAAATTAGCAGTAGAAATTGTTACTAAAGAAATGGAAATACCTAATGGAGCATTTTTATTTGATGCTAAAATGGTACGTTTAGGTGGAGTAGATAAAAGTGGCTTTCAACAAGAAGAAAAAAATCCTTCTCAATCAGAAATCGAACAACAATTCGGTGGTGATGAATCTATGAGTGCAGATGAACTATTTGAAATGGAAAAATTCAAAAGAAGGTTTATCAATATTCTTATTCAAGGTTCTGCTAAAAAAGGTCATTATATGTTTGAATTGGTTAGAGAAAAAATCAATCAAATTAATCCACGTTTAGCAAACTTGTATGGTATAATTATGTCAATCAATGATTTAACTTATTGGTTGATGTCAGATGAAACTATTCAGTCTATGTCTGCTTCGGGTTCGGGTGTGGCAGGTAAAGAAGAAATTGATGATACTACTATACCACCAACAATTAAAGCAACAGGTATTTTTCATCCTGTTTTAGTACACGAAGTAATCAAAGGGATTATGGAAGTGTTTGGTACTCACGGATTGCCCGATGATGAAAAATCTCAACAAATGATTATTCAAAGTGTTGATACAATGTCTAATGAGGTGTGGGATATTCGTGTGGGTGCAGTTTGTTGGGAACAATTTTCTAAACAATATCCATTTGAAATATTTGAAGAAGGAAATAAAAATATTCAACATTATTTGTTTGCACGTTTTTGTGCTTTAGATGTTGAAGATTTCTTTGAATCAACTCCATTAATACTTTCAAATAGTTCAAAAGGCGAAAAGGTTATTGTTGATATGGTAGATGATATTGTGCGTGATATGAAAAAACGTGCTTTAAGAGATGCTTTGCCCGAAGATGATGATGAGGGTTACGAAGAAGAATTTGGTGTTGGTGGTAGTATTGATGATGAAGTGTCTTATTTAGGTCGAAGAATTAGAAATCTTGAATCTATGTTACCTAATGTAAATACTGATGAAAGACAAGATTTAATTAATTCTATTGACAACCTAAAAATTCAACGTGAAGGCTTGTTAAATAAAAAAAGCGATGTAGGTAATAAAAAGTCTTTTTGGTTTTTTAAACAAGGTGGTAGAACAAAAAATCCAAAAAAAGAAGAACACGAATACGATGTTTACGACAACAAAAGAATGTTGAAGAATCAAGCGAGAGAAGTTGAGCATCATTCGGAAGAATTAAATAATCAAATTCCATCAACAGAACAAGTACCTGCTTGGGTAATTTCTAAAATGGAACGTGCAACTACTGACCTTTCTGATGTTACACATTATTTAGATGGTGAAAATAACTTTGCTGATGGTGGTAAAGTAGGAGAAATTAACTACGATATTAGACCACAAGAAGATAAATTTATTGTTGTTCAAATTACTTACAAACAATACAAAGATTTTACTTATCCAACAAAAGAATTTATTAGAGGATTCGATGGTAAATTACTTGAATTTGATGATATGAAATCTGCTCAAAAATTTATTGATAAGATTGAGTATAAATACCCTTATGGTAGTCAAAAGGCAAATGTCGGTATGATTTTAATGGCATCTCAATTAATGCAAAAACAAGAACCTCAACAACCACAAGTTGTTTATTATGTTCCTCAACAGGAAGAACAAGAATATTCTGATAGAGAAAGTATTATTCAAAATATACCAAAAGCAGAGGGTGGTGGTGAAATGGATATGTCAGAAGTGAATGATTTTTGTATGACCAATTTAATTGAACTTGCTGATGAATTACAACCTTTAAGATACGTTCTTACTGAAAGATATAGTGGTAAAAAAGAGTACCAAGAAAAATATGCAGGTAAATTAGTATTAGTATTTAAAGAGCCTGTTTATACAAGCGTAGTTCAGACTATTTCTAATTTTATTGAACGTGCAGAAGATTGTCATTATATATTTGAGCAATCTGTAAATGTTTCGGGAAGTAATCCAAAATCTATTATCATTAATTTAATTTCTGAAAATTATACAGACAGAGAATTTAAACGTGGTGGTAAGGTTTATGAAAATACTCCTAAAAAAATAAACATTGAAAGAACAAAGAAAATCACTACTGAATTAGGTGATTATGTTTTAAGTTTAATTACCGATGATTACGTTTATTACGTTAACGAAGAAGAAGGTGATGAAAACGCTATGACAATAATGTACAACAAAAAAGGCGAATTAATAAGCGATAATTATTTTGCTTCAAGTGAGTTATATGATAATTTACTTGAACAAGATGAATTTGAATTTATCTCTCCAAATATGGTGTACAACAGAGAAGAAATAATTAAAGAAAATATGTAATTTTTATTAGATGGATATTAAATCATTTTTGAAGTATTTATTATTAGTGTTTGTGTTTGTATTTGGTGTACAAGTATTAAGTTATTTTGAGGAAAATTCAGATGTTACTACTACATTACAAGTGTATAATCCAACAAATGACACAATACCTGTTTATTTGACTTTAAATCCGAATGGAAAGGATTGGGTTCAAAATGTAAATGGAATATTTGATATTATTTCTAACGATACATTACAGGGTATGTTTTTATTACCCCCAAAGACATTAGTAGAATACGATAGTCAAAAAGCAATAAGTGGTAATATATCATTTTTTTATGCTCCTTTGAATTGTCCTTTTCCTGCTCCAACTTTGTATGAGTTTTGTTTAAATAATTCAAATACAATTTCTAAAGCACAGGAAACTTGTGATATATCTTGCGTGTTTGGTGTTTCATCAATTGGTAGTATTTCATTTAGTGGTGGTGGTGTTTGGAATAGTGGTGGAAACGATACTATTACTTACATCAAAAATGATTCATTATATAAAAATACAGGCTTAAAAGGGGTATATCCTTATGGTTGTACTACTTGTACAGGAAGAAGTGGTATGGTTGATTGTGAGAATAAGCAACGATACGAAAATGTAAACAAAAATTCTATTTGCAACATTCAAAGAGATGCAAATAATAGTGGTGGAATAGTTAAAATAACGTACATTCGTAGTTTGTACAAAAATTAATATAAGATATGGTTACAAATTTGCCAAAAGATACATTAGTAAAATTCAGAAATTGGAATGGTTTATTAAATGTAGGTGTTATAGAAAGTTTTGAAGATGGTAAATATAAAATACATCAAAAAAATTCTAAAATATCAATATTGTTTATTGAGCCAAGTAGTATTTTAGAAGTCATTGATAAAGATGAGAAATTAAAATTTACAGGAACAGAACAAAAAACATTAATTGAAGAACCTGCAAAATTAGAAAAAGGTGATATTGTCGAAGAAGTAGAGATAGTTGAGCCGAAAGTGGAAATTGAATATAATAAAGGTTCTTTTTATGGTTTGTTTGCAGATGGTGGTAGTGCTTATGAAATGTTAGAATTAGATGATAAGCCTAACGAATTAACTATTTTTATTCCTTTAACAGATTCTAATGAGGAAACAAAACAACGTACAAGCGATGTAAAAGACTTTTTAAGTCATTACTTTGGATATTACCTTGTAGAGAATGTTTCAAGTTCTTTTATTGATGAAAATGGCGAATTAATTTCTCGAAAAAATATTCAAGTTACTTCATATCCAACAGAACAGGATTTTAATGATTTTAAACATATATTAATTCATCAAATGTCGGTATGGGCAAAAGAGTGGAATGAACTTGCACGATTTGAGTATGAAGATGAAACTTTCAGTATTATGCCTACCGAAGATATGATGAAAAAAGGTGGTGAACTTTGGATTCAAGATGCTATGAGCAAAATGAAGAAGAAAGGAACTCTTGAATCATTTACAAAACAGGCGAAACGTGAGGGGTTAACACCAATTGAATTTGCTAAAAAGGTATTAAGTAAACCAAAAGGTTATACTCTTAAAACACGCAGAAGGGCGATGTTTGTTAAAAATACAAATCCCGAAAAATTTTAATTATGAAAATTAGCGAAAATACATCACGCAATCTATACGCATTTTTTACAATCCTTTTTGCAGTAAACGTAGGATATACCATTTGGAATTTCCACGAATCTCGAAAACTTCGTCAACTTCAACAACAAATTGCCGAACAACAATTAAATAATTTGAAAAACGGCAAGAAGGAAGAAGAAAATCAATAATTAAAATTGACAGAAAAATATTAATATTGACAAATATATTTTCTATATTTGTCTGTATGAAATATTTATTATATCCAATTAGATTTATTATTTTGACTTTAATAGTGCTACCGATATGGGTTTTAATCTGTATCGCTGAACTATTTACGTCAATTATTTCTAATTTGATTCTTAATAATAATGCGAAAAAAGAAAAAAAGTATCGCAACATTATCAAGGATATATTAATAGATTTCAAAACGGACTTAGGAACAATATTTTTATTTTATTAATCAATAACAAGTAGTATGTCAAAATTGAGATTATTCCACGAAGAAGTTCTTCAAGAAGAAGGTATCAAAGTAAGTGATTTACCTATTGAATTGCAAAGAAGTATTAAAGGCTTTGATTTGCTTAAAGGTAAATGGGAAAAAAATCCCGAAGATGAAAAGCAATTAACTATGTTACAGAAAAAATCTGTTAAACTTGGTGATGCTATCATAAACTTTATTGAAAAAGATTTCGATGAAGATGAAGATGAAGATGATAAAGATGATTCAGCAGGAAAATCAAATAATTCTGATAAATCTGACAAGTCTGACAAGTCTGATAAATCTGACAAGTCTGACAAGTCTGAAAAAACACCTAAGAGAACAGGTAATGGTGGTTTCGGTAATTTGATGATGGAGAAAAAGATTTTGGCAGTTATGGAAGCAAAAGGTCAAAAAAGAATTAAAATCTCTGACTTAGAAGCAATAATTGGTCGTGAACCCGAATATCCCGAACAAAAAGTAAATAATATTACTTTGAGAAAAGTTTTCCTTTCATCCGATTATAGATTGGTATAGAAATAATGAGTAATCAAGTTGAGATATTAGAATTTCTTCGTGAAGTTCAAAGAGTTATTTCAAAACACGGACTAAATAAAGTTCTTGGTCAATTAAGAAAAATAAAAATTGATTCAAATAACGAATTGGAACGTGATGTTTGTGAATATATCTTAACTGAAACATCACGACATTATTCTATTGAAATAAATGATATTCTTACATCAAAAAAACGAGGTGCAATTAGTGAAGCAAGACGTATGTGTTTTGCGTTAATGAAGGAACACCTGCCTTTTACGGATGAAGAAATCGGAGATTATTTTGGTGGTAGGTCAAGGCAGTTTGTGAACAAAGAATTGATTAGTTTACCTATAAATCAAGAGAATCTATCTACAAAACAGGATATAAGATTTGTGAATGATTTTATGGTTCTTACTAAGAATGTTTTGAAGTATAAAAATTCGTATAAAGTCAATATAAAATTAGATAAAAATGAGTAAGTTTTGGTTTTTTGATAGAAAAGGCAGACCCACTACAAATGAAAAAAGAATTTGCGACACGTTTAATTCAAGAATAAATAATGGTGATGTATCTGCTAAACAGGTAGAAGATTATATTGAAGAATATGGTAAACCAATGAATGAAAATGAGTTGGAAGATATGTTCGGATATTTAGTTGGTGAATATTCTAATGGAGAGAAATATGAATATGCAGATTCAGACGATGAAGATGAAGATGTTGATTATGAAGATGAAGATGATTCTTACGATGATGCCGTTGTAGAAGAAGTAAATCAAAGTAATACTCAATCATCAAATCCTGTTGATTTTAACCCATTTGAAGAACCTGTAATTGAAAGAAGTTACACAAGGGGGTTTAATGCTAAATCAAGTGTTGATGATGAATCGGATTCTGATGATGATGATGATGATGATGATAGTGCAACAAAAGTAGATTTTGACAACGATGATTTAAAAATGCCTAAAGATGGCGAAAGTATTATCGAAGAAGAAGTTGAAGAAGATATTCCCGAACCCGATTGGGCAAATACAGGTGGAGTTAGTGGTAGTAGTTCTGAATTTGATGATGAAGATGATGATGAAGATGATGAAGATGAGGATTACAACGAAAAACTTGGTGGTGATAACTTACAAGATTTAACACCTGCTCAAAAAAGAAAATCGGCAGAAAAAACGGCAGAAGCATTATTAAATATGTATTGCCAATTTGCACCACTACCATTTAAGAAGTGGGCAAGTATTAGTGATGGAAAAGTTCAGAAATTAGTTTTTGAGGGCAAGATTGATTTATCAATGCAGTTGGAAAACAATGTAACGGTAAAAGATTACATTGATGGGCAAAATGAACAAGTAGAAGAAATCTTTAAAGTATCTGATGAAACAAGAGAAGAAATTAAAGACCCTTTAATTGACGTTTTACTTGAACAAGATTTAGCACTTACTCCTACACAAAGGCTTATGTTGGCTCTTGGTGGACACGTTGTTACTATGGGATTCTCTGCTTTCCAATTAGCACAAAATAATAAACAAGCACTTGAAACATTTGAGAAATTCCAAATTCAAATGAACAAGCAGAAAGCACCAAACTTTCAAGAGCAATCAAATAGAACGGCATCAAGACCAACTCCAAGACCAACTGAAAATATCACTAAACACGAAAAAGAATCCGTTGAAGAAATTATGAGAATGATGGAACAAGATGAAGATTCTTACGATGATGATGATGATATAATTGATTCTGAACACGACCCAAGCGTTGAAGTTACAGAAGATTATGGTGATGAAGATTAAATTTATTTATAATGGATAGGAGAGAGCCAATACTAATGTGTGCCACAGGCAAAAAGGGTGTAGGAAAAACCTATACCACAATGAATTTGATTAAAAATTACATTAAAGGAAATAAGAAAACAGGTAAGAAGCCAAGAAAGGTATTGATATATGATATTAATATGGAATATACCGACTTTAAAGTTCTTTCTGTAAAAGATGTTGCAACATTTACTCGTCAATCAAAAGTAGAAGTACGCAGAGTTTTACCTATTTTAGATAACGGAAGAATGGCTACACTTTCAGATATGATTGCTATTCTTAATCAAATTATTGAAAATTTTAGAGGTGGTATGCTTATCCTTGAAGATATTAACCGATACTTAATTGCATCGAAAACAACAGATGTAATTGGTTTATTGGCTACAAATAGACACAGGGATTTAGATATTATTTGCCACTATCAGTCATTGTCTGCATTAGACCCTCGTATGTGGCAGAATACTACATTCGTTAGGTTTCATTATCAAATAGATGATATTAAACGATATGCTCAACGATTACCTAATTTTGAAATGTTTAAAATTGCTCAATGTTTGGTTGAGTATAAATATTTGAAAAAAGGTGATAAGCGATTTTATTGTTATGTTGCTTGTGATGAAAATTACATTACAGGAAACTACACTAAATTAGATTTTGAAATAGCCTGTCAATCTTTTCTTGAAAAAAATTCAAAGTATATTACCGATTATCAGAAGAAGTATGGTAGTGGACTTGAATCAAGAAAAAAGGCTGAAAAAATGTTAATTCAAGACTTAAAAGAAAAATATTACAGAGGAATATGAATAAATATAAAATACTTTTCAAGTTCGCTTCAAGGTCAAGAAATCATAAATTCTTTCAAGGAATTGATAATATTATTAACAACCTTGCAGATAGAGAAAACTTTGTCATTTTAGCATCTTTAGATGTTGATGATGAAACAATGAATAATCCTGCTACGATTAAAAGAATTACGGAGTATGTTCAGAAATACCCGAATCGTATTATTGTAAAATTCGGTCATTCAAAAAATAAAATTGATGCAATCAATCGTGATGTAAATGAAATTAAAGAAAAATACGATTTTGATATTTTAGTAAACTTTTCAGATGATATGGAATTTATCCAACATTCATTTGACGATGTTATTAGAAACAAATTCTTTTTGCACTATCCAAATTTAGATGGGAACATTTATTTCAATGATGGATTCGTTGGTGATACTTTGTGTACAATGAGTATTATTGGCAGAAAATATTACGATAGATACAATTACATTTATCATCCGAGTTATGTTTCTCTTTGGTGCGATAATGAGTTCACAATGGTTGCTAAAAGAGATAACAAGTTGCTTTATTTTGAAGATAAAATATTCAAGCATAATCACCCATCAAATATCGGTGGTTTTATTGATGAGCAATATATCAAAACTGAAAGTTATTCAGAAGTAGATAGAAGTAATTTTGAAGAACGATTAAAAAATAATTTTCAGTAATGTATTACGGACAAAATAAAGAAGATGAAATAATTAATAATTTAATTGTTTCAAAATATGGTTCAGATTTTAAAGGAACTATTTTAGATTTAGGAGCAAACGATGGGATTACTTTAAGTAATTCAAGATTCTTTATTGAAAATGGTTGGAGAGGACTTTTAGTAGAAGCAGGTAAATTGCCTTACGAAAGATTAATGAGTACGATTCTTCCTCAAACTACTTCAATTAATTGTGCTATTGGTATAGAAGATGGTTATTTGACTTTTTACGAAAGCAATAACTTATTAAATCAAAATGATGTAGGACTTGTATCTTCATTAAAGGCAGAAGAAACTGATAAGTGGAGAAAAGCAGGTATTGGATATACTGAATACAAAGTGAATTGTTACACTTGGGAATCATTTTTAGATAAATTTCATTTCAGAAATCAAAACTTTGATATTATAAGTATTGATATTGAAGGAATCGACTACGATGTTTTAATTCAAATGAATTTAGAAGAATTAGGTTGTAAGGTTCTTTGTATTGAATTTAATGGAATCGAAAGTCAAAAGTATATTGATTATGCAGGTAAGTTCGGTTTACAACTTGTGCATCAAAATCCCGAAAATTTAATTTTCTTCAAATGAAACATTGTATAGTAAACTTTTCAAATTCATATTTCATAAAAGGTCAAGAAAGATTAGTTCAGAGTTTAATTGATAATCATTATCAAGGAGATATTTTGACTTTCAATGAATATGAAGAAGTAGGAAGTAAAACACATCAAGAAGTACCATACCAATTTAAAGTCTATGCTATTGAGAAAGCAAGGCAAATGGGGTATGATATTGTTTTGTATTGTGATGCTTCTTTATTTGCAATAAAAGACGTTATGCCTACAATTAATTACATTATTGAAAATGGGCATTTAATGGAGTTGTGTGGATTTAGTGCAGGTCAATATTGTTCAGATACTTGTTTGAGTGAATTAAATGTTACAAGGGATGAAGCATTTGATATTGGATTATATTCAGCAGGTTTTACAGGTTTAAATTTCAGAAATCCAACAAGTTTATATTTCTTTGAACAATGGTACTTTCACGCTATGCGAGAAAAAGCATTTATTGGTGATTGGAATAATAACAATAAACAATGTTCAGATGATGAAAGATGTTTAGGACATAGGCACGACCAAAGTGTATCATCAATTCTTGCTCATAAATTAAGAATGACAAAAATCAATCCTACATTTATGCAGTACATTTACCCAAATACAGAAATAAAAGAAGAAACTATCTTCGCTTGTCAAGGAATTATTTAAAAACAATTATATGGAAGATTCAAGAATTTTAGATGTAATATCTCAATCTCTTTATTCAACAAGAGAAACGCAATATAACTCATATACTTTGGGTAGATATGTTGTAGAAAATAATATTGAGGGTGATATAAATTCATATATATCGCATGCAGATGTTTTT
>Ga0209358_10000311_pt1 | contig 43473 bp, 47 predicted proteins | sample LauGreFa1BDMLBSN_2_FD_187574 | JGI IMG/M metagenome (GOLD analysis project Ga0209358, IMG submission 187574) | Freshwater lake microbial communities from Lake Michigan, USA - Fa13.BD.MLB.SN (SPAdes) (version 2) | ecosystem: Environmental > Aquatic > Freshwater > Lake | place: Lake Michigan, USA... | reverse complement strand
GCGATAAGCCCGTGTACTTTGCAATCTCGTGCAGCGACTTCTTGTCGCGGAAGTACAGACGTTTGATTTTTCCTAAAAGTTCCATGGTGATCACCTTTATTGCTCCTGCCTAAAAATCAGGCAGAGCCAGTAAAACACCTGGGTCAGTTTTGGATCAGCACATACCTCTTAAGTGGGTCAGATTTCGGTCAGCGGCAACAAGGCACCTCATGCAGTCCCCAAAGTAGCTACAGCGAAACTCTTTTCTAAAAATTAACACATAAATACAGTTCTACTTTTTGACCGTGCTCTTGTACAACATAGCCATATTTCATCGGCCGGTATGGACCTCCCTGTGAAAAAAATAAATGGTCAAACATACTATTTTTTTCATCATAGGCGGATTCAAGCACGAAGTGCAACTTTGATTAACTGAGGTAAAGGTGGCTGAGAATGTTTAGCATTCAAGGCTTCTTGACCTGCCAGTCGAAGTTGCCCATGAATTACAAACATCTCAGCCAAGTGGAAAGATATCAGATCTACGCCCTTATGAAAGCCGGACACGATCAAACTCAGATTGCCAAGTTGCTGGATCGACACAAATCGACCATCAGCCGGGAGCTTTCTCGCAACCGCGGGCTCAAAGGCTATCGGCCCAAGCAAGCCTGTGAGCTGTCGGCCAAGCGATCTGAGCAAAGCAGAAACGCTGCGACTGTGCCCGCCTGGGTGTGTGAGCAAGCCGCCTATTTTCTGCGCTTGCAGTGGAGTCCTGAGCAGATTGCTGGCAAGTTGCCAGTCAGCCATGAGACGCTTTACCAGCATGTTTATGCCGACAAGGCCAGAGGCGGCAAGCTGTGGAAGAACCTTCGCTGCCAGAAGCAAAAGAGAAAGCGCTACGCCAGCGGGCGGGACAGACGGGGCCAAATCCCTGACAGGCGCCCCTTGAGTGATCGGCCTTCTCATATCGAAGCTAGAAAGCAAGTGGGCCATTGGGAATGCGACACGATCATCGGCGCTAACCACAAAGGGGCCATTGTGACGATGGTCGAGCGCAAGAGCGGCTTTGGGGTCATAGTCAAGGTGGCTCACAAGACTTCCGAGTTGGTCAGCAAAGCCATTGTTGAAGGGCTCCAGCCCTTTGCGGACCGGGTTAAAACGCTGACCTACGACAACGGTAAAGAATTTGCGTCGCACATTCAAATTGATCAAGCGCTCCAAAGCACTGGTTACTTTGCCAGACCCTTTGCAAGTTGGGAGCGGGGTTCCAACGAGAACTTTAATGGTTTGCTGCGTCAATATGTGCCTAAAAAGAGATCGATGAATACGGTTGATGAGGAGGAAATTACAATGATTCAAAACAGATTGAATAACAGACCGAGGAAAAGACTTGGATTCAAAACACCTTCAGAGGTGTTCCATCAATCTTTAAAGCGCGTTGCGCTTCGAACTTGAATCCGCCTTATTTGAAAAGAAATCTCAATTTCTGAAACATCCGCATCAATCGTAACGTTCATGCTCGACTGGATTGCGCTTTCAATATAATCGTCACTCTCTGGACGCAGAACTGGATATCCAAAACTACTATCAATTTCAAATCTCATGCTATCTCCTTAGCATAAATACGATAAGCACCAAGTGACTCTCGACCCAATTCTGCATCCAACTGGAAACGTTGCCCTTTAATTAATTGAACGTCGATACCGCCGTCTTTAACTCTTCCAATAGATGATTTGGTTACCAAAATCTTTTCCTCAAAATCTTGGCCTAAAGCATAAACCGAAAGTCGAACCATTCTGGTATCCATTGGCGTCAATGAAATTTTGAAAAACTTGCCGTTCTTAAATATTCTGGCATTCTTTATTCCGACATCGTTTGACGCCATCTTATCCCCCTGAGTTCCTGATTTGTCTCCGGAGTTGCTCCCTCCGTCCGAAGGTTCCCCAGTGCCTTTTGAGGAAAGTCCTTTTGTCGAACCACCACCATCGGTACCGCCATCTTGAACGGCGTACTTTTTAGGTGTAACTTTTCTAGGGGTGATAAGGATCCTACCGTTAGGATCGATATCTACTTCGCTACTGTCAACACCTTCTTGTGTTTCATCAGCTAGAAACATACTCATAAAGTCAACCGGGCCAGCCTCACCACTAGCCACACGAGCGTGCTTGCGAATAGACTCTCGAATGTGCTTCTGCAACACCTTTAACGCGGCTCGCCCTATTTTCTTGTCCCTCTCCTGTTCGAACTGGTCGGGCTCAAAATCATCGTGCCGCGACGGCTCCATTCGCCTAAGTAGTTTTTCACCTTCGATATCATGACATTCAACAACAGCCACAAAGTCCTTGTAGTTTGGAAATTGTTTAAGTTGCGATAACGACGTTGTAATTAACATTCCACCTCGCAAAACCGCATATTCACACGGCAAGCCTTCGCGAACAACTACACGCACGCTGGTTCGCCCCAAATGCTGCAATTGACTAGTTTCAGTAAATAAATACGGATTTCGATCATCGAGAGCATCAAAAAAATTCTTGGCGCCTAAAAATCGATCTTTTTCATCATCATCATCTAGTACACCAACTAGTTCCTGATGCTGGTCGAATATTTCTTTAATAGTATTACTGTCGATTAATTGATCGCCGATCTTAACTATCAGTTTACCTCTATATATTGCAGCGAAATAGTTTGATAGAGTTATCGCTACCAATCGCTTCTCCCAGCCTCTGGAGACATCAAACCCCATTAAATATATTGACGTACCAATCTCTTCTCGAATTAACCAATTCGGTAGTTGTTCTGTATTCTGAACTGGCATCGCTCCGATTGGATCCCCCCAATATCCCTCACCATCTATAAAGGGACCAACTTTTGAGCCGGGAACTTTAGGGTGCGACATCAAAGCAGAAAAACCTTGTGCCAAGGTCTCAGTGATGCCTTGGCGATTTAAAAATTTCGTTATTACAAATAGTGTTCTAAGCTGAGAGCATGCAAGAGGAGCCCTCTTGCCTATTCCGTGTGACCCTCCGGAATTTTCCGCTGATTTCTGAGAAGTGCCCATTGCTTTCATATAGGCAAAATAAGGTGTGCCAAGCTCGCAGGGGCCAGTCATTCCAGTGGTATTGAAGTCCGCCATTCTCAGCATATTGATTGATTTACCTTCCAATAAGCTAATAGCGTTTAAATACCATTGCCCGGCCTCATTATTTGTATCTTTTTGAGCCTCAGGCAGACATTGGCGAAATTTTTCTTTTAATCCCGATATATCCGGAATATCATCAACCTTTAATTTAATTAAATCGAACTCAACCCTGACCGGTGCTGCGGAATTAAGTATGGCATCATTACTATTTTGAATTACCTCTCGAACTAAGCTCAAATAACGGCCTTTTTTAAATCGCTCTATATCCGAGTCGTTTGGACCCTTCCATCGTCCAGTGTTATTGGAATCAAAAAACCAACCGATTGCTTCGCTCATTTAATATTGCCCCTAAGAAAATTAATAATATTTAACGATATTAATTCAGAAATAACGGGAGAAACAGAGTTCCCTATTTGCTGGTAACGTTTAGATTTGGTCATCCCCTCAGGAAATTTGAAATTGCTAGGAAAGCCTTGTAGAGCTAAGCACTCCCATTCCGTTAGTTTACGCATGCGATCACCTTCGCGCAAGAATGGGACATTGTGTCCTCCTAGACCCATATTTGCAGTCAAGGTCGGACAGACGCCTTTTTCAGGTACTCTTACAAAATATTTTCTTAACTGATATAACTGGAAGGGATCATCGTCGTCGACGATTTTTTTTATCATATGAAAATATTTATTTTCATCATGTAAGTAATAATAATCATTTACTTCACCAAATTTGATTATTTCTTTAATATCAAATATTTTTTTTGCGGCCAGATTATTTAAACTTATTGGATTGAAATCTGAGTAGTCTTGACTGACGGCGACCATAAATAATCGTTTCCGTCGCTGCGGTAACCCTCCATTATCTCGGGTATCTATGATAAATGTGTTTGCAGCCGAGAACCAATAACCTGATCTTTGTATTTCAGTTTGAACTGTCCTGAACCAAGAACCTCCTTCACCGTCTTTTAAATGCGGGGAATTCTCCAGTACCAATATCTTGGGTTTTTGATTGCCCCACTCCTTTAGTAATCTTATAATTTCAAAAAACAATTGTCCCCTCGGGTCGGCGAACCCTAGTCTGTGGCCTGCAGCCGAAAAACTTTGGCAGGGAAAGCCAGCATGCAACACATCAACGGGGTCAAGGTCTTGGTCAGCCTTAAGCTGCTTGATATCGCCACAGATGTACCTTGAATTTTCAAAGTTTTCTTTGTAAGTTAATGCCGCATCTGGAGACATGTCATTGCACCAAAGGGTTCTGAAGCCTGACTTTTCAAATCCATAACAAAACCCACCGATCCCGGCAAATAATGCCCCGCAGGTAAACTTCTGAATCTCTTCCGGGATTTGATTCGTAATCGGGCTAACTTCACCAACGTCATTCCAGGTTTGTGGAATCAGTGTCATAGTAATGTAAATGGTTTTTTCTGTGTCACTGCAGTCTGCTGGAACTTGGCCTTTAGCATTCTTACCTCTTCGTCAATTGTTTTCAAAATTAATTTTGCTTGAGAATCTGAATAGCGGTAGTTCCTTTGGTCCGCCAGGTTGCCTAGCAATCGGAATTTTTCCATTAAATCGTTGACCCTACGCTCGGCTAGCCGTACAAATTTCTGTTCTTTCTCGTCCATTTTGGCTCCTAAAATTTTTTATAAACTACATTTCCATAATGTACACTAAAAAATTACGTTTTTATGCTACAAAAAGATCCTGTAAATAAAATTCATCAATTCAAGTGAAAACTTTGGTTGGGTGTCGGGGGAGACTGGATGATGCTTAAAGTTGATGGTCACAGCGGGTGGCGTGGCGATGTGCTGAAGGCGCACGGCAACATGAAAGCGGACTGGTTAACTGTGCGGCAGCCCGAAACTTATGACAAACAAGTCCCGAAAATGTTTGCATCACGGCAGTCGGCGCAATCCGGCCCCAAAACGCTTGAAGGTAAAGCCCTCCGATTGCCAAAGGTTCATGATGACCTGTCTAGCGGGCAAGCCATACCAACGCAAAATGCCTGGTTGCCGCTTGAAGCCCCGGATATGCCTCAGCCATCCTTGTAGGCTTGGGGCCACGGGTCCGTGTGCCACTCATGAAGCCCATCTTATGGCCTACCTGCTCCAGCACCGCCAGACGAGCACTAGCTAGACTACGCTCAGTTCGCGCTTGGCGCGTTTCATTACCGTGGATGGTTCGCGCATCGGCACAGCGTTGCCGACCGGCTTGGGTCTTGGGTCCGGTTGACTTGCCGCCATGGGTTCGGCAGACCCGCTTGCCTTTCATCGCTGGGGCACGGCATTGCTGCCTGGTGCGCTTGGACATGGCTTGACACTGCTGGCAGGTGATGCGGCCACCTCCCAAAACCAAGACTTGCTGCCGCACCTGCATGGGCATCGGTGGATGAACTTCTTGGTCACTCAAAACACTATTTGTTCTATATGTAACATGATGTTGCATTTGTTTACACCTTCTGTGACGCTCAAAGGGACGCCCACGAAATTAGGGCTTGACGATGAAGTGCCGGCGCGAAAAGAGCAAGGGGATACCGAACATCAGCCCGGTTGCCGTATTGAGCAACACATTGCCCCAGACGCCATGGGCGGTTGAAAACGCCGTGTCGATCAGAAACCAACTGGCCAGTGGAATGGCGATGGTGTTCCATGCGTGCAGCCGGCCTTCGAGGAATGGGCCCCTGGCCAGCAGGATGATGCAGATCATCCAGCCAGCCATCACGGCGCCGATGATGCCGTTGGCAAACCAAATGTAGCCATGCGCTAGGCTCGGCACTTCAACCGGGATGGACAACTGGTGGAAGTAAACCAGATTGAAGATTGCTTCCCCGCGGCGTGGCGACAACAGCAATGTCAAGCTCAGGACGATGACGACAGCCGCTGCGCCTTGAATAAGGCGCGACCAGATGAGCGGGGCCGGGTTGGCGCGGAGTCCTGCTCCCTAGTCATGCAGTTTGAAGCCTCAGTGCCTTGATGCCCGAAAGGGTCTTGCTGGCCTTTGCTGCGACCCGTGCTTGCCAGAGATCGTATGCAGCCTGCTGGGCCAGCCACACCTCAGCCGCCCCGCCATGGTCGCGCCCCAGCCAACGCTCAATGCGCAGTGCCATTGAAGGGCTGATCGCGGCCCGCCCATTGACTACCTTGGACAAAGTCGTCCGGTCGACGCCCAAATGGGCAGCTGCTTCGCCCACCTGCAGATTCAAGGCAGGAAGGATGTCGTCCCTCAAAGTGAGGCCAGGGTGGGGTGGGTTGAACATCGAACTCATAAACACCTCAGTGGTAATCCTGGTAGTCCACCAGGATGGCATCGCCGTTTTCAAACGCAAAAGTCAGACGCCAGTTGCCGTTCACGCTGACTGACCAGTGACCAGACAGGCCACCCTTGAGGGGGTGCCAGTGCCAGCCGGGACGGTTCATGTCTTCAGGCCTTGTGGCCGCGTCCAACGCAGACAGTTGCCGAGCCAGGCGCGGGGCATGAGCGGCTTGGATCCCGGCACGCGAACCGGACTTGAAAAAACGCTCAACGCCCTTGTGCCTGAAGCTTCGAATCATTTTGAAATTGTAGCTCGTAGCGCCACGCGCAGCAAGCACAGCAGCAATCCCTTGGGGGTTCGAATTCCCGACTCCACCAAAAACAGGGGGGGGCAGAAAACTGAGCGGGTTAGTTAAGCAATCTCTCCTGCCCCGCCAGTAACTTCTTTCAATATTTCAATCCTTCAAACGCTCGTTTGCAAGTCGTTGATCGGATTTTTTTGTTCTCCCAAAACTTCTCCTGTCCTTGAAGAAAGTCATCCTTTAACAAGGTGTTCTAACTGTTGAGACGGCGTTTTGCTCAAAACCTCTTGACTTAGCAAGTTCAAAACCCAAATTTGAACCGTACCGATTGCATGCGGTTTTTTGGTGATCGTACGCCACCGTTTTGCCAAGCGCTTTTGGGGTCTTGGCGGTGTATTGTGAGTACAGTCGTCAAAAAATGATTGTCGGTACGTTGTCCGGACGTTATGATGGAGCAAGTATCCAAAAAAGAGGGGTCGCCATGACCGCAGTCATTCATTCCAAATCTGAGCGCATCGATGTGCGAGCCAGCGCGCCCGTCAAGCTATTGCTTCAGGAGGCGGCGCGCGTGTCGCATAAAAATGTGAGCGAATTTCTGCTTGACGCAGGCATCATCGCGGCCAATCAGACCTTGGCTGACCGCAACCGGTTTGAACTGAGCGATGAGAAGTGGCTGGCGTTTCAGGCTGCATTGGACCAGCCCGTGAGCGCCAAGCCCAAGCTTAAGAAGCTTTTGTCTGAGCCGGGGCTGCTTGGTTGAGTGCGCTTGCTTACGAGCCAGTTCGCAAACTGGCCGGTTCGGACGCTGTTGAGTCCTTCGATGGTGGCCAGAGCGCACTGAATCAGTTTTTGCAGCGCTTTGCGCTCGTCAACCAAAGATCCAATAGTGCGCAAACCTACGTGAGCTGCCATTCGGGCTCGGTCCTTGGTTTCTACAGCTTGGTGGTTGGCAGCGTTGAGCCATCCACCGCGGCACCGCGTGTGACCAAAGGCATTCCACAACACTGCGTGCCGGTGATGATTTTGGCCCGGCTTGCCGTGGACCTTCGGCACCAGGGCGCAGGGCTTGGCAAAGCACTGCTCAAAGATGCGCTGCTGCGCACTGCACAAGCGGCAGACATTGCCGGAATTCGTGCACTGCTGGTGCATGCCAAGGACGAGCCTGCCAGGCAGTGGTATCTCCATTGGGAGTTTGAACCCAGCCCATCTGACCCGTTTCACCTGTTCCTTTTGATGAAGGACATCAAGGCCATGGTAGGCAAAGCCTCAGGTAAAAGTTCCGTGAATTTGGCCGATTTATAAATCGTACAAAAAGCCCTTGAAGCCCTCCAATATTGACCGCCGGGTGTGCTGCGTAAAACTTGGACTGGTTGATGTCGTAAAGCCAAGACTCGCTCGGTAGCCCATGCGCACAGCAGGACTCGAATCAAGATTCAAGTTCCCTCTGTAAGTCAATCCAAGCTGGATCAAAACTCAGTTTTTTCGCCATGGGTGAACTGCATTCGACGACCCGCCAAAAAGGGGCCAGATCTCTGGTGCTTCCGGTCCGGCCATACTCCCCCGTTTCCGCAAGAATTAGGTTTTATGTAGTCCAATAAAGCGTTCAGTAAGCCCCGTAAGCCTTGTGTTTCCGGGGCTTTTTTGTTTTTTCCCGTCCGAGAAGCGATGTGCCCAGCTTGTACCTTTTGGGGCATGGCGATATCCATTGGTTTGGATCATTTATGGCAAACCTATGCCCCTTACTGACTCTGCGACCCCCGATGCGCCCAACCGGTGGTGCGTTTTTCGATCGCGTTAAACAACTCGTACATCAGCATCGCCATCGCCCCGACCACTACCAGCCCGGAAAAAGCCAGACCCATCTGCATGGCCGAGCCTGCCGATATCAGCAGATAGCCAATGCCTTCATTAGAGGCCGTCATCTCGGCCACGGTGGTGCCCACAAAGGCCAGGGTGATCGCGATTTTGAGCGAGCCGTAAAAATAGGGCATGGAGCGCGGCAACCCGATTTTGAAAAGCACATCGCGTCGGGTTGCACCTAGGACGCGCAGCACGTCTTCTAGCTCGGGCTCCAAGGTCGCCAAGCCGGTGGCGATATTGACCATGATGGGGAAAAAGCTGATCAGAAAAGCCGTCAATATGCCTGGCCCGATGCCGATGCCAAACCACACCACCAAGATTGGCACAAAGGCCGCTTTGGGCAGCGCGTTAAACGCCGTCATCAGCGGATAGACCGCTGCATAAGCCAATCGCGAGCTGCCTATCAAAAAGCCTAGCAAAACACCCACCACGATCGCAATGCCAAAGCCTGCCATGGTGACCCAGAAGGTGCGCCAGGCATGGCCGGCGATCACGTCGCGATATTCGATGGTCTGTTGCGCAATACGCAGCGGGCTGGGGAAAATAAATTCAGACACCGCAAATACGCTGCACAGGGTCTGCCAAATCAGCAGGGTCACAAGCAGCAGCAGCCAGGGGGCCCAACGTTCACGGGTACGGCTTTTCATGTTTTTCTGATCGCTCCGATATGGCCGCGCAATTCATGCACGATGTCGCCGAAGGCGGGGGTGTAGGTGAGTTCCAAGTCACGCGGACGGGGCAGGTCAATCTCGCGCTTGACCAAAAAGCGGCCTGGGCTTTTGCTCATCACGTAGACCGTGTCCGCCAAAAAAACCGACTCGCGCAAATCGTGCGTCACCAACACTACGTTAAAACGCTGCGCGCTCCACAAGTCACGCAGGATGCACCAGAGCTCCTCTTTTGTAAACGCATCGAGCGCGCCAAAGGGCTCATCGAGCAAGAGCATTTGCGGCTCGTGGATCAGTGCGCGGCAAATGCTGGCGCGCTGCTGCATGCCGCCCGACAGTTGCCAGGGGAACTGTTTCTCGTAGCCCGCAAGGCCTACGGTTTTGAGCAAATCCATGGCCCGCGCTTCGTACTCAGCGCGCCGTGCTTTGAATCGCGATCGGTGCGGCTCCACGATTTCCAGGGGCAGCAGCACATTGTCCAAGGTGGTGCGCCAGGGCAGCAGCGAGGGCGATTGAAACGCCATGCCGCTGATCTTCAGCGGCCCGTTGACCGGCTTGCCATCGACATGGATGCTGCCTTTGCTTGGCTTTTTTAGCCCAGTGGTCAGCTTCATAAACGTCGATTTACCGCAGCCAGAAGGCCCGACGATGGCGATAAATTCGCCGCGCTGCACTTGCAGGCTGATGTCTTCGACCGCAAACTTTTGCTGGGCTAGCAGCTCGTCGTTATAGGCCAGCCAAACCTTCTGGAAATCTAAAAATGGCGCTGCTTGGTCGCTCATGCTGGCGGGCACTTATTTCTTCGCAGCCGCTTTGGGCGCGGGTAACACATCGAGCTCTTTGGCGCTGGGCAGAAAACCACCGTTCCATACCGCGTCCGGGTTCACCCGGGTCTTGGTGTTAAAGGCATCCGACACTTGCGAAGCCATCAGCGACAAGCGTCCGGGCTTGACTTGACCAAAACCTTCGGCGCGCGCTTCCGGGCTGTTGATCACGGTCTCCAAGGCCAACTTCAGGCGGCGGGTTTCGAGTTCGCTGTTAATAATGCCGTCGCGTGCCTTGACGGTTTCAATCGCTTGCTCCGGGTTGGCGATCACGTCTTTCATGCCTTTGGCAAAGGCGGACAAAAACGCTTTGATGGCGGCTGGGTTTTCTTGCAAGAGCTTGGGCGACACGATGATGGCATTGCCATACAGGCGCACGCCGTATTGGGGGTAGGGCAGCACCACCACGTCCTCGGCTTTGACGCCACGCGCTTCGATGTTCAGCAACGAGGTGAAGGTAAATCCAGTGATGGCATCGACATCGCCGCGCACCAGCATGGTTTCGCGCAGCGGCGGGTCCATGGCGGTCCAGTTCACTGTACCCACACTATTGGCCTTGGCGAATATCGGAAAGGCGCGACGGCCTGCGTCAAACACCGGGGCGCCTAGTTTTTTGCCCGTCAGGTCGGCCGGGCTTTTGATGCCGGATTTTTTCAGTGCCATCACCGAGGCCGGCGTGTTGTTGTAGACCATCATCACCGCCACCGGCTTGTTGGGCGCGTCTGGATTATTGGCGTGGAATTCCATCAGCGCGGCCAGGTCGGCAAAGCCGATGTCATACGCGCCTGATGCCACGCGGGTGACCGCGCCGCCTGAACCATTGCCCGCATCAATCGTTACATCTAGCTTGGCGTCTTTGAAATACCCTTTGGCGGCGGGTACCAAAAACAATGCGGCCGGGCCTTCAAAGCGCCAGTCCAGCTGAAACTTCAGTGGCGTGGTTTGCGCCAAGGCAGCGCTGGCGCTGGCGGCGAAGCTAAGGGCGATAAGCAGGGGTCGAAAGAGTCCTCGCATGGGTTTTCCTAATGTTAATGACGTACAGATGCCTATCGCAGGGTGCAGGCCCACTTTAAGTGGAGAAGATTATGCCTAGGGCAAGCGATTTGTGTGGATTTTGCACCATCCAGGACAGGGCACTTTTTCAGTGCGATGGTTGGGTGTCTTAGAAAGGCGCAATCGCATACTAGGCAAGTGGCGCCATGGCGCTGATCCAGATCAAAGAAGGCCTTTTTCCCCACCTGCTAGCGCTTGGGCACAATAGGCGTATTACTACATTCGTTGGAACGGGACACTATGTCTTGTGTTTATGCGCGCTCGCGCTTGCTTGCAAGCGGGATGCTTTCTTTGCTATTGCTATGGGCTTTCGCTGCACCCGTTTGGGCTTGGGGCGTCCAGGGCCATCAGGTGATTGCGGCTATTGCGTGGCGGGAACTCAGCCCGCCGGCACGCGCCGAGGCTCTGCGCTTGCTTGCCTTAGAGACGGGACAAAGTCTGCCCTCCATTTCCACCTGGGCTGATGAGCACCGCGGCCCGGCCACTGCGCCTTGGCATTACTTGAACTTCCCGCGCGGCACGTGCCAGTTTGACGCCCAGCGCGATTGCCCGGACGGTCAATGTGTGCTCGGTGCTATTGAGCGCCAGCGCGCCCTATTGGCCTCGCCCGCTACCGACGCCGAGCGATTGCGCGCTTTGAAATACTTGGTGCATTTCGTCGCCGATGTGCACCAGCCCTTGCACGCGGGGTACCGGGATGATCGGGGCGGCAATACGGTACAGCTGCGATTTTTAATGCGCGGCAGCAATTTGCATGCGCTATGGGACAAAGGCCTCCTCGAACGCTTGGATCTGGAGAACTCGGCGTTGATTGCGACGGTCCTAGCACAGCCCGTAACACCTGAAGCTTTGGGCAGTTCTCTGCCAAGCTTGATAGACATCGCGCAAGAGTCCTGCCGCATCGTGGCTCAGCCGGGGTTTTATCCCCAAGGTGATCCGGATGAGGCCTACGCGCTGCGCATGACGCCTGTACTATTGCAGCGCTTGGCACTAGCCGGTAGGCGCTTGGCCTTGATGTTGAATCAGGCTCTGCCTTGAACAACAAACAACTCCCGCGATAAAAATAGCAAACATGTCAATAAGCCCACGAACCGTTGTACTTACCGGCGCTGCTGGCAATCTGGGGAAGGCCGCGGCGCAGGTCTTTGCCCAAGAGGGGGCGCAGCTCGTGTTGTTAGACCGTGCCCCCATTAGCGATGCCGCACGCGCTTCGCTGGCGCCCGCGCAATGCCTGTCCCTTGTGCTGGACCTGTGCGATGCGGCGCAGGTGGCTGCGGCGATAGAGCAGGCTTTGGCCCGCTTTGGCCGCATCGATGTGTTGTGCAACCTCACCGGTGGATTCGCCATGGGCGATACGGTCCATGAAACCAGCGACAGCACCTGGGATTTTTTGCACGCTATGAATGTGGGCACCTTGCGCAACACCAGCCGCGCCGTAGTGCCCCAGATGCTGCGCCAGGGTGGAGGCAAGATTGTGAACGTCGGTGCGTACTCCGCGCAGCGCGGCCTGGCTGCCATGGGCGCTTACATTGCGGCCAAGAGCGAGGTGCTGCGCCTCACCGAAGCCATGGCCGCTGAGCTGCGCATGAAAAATATCAACGTCAATTGCGTGCTCCCCACCATCTTGGACACCCCACAAAACCGCGCCGACATGCCCGACGCGGACCCCAAGCGTTGGGTCAGCCCCCAGGACTTGGCCAAGGTCATCGCATTTCTAGCCTCCGATGCTGCCCATGCCATCCATGGGGCGGGTGTGCCGGTTACCGGCTTAAGTTAAATAGACTTGGCGCTGTGTTGGCGCAGACCTGACAAAGTGGCGCTGGGACTCACGTATTCCGGGTCGGTCAACACGTGAATCAGCGTCGGGCCTTTGGCAGCAAAGCCTTGCAGGATCGCTGCTTGGAGCTCGGCAACGTTTTGTGCGCGCAGGCCCGTGGCACCATAGGCGTGGGCCAGCGCGGCGAAGTCTGGGTTGTTGTCCAGTGCGGTGCCATGCACCCGGCCAGGAAACCATTTTTCTTGGTGCATGCGTATGGTGCCGTACATCTGGTTGTCAAACACCACGATCACGATGGCCAGCTCCAACTTCACCGCCGTGGCCAGTTCGTGCGAACTCATCATGAAGCAACCGTCTCCCGCCAGGCACAGTACCGGGCGTTGCGGGTGCGCCAGCTTGGCGCCAATGGCAGCGGGCAGGCCATAGCCCATAGCCCCGCTGGTGGGCGCAATCTGGCTGCCATAGCTGCGGTAACGGTAGTAGCGGTGTGCCCAGGCGGTGTAATTGCCCGCGCCGTTACTGATGATCACATCGTCCGGCAAAGCTTCGTTAAGCGCCAACCAGGCCTGCGCCACGTCGATGGTGCCGGGCTTGCAGGGTGTTGGCTGACGCGGCCCGCTAAAGGCTTCATAGCCCGCGCGCAAGGCTTGTAAGTGCGAGGCAAAGCGGGCCGGCAAGGCAGCTGCCACCGGCAGCTCCGCCAAGCTGTTTGCCAGTGCCGGCATGCTGGTCGCCAGGCCCAGGTGCGGGCGGTATACCCGGCCCAATTCCAGGGCACAGGGCATGGCGTGTACCAAGGTTTGCTGTGGCTGCGGGATGTCGATCAGGCTGTAGCCTTGGCTGGGCACTTCACCCATGCGGGCGCCCAGCAGGATGAGCAGATCAGCCTCTTTGACAGCGCGCAGCAGGCCCGGGTCCGCGCCCAGGCCGAGCAGGCCGACATAGTGCGGATCGCGGTGATCAAACAAATCCTGGCGCCGAAAGGAGCACGCTACCGGTAGACTGGTGGCGTGAATAAAGCGACGCACGGCAACGACGGCCTGTGCATTCCAGCCACTGCCCCCTAACACCAGCAGCGGCTGGTGCGCGGATTCAATCCATTGCATCAGTGTCGCCAAATCAGCAGGCAGCAGCGCGTTGCTCGGTGCGCTGGCGGCCAAGGCAGCGCGCGGTGGGTGCGGCACCTCCTGGCTCAGCACGTCTTCAGGCAAGGCCAGCACCACCGGGCCCATGCGCCCCGACAGGGCGGTATGAAAGGCCCGATGCACCATTTCCCCCATGCGCTCGGCCTGGTCAATCTGCGCCACCCATTTGCTGACCGGCCCGAACATGCTGCGGTAGTCCACCTCCTGAAACGCGCCGCGCTCCATAAAACGCCTGCTCACTTGCCCGATGAACAAGAGGAGCGGGGTGCCGTCTTGAAACGCCGTATGCAGCCCGATGGCAGCCTGGCTGGCACCCGGCGCACGGGTCACAAAACACACCCCCGGCTTGCCACTGGCTTTGGCATAGGCCTCGGCCATAAAAGTGGCCGAGCCTTCGTGGCGACACACGATCAGGCGCACGGTGTCGCGGTGGTCGTACAGCGCATCCATCGCGTCCAGAAAACTTTCGCCGGGCACGCAAAACACGGTGTCTACGCCCTGGGCGATCAGAGCGTCAATCAGCAGGCGCGCGCCTGTGGGGTGTGAGGGGGTAGTCATAGGTGCCGGTTCCTGGTCGATTACTGCCCGCAAGCCGCCGGGCCCGCGCATACTAGCTTGGGATGTTATCGTGGCGCCGTACCACTATGATTGTCAGCGCGCAGGCCGTGAACCAAGATGCCTGCACATGGCCCCTGGGTTTTTGCTATGGGATGGCAATTGTCGGACGGGTAAACAGGGCGTGGGTATGCGCCATCCATAAGGAGTTTTTGCTATGTTGAAATGCTTGCGTTCTCTGATCTTGTCGTTGGCACCCTTGGTGCTGATAGCAAGCCTGCCCGCCACCGCCTGGAGCCAAGCCGCTTGGCCCAATAAGCCGGTCAAAATTGTGGTCCCCTTTGCGCCGGGTGGCACCACGGATATCCTGGCCCGCGCCATCGCACCAGAATTGGGTAAGGCTTTTGGCCAGTCATTTTTGGTTGAAAACAAGGGCGGCGCAGGCGGCAATATTGGCGCCGAAATCGTCGCCCGCGCAGCGCCTGACGGCTACACCTTGCTGATGGGCACCGTGGGCACGCACGGTATCAATAAATCCCTGTACGCTAAATTACCTTATGACCCGCAAAAAGACTTTGCCCCCATCACCCTGGTGGCCGGTGTTCCCAATGTGATGGTGATGAACACTGAAAAAGCTAAGACGCTTGGGATCAATACCGTGCCCGAGTTCATTGCCTATGCGCGCAAAAACCCGGGCCGCCTCAATATGGCTTCCAGCGGCAACGGCACCTCGATTCATCTGGCCGGTGAATTGTTCAAGTCCATGACCGGCACTTTCATGACGCATATCCCTTACACCGGTTCGGCACCGGCCCTGATGGGTTTGGTCTCAGACCAGGTCGATGTGATGTTTGATAACTTGCCTTCTTCCATGGCCTTGATTAAATCGGGCAAGCTCAAAGCCTTTGCTGTGACCTCGGCCCAGCGCTCGGGCGCGATGCCCGAGGTGCCGACCATCGAGGAGGCTGGCCCGCTCAAAGGCTTTGATGCCAGTAGCTGGTTTGGATTGCTGGCCCCGGCAGGCACGCCGCCCGACATTGTTAAAGCGATACAGCGTGAAACCGCTAAAGCCCTGAGCTCGCCCGCCATCAAAGAAAAACTACTGGCCCAAGGTGCCATTCCTAGCGGCAACACGCCCGAGGAATTTACGGCCTTGATTGACGCAGAAATCAAAAAATGGGCGCCGGTCGTGAAAAACTCTGGCGCGCGCGTCGACTGAAAGGCGCGCCGCAAGTAGTTTATTGAACGCGCAAAACCATCGAGCGACCAGATGCTCAAAGGCCTACACCACAACGCCTACCGCTGCCGTGATTCGGAAGAAACGCGCAAGTTTTACACCGATTTTTTAGGTTTGCCGCTGGTGCAAGCGTTTCAAATTCATGAAACTAAAAGTGGCCGGGCCACCAAAACGCTGCATTCCTTTTACCAAATGGATGATGGCTCCTGCCTGGCCTTCTTTGAGGCGCCGGACATGCCGTTTCAGTTTAAGAACCAGCATGATTTCGATCTGCATATTGCGCTTGAAGTAAGCCAGCAGGACCTGCACACCATGTTTGCCAAAGGCAAGGCAGCCGGGATGGAAACACGTGGCATTTCGGACCACGGCTTTATCGATTCGATTTATTTCCGCGACCCCAACGGCTATGTGGTCGAACTCACCGCCAAGCGTGCGGGGCATGATGCGTATATGCAGGCCGCGCGTGCATCGGCCCTGCAGGTATTGGCGCAATGGCAGACGGAAAAAGCCACGCCTGCCGTCTGAAGCTAGTGGGTGTGGCCGGCCTGACCGGCCTACATCGCTTTAGTTCAGTGCGTCTTTGAGGGCTTTGCCCGGACGAAAACGTGGTGCCTTGGAGGCTTTGATTTTGAGCGCTGCGCCGGTTTTCGGATTGCGTCCGGTACGTGCTTTGCGCTTGGTCACGCCGAAGGAACCAAAACCGACCAAACTCACGGTACCGCCTTTTTTGAGCGTCTTGGTCACCGCTTCAATCATGCTGACCAAGGCGCGACCGGCAGCGGCTTTAGAGATATCTGACTTGGCAGCGATGTGCTCAATGAGTTCGGTTTTGTTCACGGCTTGTCTCCTTATTTTTAGGTGGGTCGGGAAAAATATTCTAGCCCAGCGGACTCGATTTGGGGCGTCTTATTGTGCTCAATTTAGCTCCTTTTAATGCCCCAAGCTGAGCGAGCCTGGAGCCCTGTGCGCCTGCCCTTGGCGCTCGGAGGTGCTAGCACGATGCGGGCCAAGCGGTCCGCTTACACTGCGGTTCCCGTCGAATGTGACTTGCGTGCAAGCAGTTCCGCGGGCCACCAACGGCCACCAAAGAATAAGCGCGTCTTCACTATGCAGCACAACCCGGTACGGGGCATTTTTTACCTCTGTATGGGGGTGCTGGTTTTCTCATTGCAGGACGCGATCATCAAGCAAGTCAGCGGCGGCTATGCGCTGACCGAGGTGGTCTTTATCCGCTCCTGCGTAGCCGCGCCCATCTTGCTGACCCTGGTGTGGCGCGAGTCCGGTTGGCGCGCTTTGTTTGCTTCACATTTAGCTACCTTGGTGCTGCGCGCCACCGTCATGTTCGGCGCTTACGCAGCCTATTACATGGCTTTCCCGGCTTTGCCCTTGGCAGATGCGGTGGCCCTCTATTTCACCGTGCCCTTGTTTGTCACGGCGCTGGCGGGCCCTATGCTGGGAGAGCGCAACGGCTGGCCGGTTTGGGCTGCCGTATTGCTGGGCTTTGTCGGCGTGATGGTGATGCTGCAACCAGGTACTGGGCTTTTCAACCCTGCCGCTTTACTTTCGCTGCTGGCGGCTGCGTTTTATGGCTTAGCCATGTTAATGGCCCGCAAGCACGGATCCAGCCTTTCGGCGGCGGTCATGGGGTTTTACCAAAACGCCGTGTTCCTGGTTGGCGCCGGTTTGGTAGCCTTGTTTTTGCATCTTGCGGGCATAGAGCACGCGGTACACCCTAGCATTGCCTTTGTGGTGCGGCCTTGGGTGCTACCCACCCTGTTCGATGGTTTGATGATCGGACTGTGCGGCGTGGTGGCCTCCATCGGCATCATGCTTCTTACCAGTGCGTACCGCGTGGCAAGGGCCAGCACCGTCACGCCTTTTGAGTACACCGGTATTTTGTGGGCGCCGCTATGGGGCTTTTTGTTTTTCGACGAAGTGCCGCGCGCCACCACGGTAGCCGGTGCGGCAGTGATTGTGGTGGCTGGACTGATCGCCCTGCGTATGGCCAAATCGGATACTGAACCCGAGCGCCCATCTGAAATCGATCTCCCGGACCAAGCCCTGGTCGAGACCGGAAGTAGCGTAAGAGGAAACCCGCCATGACGCCAGCAACGAACTACGCTGCATCAGACCTACAGCGCGACACCGCAGACAGCCTGCAGGGCTTGGTGGTACTGCAGTTTGGGACCAACTGGTGCGGCTATTGCAAAAACGCGCAGGCGGTGATCGAGCCGGTGCTGGCGTCCCGACCGGATATCGTGCGCTATCTGATCGAAGACGGGCCAGGCCGGGCTTTAGGTCGCTCTTACCGGGTTAAACAATGGCCCACGCTGGTGCTTTTGCGCGATGGACAGGAAATAGGGCGCGTAGTTCGGCCACAGGATGCCACGCCATTGCAGGACCTCGTGCAGTCGGCAAGCCGCTAGTTCTGAAGACGGCTCGCAGGAGCCCTACGCTTTAGCCTCTGCTTTGCCATACGGCCCGGCGCCGCAAGTCGATTTACCGCGCGTTGGTACACACGTAGTTAAATTGCGCGATGTCTAACTCCGCATTGGGGACCGGGAAAAAATCTGGCACCGAACTAAACGTGTAGAGCGGGTCGCCCTTACCCAATTTACCCGATATGATGACCGTCTTCTGGGTGCGATGCATGCCTTTGCTGCAGTCGAAGTCCTTGAGCTCTTTGATGGAATTAAAGTCCACCCAAGAAACAGGCGGCGGAAAGCGCTTTTTTTGCGTCTTCGAAAAGTCCCCCATGATCCAAGCGGTGGCGATATTGCCATTGCGTTGGAGGGATTGCGGATCCACATACATGGTGAAATCAGGCGACTTACCGATGGCCACCCAATTGGCCCAGGCATTGGCGGTGGTCAGCAACAAAAGTAGTGCTACTCGCAGCATTGTCCAACTCCTGGCCATACAAGATGGCCTGATCTTTCTAGGTTAGTGTTAAGGCGCTCTACGTTCGCGCAGCGCGTCGCGATGATCCAAGGTACGACTTATTTCAAAATGTCGCCGATACACAGATACTTGATTTCCACGTAGTCATCGATACCAAAGTGCGATCCCTCCCGGCCCAGGCCGGACTGCTTGACGCCGCCAAAGGGCACGTGCTCGGTGGCCAATATACCGACGTTAATTCCGACCATACCGTATTCAAGGGCTTCTGCCACGCGGTAGATGCGCCCGATATCACGGCTGTAGAAATAGCTGGCCAGGCCGAATTCGGTTTTGTTGGCGGCATCCACGGCCTGCTGTTCGGTCTCAAATTTGAAGATGGGTGCGAATGGCCCGAAGGTTTCTTCGGTGGCGCATTGCATGTCGGCGCTAGCGCCCGAGATAACAGTGGGCTCGAAGAATTGCCCACCCAAGGCTTTGCCGCCGGTCTCCACCTTGCCGCCTTTAGCAAGCGCGTCGGCTACATGGCGCGTGACTTTGGCCACCGCAGCGTCTTCGATCAGCGGACCTTGCACCACGCCCTCGTCAAAGCCATTGCCCACCTTCATGGCCTTGACCTTGGCGGTGAATTTGGCGACAAAGCTGTCGTACACCCCAGCCTGCACATAAAAGCGGTTGGCGCAAACGCAAGTCTGACCGGCGTTGCGGTATTTGCTGGCTATGGCACCTTCGACTGCCGAGTCTATGTCGGCGTCGTCAAACACGATGAAGGGCGCATTGCCACCCAGTTCGAGGGACATTTTTTTCACGGTGGGCGCGCACTGCGCCATCAAGATGCGGCCCACTTCGGTGGAGCCAGTAAAGCTCAGGTGGCGCACGGTGTCGCTGGCACAAATTACTTTGCCCACGGCAATCGAGTTGTCAGCGTCGGCGGTAATCATATTGAGCACGCCGGCCGGAATGCCTGCGCGCAGCGCCAGCTCGGCAGCAGCCAACGCTGTGAGCGGCGTGAGCTCGGCGGGCTTGATGATGACCGGGCAACCCGCGGCCAGGGCAGGGGCCACTTTGCGGGTGATCATGGCCAGCGGGAAGTTCCAGGGCGTAATGGCCGCGCACACGCCAATCGATTGCTTGATGACAGACAAGCGCCGGTTGTTGTCGAACTGGGGAAGCGTCTCGCCATTGATGCGCTTGGCCTCTTCAGCAAACCACTCCACAAAGCTGGCGCCATACGCGATCTCACCCTTGGCTTCGGCGAAGGGCTTGCCCTGCTCGGCGGTCATGATGCGCGCCAAGTCTTCCTGGTTGGCCATCAGCAAATCAAACCATTTGCGCAAAATGATGCTGCGCTCTTTACCTGTCTTGCTACGCCACGCGGGCCAGGCGGCATCGGCAGCGGCAATGGCTTGGGTGGCTTGGGCCGGCCCGAGGTTGGCGACATCGGCCAGCTTATGGCCGGTCGCGGGGTCCAGCACATCAAAGCGCGATGGGCCGGCCACCCATTGGCCGTTGATTAACGCATCGGTTTTGAACAGGCTAGGGTCTTTAAGCTGGGCGAGTGGGGAAGTAGGTAATGTCATGGGGCGATGCGGGTGCTATGGGTTTGAAATAGAGGCGCATTGGCGCAGGACCTTCATCATACGATGGCGCAATGGCGCCCGCCGCTTGGTGTAAGTAGCGCTTTTGTAGGCCTGCCTGGTGGCTAGGCTGCGTGGATTGCCATTTGTGTCTTGCACCTTGGCGTGTTGCGTGGCGCAGCCCCTAAGGATCACTGGCGGGGTTAAAGTAGCGCCAAGCCCCCAACCAAATACACCATGGCACTCATCAACTACATCACCCAAATCAACCTGGATTTTGGCGCCGTCGCGCTTTTGCGCGCCGAGTGCGAGCGCGTGGGCATGCGCAAGCCGCTCATCGTCACCGACGCGGGCGTACGCGCTGCCGGGGTGCTGGACAAAGCGCTGGCGGCGCTGGGCGATGTCCCCCACGCCGTGTTTGACCAGACGCCCTCCAACCCCACCGAAGCGGCGGTACGCGCCGCTGTGGCGGTGCTGCAAGCCCACGGCTGCGACGGCTTGATTGGCGTGGGCGGCGGCTCCAGCCTGGACCTGGCCAAAGGCGTGTGCATCGCCGCCACCCACCCGGGCCCGCTCAAAACCTATGCCACCATCGAAGGCGGCAGCCCCAAAATCACCGAGCGCGTGCTGCCGCTCATCGCCGTGCCCACCACCGCAGGCACGGGCAGCGAAGTGGCGCGCGGCGCTATCGTCATCCTGGACGATGGACGCAAAGTGGGCTTTCATAGTTGGTTTTTAGTGCCCAAGGCCGCTATTTGCGATCCCGAACTGACGCTGGGCCTGCCCGCGCAACTGACGGCAGCCACGGGCATGGACGCGATTGCCCATTGCATGGAAACCTTTATGGCCCCGGCCATCAATCCACCTGCGGACGGCATTGGCCTGGACGGGCTGGCACGCGGCTGGGCGCATATCGCCCGCGCCACCGAAAATGGCGCGGACCGCGATGCGCGCTGGAACATGATGAGCGCCAGCATGCAAGGCGCCATGGCGTTTCAAAAAGGCCTGGGCTGTGTGCACAGCCTGAGCCACAGCCTGGGCGGTGTCAACCCGCGCTTGCACCACGGTACGCTCAATGCCTTGTTCATGGGCGCGGTCGTGCGCTTTAACGCCAGCGCGGCATCCATCCAAAACGAGAACCGCCTGCAACGCATGGCCAGCGCCATGGGCATAGGCAGTTGCGACGCCAAAGGCACCGAAATCGACGACGCCATCCGCGCCATGAACGCCCGCCTGGGACTGCCCAGCGGCCTGGCGGCCTTGGGCGTAACCGAAGATTTGTTTGAACGCATCATCGACGGCGCCATGGCCGACCACTGCCACAAAACCAACCCGCGCATCGCGACGCGGGAGGATTACCGGGATATGTTGTTGGCTTCCATGTGAGGCACAAGGTGCAAGTTGCCTTTGGCGGTGCCACCTAGGGAAGCACTGCATAAGGCCAAATCCGTCATTGCGAGCGCAGCGAAGCAATCCATTTTTGGTTGCCAATCAAGCACTTATGGATCGCCGCGTCACTACGCTCCTCGCGAAGACGGACTTTTGCAGACCTCCCCTACAGGCGGCGCACCAAGCTGTGCCAGGTACTGTCTGGATTCGTCTCGATTTCCACCCGCCCTTGGTCAGCCATCAATTTCAAGCGGTAGAACAAATACAAGTCACCCACCTGGTGCTTTCCTTGCTGAACTTCACCGGCAATGCGCGCCTGGTTTTGAAAATAGGGCTTGCAGGCGGACAATAGATCCTCGTCATAAAAATCCTCAGCCACACCAAGGATGCGGTCATCTTCATAAATGCGTAGTAAGTGGTCTTGTGTCGTCAGCGTATGCCACTCTTGCGCCAGCGATTGTCGGTGCGCCTTTGTCAGCGGCATCGCCAGGGAGACTAATGTACGCAACACCTCAGCCGGAAAGCAGGGCACGTAATTTTTGAATGCCTCGTAGTGGGGCGCAAGCCTGCGCACATCGGCCAGATAGATATCGGTATCGGGCCAACTTGCACACACCGCACGAAGCATCAACTGCTCATCGGCCATGTCGCCAAACCACACCAAAGCCGACTCGTCGGGGGCGGGTGCAGGAAATAAGTCCACCAAACCCATGCGGTCTTGGTATTGCAAAAGGTATTGCCGAACTTCCGGTCTTTCATCGGTAGAAGTGGTTTGCAATAAATGGGCAAAGCGCTGTTGGCGGCCCTCTGCGGTGTCTAAGGCCTTGAGCGGGCCACAACTCAATTTTTCGGTAAATCGCAAAAACCGATTGGTACCTAGACCCTCTACCGCTTCCACTACATTTTCGGCGTTGTTGAAATCTAAGCAAACATGGACTACTTTTTTTTCTTGCATATTTGTACGCCTTAGACGCCGAAAATCTTCGGCAGAGTGCGTCCCGGCACCTGAAACGCCTTGTAATTGGGCAGCACCGTTGCTAAATCGGATTCTCCAACGCCCATCCAGCGGGCAAGCGCCGCTGCAAATTCGTCCACCGAAGTTGAAGGCAATAAACGGCCTTGGCCAACTGTGTCAGGGCCGTTATCCGCTAGAGTTGGCGCAGCGCCCCAAAATTTCTTTCCAACGACCGCATCGCCCATCACCATATGGTGGCTACCCCAGCCGTGATCCGAGCCATCACCGTTGGATGACAAAGTACGCCCGAAGTCAGAGGCTGTAAAGGTGGTGACCTTGTCAGCGACACCTAATTGCTTGGTTGCTGCATAAAATCCGGACATTGCATCGTTGACGTATTGCAGCAGGCGGCTGTGGTTTGCCATCAGATTGTCGTGTAGATCAAATCCACCGAGCGACGCAAAAAAAACTTGACGTTTGACGCCTAGCGTACTTCCGCTTTTCGACGCGAATTCAATTAATCGTGCAATAATTTTTAATTGGTCTGAAAGTGGATCCGATTTGAATGCATTGCCAAAGCTTGTTTCAGGATTGATGCCGGCGGTAACAATTGCTTGGTTATCCAGTGAACTCTTGAGCACGCGCATCCATTCTTTTTCCATCCAATGCGAAGGTATTGAAGCTTTTTTCAACAAATCGTAATAGGCAGTTTTGCAACTTTCTCTGCCATAAACGCTGATGTTATTGCCAAGGCCTACACTGCTGATGGCGACCGGTCCGCTGGTGGAAACCTGGTAGGGCAGGATATTGGTGCCGGACATAAAAACCGCATTGCCGCTTGCGTTTATAGCAGTAAAGTGGGCTGCATTCTCGGTATTATTGCCACGCAGAAATATATCTCCCATGCGACCGCCCCAGCCTTTGGTGCTGCCTTCAACACCGTCTAAAGTACCCGATTGCCACAGGCTGAACTGGTCGTTGTGTGAGAAGAGCTTAGGAGGCAGGGCTACAGTTTTGGCGTCGTATTGCTGCTTGGTAGTTGGCGCTGCCAAGGGCCCTACATTTAGCAAAACTCCCAAGGTCCCGCTTTCAAACAGGCTGGCCAAGTTGCTCATGGCCGGTTGAACCGCGTATTGCCGAGTGTCTATAAGCGTGCTAAGAGGTGTTAACTTTTTCGATGAATCAGTTGCAGTTTTCTCCCAATAAATGCGACTAGCCTTTTCTTCTTCAGGCCCCACATTTCTGAATGTCTCGTAGTTGCTATGGCTTGCATCATCAAACGGGATAAAAGTATTGTCATGGTCATTGCCGCCATACAAAAAAATGCAAACCAGAGCTTTGTAACCAGTGGCGTCCGCTGCGGCAGCTTCTCCCATGGCTGAAAGACTCAGAGCTAAGGGACCGGCAGCACCGGTTATTCCCAAAGCAGCACTGCGGCGCAAGAACTCGCGACGTCGAATATTTGGAAGCTGGTTCATATGCATTGGACGCCTCACTTTTGAATCATGTATTCAGGCGTTGCTATGATCATCAAAATCGTGGCTCTGATGCGGTCTTGGGCTTCTGTGCCGAGGAGCATGTTGTTACTTATTCGATCACCTTTGACCTGAGCTATTGCACCGATGATGATGTTTTTGTTAGTCTCTGAAAGCGCACCAGCAGTCAACAAAAGTGCATAACGATTAACTAAGGCTGTAGGGTCTTTGGCCAACTCGTAGTCTGGGCTGTAGTCTGGCTGAATGTCTTTGCGGCCTTGTTCAATCATGACTTTCATGAAATTAAGGTAAGCCGCGACAGTGACTTCATTGCAAATTTGAAACTCGGGTGCAGTCACAGAATTAGTGGCTAACGCCCCCTGTTGCGGTACATAGCCTGGGCGATAGAAATTGAAAACGCTAGGGCTGCGCATAGGCGCTTGGCCCAGACCTTTTGCATCATCGGAAAGATCTCCCATATCCCATGGGCCCGGTGGTACCGTTGCTCCCGTCGTCCAATCGACTTGGGCATCGGGGTTGGTTGAATTAGCCTTGAAGGTTCTACCCCATTGCGCTAGCCTATAAATGGGTTCCTTCAATTTGCCGTATGCATTGAGTTGAGTTAAAGCCGGCTTGCGCGCCTCCTCGTCCATGAGAATGGCTTTAAGTACCGCTTTTAAATTGCCTCTAACTTTATTTGAGCTTCCATCGTTGTTGAATACTTTGGTGATCCGGGCTACATAAGCAGGACTCGGGTTTGAGCAAACAAGTCGCTGAATTAATTGCCGTCCGATAAAAGGTCCGACATTCGGATGGTTTGCCAGGTATTTCAGTACTTGATTTAAAGCCTCTTGCGGCGAAGCTGAGGAGGGAACTTTCTGGTCAAAAAATTGCTTCTCACCTGGCGTAAAGTATTTCCCATCATTGGCCATGGGTTGATTGAGATAGTCCAGCTTGCTTGGATCCTCGTTACTGCTAAACCGCCAGCCCGTGAAAATACATGCAAGTTCGGTCACGTTTTGCTGGCTATATGTCTCTACCGGTTTTTTATTGGATGAAGCAAGAGTGCCATCTGGATTCAGCTTGTACAAGCCGATGGAGAACAATTGCATTACCTCCCGTGCGTAGTTTTCGTCGGGCGCGCTTTTGCCAGTCGCTTTGCGACTGCCTTTCATATTTAGGTAAGTGCCCATGGGAGGTGACAAAGTAATCGCTTTGAGCAGGTCTTCGTAAGTGCCGAATGCGTTCTTCTCTAGCAAGTCCATGTAACAAACCGCAGCGAGATTGCGCCAGATGATGGCGCCCAAACCGTTCATTGCGACTACAAATATTTGTGACAGAGCGTAGGCAGTGCGTACACGAAGCACATGTGGGTCCGTGATCAATTTGCGCCAAAGGCTGTTATCGACACCCATGTTTTGCGTATTGAGTGTTCTAGCGTCGAAATAACCGTGATCTTTGAACCAGTTGTAATTACTGTTGTCTTCTTTCCAAGGTTTATTCAACTCAACATCTAACCAAGCTTCAAATCCTTTGCTGACCACCTCTTGCACCTGGGCATAGGTCCCGCCAAAGGACGCTTGCATCAGAAAGCGGGCGGCTTCGGTCTCTGTTGGTTTTGCCGGTAGTGCTGTGGGGAGGTTAGTCGTGTTGCCGTCACCACCACCACCGCAGGCCGCCAGTGCGGCTCCTGCCAAGGCGCTCGATGTGGCGGTGGCTGGCCGAGGCGCCCGGTCGGTTTGCACTTGCGCGCTTGGGGTTTGGGCGTCTGGGTTCGGTGTCCAGCTTTTTTGCCGGTCTAAGGCCACGGGCTCTGGGCGGGTCGGGGCATCTGGGCTTTGCATCGGTATTTCCTTCCTGAATAATTACCTTTTCAGACACATACCATTTTGCTTACATTTAAATAAAAATTAAATAATTGAAAAGTATTTTTGATTGCTGCGCGCATACCTTGCCGCGTAGGGCTGCCGCGCTTCGGCAAAATTCGTAAGCCGCAGCGCCGCGGCCAGTGCGCTGGACTCATGCTGTGCGGAGCGGAGACGGGCAGTGCAGCGCGCTAGCAGCCGCAGAGGCGCGGCGATAATGGAGGGTGTTGCCCGCCGCGCCTGCCGGGGGCGGTTTCCCCCTCTATTTCTGTACCGAGCACCATTGACATGAGTTCTTCAGCCACCCCGGGCGTCATGAGCGTCGCCGACATCCGCAAGACTTTTCTCGACTTTTTCGCCTCTAAAGGCCACGCCGTGGTGGAAAGCAGCCCGCTGGTGCCGGGCAATGACCCGACGCTGATGTTCACCAACTCGGGCATGGTGCAGTTCAAAGACGTGTTTTTGGGCACGGACAAGCGCTCGTATGTGCGCGCCGCCTCGGTGCAAGCCTGTTTGCGCGCTGGCGGCAAGCACAACGACCTGGAAAACGTGGGCTACACCGCCCGCCACCATACGTTTTTCGAGATGCTGGGCAATTGGAGCTTTGGCGACTATTTCAAGCGCGAAAGCCTGAAATGGGGCTGGGAGCTGCTGACCCAGGTCTATAAATTGCCGCCCGAGCGCCTGATGGTCACCGTCTACATTGACGACGACGAGGCCTATGACATCTGGCACAAAGAAATTGGCCTGCCCGCAGACCGCATCGTGCGCATCGGCGACAACAAGGGCAAAAAATATGCCTCTGACAATTTCTGGATGATGGCCGACACCGGCCCCTGCGGCCCCTGCTCCGAAATTTTTTACGACCACGGATCGCACATTCCCGGCGGCCCGCCCGGCAGCCCGGACGAAGACGGCGACCGCTTCATCGAAATCTGGAACCATGTGTTCATGCAATTCGACATGCAAGCCGACGGCAGCCTGCACAAACTACCCGCGCCCTGCGTGGACACCGGCATGGGCCTGGAGCGCCTGGCGGCCATCCTGCAGCACGTACATAGCAACTACCAGATCGACATTTTTGACCAATTGATCAAAGCTGCCGCGCGCGAAACTGGCTGCGCGGATCTGCAAAACAACTCACTCAAAGTCATCGCCGACCATATCCGCGCCACGGCATTTTTGGTCAGCGACGGCGTGATGCCCAGCAACGAAGGGCGCGGCTATGTGCAACGCCGCATCGTGCGCCGGGCTATCCGCCATGGCTACAAACTGGGCCAAAAAGCGCCGTTTTTTCACAAATTGGTGGCCGATTTGGTGCGGCTGATGGGCGAGGCCTATCCAAAAATCCGCGCGGACGAAAAGCGCATTACCGAAGCGCTTCGGCTGGAGGAAGAGCGGTTTTATGAGACCTTGGAAACCGGCATGCAGATCCTGGACACGGCCCTGGCCGGCGATGTCAAAGTTTTGCCAGGTGACGTGGCGTTTAAGTTGCACGACACCTATGGCTTTCCGCTGGACTTATCGGCCGACGTGTGCCGTGAGCGTGGCTTGGAAGTGGACACCGACGGCTTCAACGCCGCCATGGAACGCCAAAAATCCCAAGCCCGCGCAGCAGGTAAGTTCAAGCAAGATCGTGGGCTGGAATACGCCGGTGCAGGCAACGAATTTGTAGGCTACGACCATTTAAACCAAAGCAGCACCGTACTGGCGCTGTACTTGGATGGCGCGGAAGTGAACGCGTTAGCCGCCGGGCAAAGCGGCGTGGTGGTGCTGGCTTCGACACCGTTTTACGCCGAAAGTGGCGGCCAGGTGGGCGACGAGGGCACGATCAGCAGCGCCACTTGCGTTTTTGCGGTGGCGGACACCCAAAAAATCAAGGCCGATGTGTTCGGCCACCACGGCAGCGTGTCGCATGGCACCTTGAAGGTGGGCGACGTGGTGCAGGCCCAGGTCGATGCCGCAGTGCGTGCCGCCGCCATGCGCAACCACAGCGCCACGCACTTGATGCATGAGGCTTTGCGCGAAGTGCTGGGCGACCATGTGCAGCAAAAAGGCTCTTTGGTCAACGCCGAGCGCACCCGCTTTGACTTTGCGCACAACGCGCCGGTGACCGACGCGCAAATCCGCGCTATCGAAATTAAAGTGAACGCACAAATCCTGGCCAATAGCGCCACTAAGGCCGAGTTGATGGACATCGAGTCCGCCAAGAAAACCGGCGCGCAAATGTTGTTTGGCGAGAAATACGGCGAAATCGTGCGCGTGCTCGACATCGGCAGCACACGCGAGCTGTGCGGCGGCACACATGTGGGCCGCACCGGCGATATTGGCGTGTTCAAAATCGTGTCCGAAGGCGGTATTGCCTCGGGCGTGCGCCGCATCGAAGCGGTGACGGGCGAGGGTGCTTTAGCCTATTTGCAAGACCTGGAACACACCGTGGCCCAGGCCGCGCAGGCCTTGAAAACACCGGTAGCCGAGCTAGGCCTGCGCATCGCCAGCACCGTGGACCACACCAAGGGGCTGGAGAAAGAAATTGCAGCACTCAAAACCAAGCTGGCCGGTTTCCAGGGTGAGGCTTTGATCAGCCAAGTCCAAGACCTTCAAGGCGTGCCCTTTTTGGCCGCGCGCATGGAAGGCGCTGACGCGGCCGCTTTGCGTACCACCTTGCAAAAACTGCGCGACAAGCTGCCGCGCGCCATCATCGTGCTCGGCGCGGTGGAGGGCGACAAAGTGCAACTGGTGGCCGGCGTGGGCGCGGACCTGACCGCCAAGGTCAAGGCCGGTGAACTGGTCAACTACCTGGCCGGCCAAGTGGGCGGCAAAGGCGGTGGCAAACCCGATATGGCCATGGCCGGCGGCACCGACCCGTCCAAGCTGGATAGCGCCATCGCCAGCGCCAAAGCCTGGGTGGGCGAGAGGCTCTAAGCCATGCAGCGGCGGTGCCTGTTGGCGGCTGGCGCTGCGGCATGGGCCTTGGCTGCATCCTGGACTGTGCATGCCGAGTCCGGATTTGACGTGCAGCCCTGGCCCACTAACAAGGCGGTGCCCGCGCAATTAGGCGCAGATGCAGCGGGCCGCATCTGGAATTTGGCCGACCTGCGTGGGCGCGCGCTCTTAATCAACTTTTGGGCCAGCTGGTGCGAGCCCTGCCGCGAGGAAATGCCCTCGCTCCAGCGACTCGCTGCGAGCCGGGCGGCAGACCTCCAGGTACTGACCGTTAATTTCAAAGATCCACTTGCTAGCGCGCAGCGTTTCATCAGCCAGAGTGGCCTGCAACTGCCGGTGCTGCGCGATGAAGAGGGTGCGCTGACGCGCCAATGGGGTGTGCGGGTGTTTCCTTCCACCGTCTTGGTGGATGCGGATGGTGCGGTACGCAATACCGTGCGCGGTGCAATCGACTGGACCGGGCCTGCGGCCCAGCGCCTGATTCAGCCCTTGCTCAAGCGCGGGCCAGCAGCCGCTGCGCCAGGGCTTGCACAATAGCGTCCGCGTGCGCTGGGCTGGGGCTGTCTAGCTGGGCTTGGACCAAGCGGCGCAAGGTTTCTAGGTGTGGTGTCAGCGTGCCAAAGAAGCGTGCCTGGCCGTCGCTGGCGATCAAGAGGGTGGGGAAGTCTTCCACATCAATCGGGTCCACCAGGTCGGCCTCATCTTCCACATCCACCCAGACAAAGTGCGCCGCGCCAAACTCGGCTTGCAATTGGTCAAACAGCGGGCGGTAATCGCGGCAGGTGCCGCACCACTGCGCACACAGGCAGGCGATCAGCAGGGAAGGTGCAGTGGCGCTGGGTCGGGGCATGGACCCTATCATGGCAGAAAAAAGCGGCCTGGCTGGCGATCTCAGCCCACTGGACCGCACGCTGAAAGCGCGCGGCGTAACCCTGGCCAGTCGCGCAGCCAAGCCCGCGCCGGGCAAGCTCGCGCGCTAGGAAATAGCTGCTCGCCCTAAGGTTTTACACTCGGGGGTTTACCCGCACACGGGTTTCAACCTTCTAAAGCAAAAGCACATAGCCCCCATGAGCGCATTTCTTGAAGAAAAGGTCCTAAGCGTCCACCACTGGACCGACCGCCTTTTCAGCTTCACCACCACCCGCGACGAGGCCTTGCGCTTCTCCAACGGCCACTTCACCATGATCGGCCTGCGCGGCGAAGGTGGCAAACCGCTGCTGCGCGCCTACAGCATCGTCAGCGCCAATTACGAAGACCACCTGGAGTTTTTGAGCATCAAGGTGCAGGACGGGCCGCTCACTTCCAAGCTACAGCACATTCAGGTCGGCGACACCATCGTAGTGGGCAAAAAACCCACGGGCACCTTATTGATCGACTACCTCTTGCCCGGCAAAAACCTGTATTTGTTTGGTACTGGCACCGGCGTTGCGCCCTACTTGAGCATCGTACGCGACCCGGCTACTTACGAGCGTTTTGAAAAAGTGATTTTGGTACACGGCGTGCGCGAAGTGGCCGAGTTGGCCTACCACGACTACCTCAGCCACGACTTGCCCGCGCACGAGTTTTTGGGCGAGATGGTGAGCGCCCAGTTGCTCTACTACCCCACCGTCACGCGCGAACCCTTTCGCAACCAGGGCCGCATTACCGACTTGCTGGAAAGCGGCAAGATGCAAACCGATTTGGGCATGCCCCAATTTGATCCGGCGAACGACCGCGTCATGCTGTGCGGCAGCCCGGAAATGTTGCGTCAGCTCAAGCACATGCTCGAAGCGCGCGGCTTTGTTGAAGGCAATACCACCAAGCCCGGCGACTTTGTGGTTGAACGCGCTTTCGTTGAACAATAAATAAACCGCGCACTGCGCTCTGTTGGAAACCCAATGAAAAAATTTGATGTCTATGCCATCGGCAATGCCCTGGTCGATTCTGAGTACCAGGTCAGCGAGGCTTTGTTGCAGCAGGCTGGCGTGGAAAAGCGCCACATGACGCTGATTGACGCCCCGCGCCGGTCCGAACTGTTACAGCACATGCACGACGTGCCATCGCATCGCACCGGTGGCGGCTCGGCGGGCAACACCATCGTGGCGGTGGCGCAATTTGGCGGGAAAGCCTTTTATTCCTGCCGTGTGGCCGAAGACGAGTTGGGCGCGTTTTACACGCAAGATCTGGCCCATCACGGCGTGGCGACCAACCTCAGCCATACCCGCGCGCCGCACGGCCAGACCGGCATCTGCATGGTTATGGTGACGCCCGACGCCGAACGCAGCATGAGCACATTTTTGGGCGCCACTGCCGACCTGGACCACACCGCGCTGCACCCGCAAGATATTGAACGCTCGAGCGTCTACTACATGGAAGGCTATTTGGCCGCCTCGCCCACGGGTGTGCACGCCGCCTTGCAAGGCCGCGCCATCGCGCACAGCGCTGGCGTTGCGCTAGCGCTAACGCTCAGCGACATGAGCATGATCAACTTTTGCCGCCCCGGCTTGGAGGCCATGGTTGGCAATGAAGCATCAGGGCGCCTGGAGTATTTGTTTTGCAATGAGGAAGAAGCCCAGGTCTGGTGCGGTTCGCAAGACTTGGAAGCGGTGTGCGCCCAGATCAGCTCACTGGCCCGCGTGGTCTGCCTGACGCGCAGCGCCAAAGGCTGCATCGTGCTCGAAGGCGGTCAGCGAACCGACGTGCCCGCTGTGCCGGTCAAAGCGCTGGACAGCAATGGTGCGGGCGATATGTTTGCTGGCGCTTTCCTGTACGCTGTCACCCAAGGCTACAGCCATGTGCAGGCCGCCGCTTTGGGTAACCACGCCGCTGCGCGCGTGGTGGGCCAATTTGGCAACCGCCTGAGCAGCGAGGCCGTTGCCGAGGTCTCGGCCGCTTTTAAGGCCAGTTTGGAAAAGTAGGTCGGCGCAGTCGCGCCGCTTAGGCTAGCTGCGTGGTGCCCGGGTATCGAGCAGCTATGGCGCCCAAGGGCGCCACGTGCTGGTTGCGCGATACCGGCTCCGAGTTAGCTGCGCCGTCTGGCTGGCTTGGACAAAGTGGTAGCCGCTTCCCGCGCGACCGATTTATCTTCTGCACCCGCAAATTTGCTGTATTTGCCCAGGATGCTGACCAATTGCCCGTAGATACGCGGCGCGCCAGCCAGGCATTCTTGGTGTTCTAGAAACTCGGGTTCGCCCGTGAAGTTGCCCACCAGACCACCGGCTTCAGTGACCAACAGCGAGCCAGCGGCCATGTCCCAGGGCTGCAGGCCGCGTTCAAAAAAACCGTCGCAATAACCGGCGGCCACATAGGCCAGGTCCAGCGCGGCTGCGCCGGGGCGGCGTATGCCGGCGGTGCGCTGCATCACTTCGCTGAGCATCGCCAGGTAGCCGTCAAAATCGCTGCCCGGACGGAAGGGAAAGCCGGTGGAAATCAGGCAGCCGGTCAGTTCGGTGCGTTTGGAAACGCGTAGGCGCCGGTCGTTGAGAAAAGCGCCGCGTCCTTTGGTGGCGGTGAACAAATCGTTACGCGTCGGGTCATAGACCACGGCTTGTTCGATCTTGCCGCGCACCGACAGCGCAATGCTCACGCAGTACATGGGTAGGCCGTGGATGAAATTGGTGGTGCCGTCCAGCGGGTCGATGATCCAGACGAATTCGGAGTCTTTGGCACCGTGGGTGGAGCCTGATTCTTCTGCGCGTATGCCGTGGCCGGGGTAGGCGGTGAGCAGGGTTTCGATGATCGCTTGTTCTGCGGCCTGGTCCACTTCGGTGACGAAGTCATTGGCCAATTTTTGCGACACCCGCACGGACTCAATATCGAGTGCGGCGCGGTTGATGATGGACCCGGCTGCGCGGGCGGCCTTGACGGCCACATTCATCATGGGGTGCAGATTAAGTGACATCGGATTGTGGAGGGAAGAACAGGGGTGGCCCGCCCGAACAATGCGGACGGCAGCTGGCGCCGGGGCGGCGACAATGTACTGATTTTACCGTTGGCGCCTCTTGTGACCGTTCGCACCCGTTTTGTACTCATCCAGACCAGCCATGCCGGCAATGTAGGCGCCGCCGCGCGGGCCATGAAAACCATGGGTTTTGACGATCTGGTGCTGGTTGCTCCCCGTTGGGCCAATGTGCTGCGCCGCGAGGAAACCATTCAAAGAGCCAGCGGCGCGCTCGATGTGCTGGCCAATGCGCGCATTGTCGATACCCTCGATGAAGCCCTCGATGGCATGGACCATTTGTGCGCCACCGCCATGACGCCGCGCGACTTCGGGCCGCCCACACGTGCGCCGCGCGAGCATTTCAGCCGCTTTGCAGGCCCAGCGCAGTCCGCGCCCAGCGCAGTAGAAACTCCGCCGCAAGGTATCGCCTTCCTATTTGGCTCGGAGCGCTTTGGCATGCGCAATGAAGACGTGTACCGCTGCCATGTGTGCCTGAGCATTCCAGCCAATCCGCAATTTGGCTCGCTCAATATCGGTGCGGCTTTGCAGGTCATCGCGTACGAATGGCGGCTGGCCTTGGGCAGCTTTCCTTTGCCCGGCAGCAAGCCACACAGCGCGCCAGCCGATGCGGCCCAAGTGGCGGGCATGCTGTCGCATTTACAAGAATCTTTAGAAGCACTGGGTTTTCTGGACCCGCTAGCGCCTAAGAAGTTGATGCCGCGCTTAAATCAGTTGTTCAACCGCGCCAGCGTCACGCAAGAAGAGATTCATATCCTGCGCGGAATTGCCAAAGCCGTGTTGCAGCAATCGTTGCGCGTGAAGACAGAGTTTCAGGGTGAGGTGGAGGTTGGTGCGCAGGTCCAGGTGAAGGCGAAGGCGAAAGTGAAAGCGAAGGGCGAGCCTGAGGGCCAAGCCGTGGCGCAGGACATTGAGCGCGCCGCCAGCGCGTCCGCAATGCAGAAGCTAGACTAGCCGCCATGTTTTCCAAAATCCGCTCTGATATCCAATGCATTTTGGACCGCGACCCGGCTGCCCGCAGCACCTGGGAGGTCGTCACCTGCTACCCCGGCCTGCATGCCGTCATCTTGCACCGCCCGGCGCATTGGTTTTGGACACACGGATTCAAATGGCTGGGGCGCTTTACCTCGCATATCGCGCGTTTTCTCACCGGCATCGAAATCCACCCCGGCGCCATCATCGGCGAGCGCGTATTCTTTGACCACGCCATGGGCACGGTGGTGGGCGAGACTGCTGAAATCGGCGACGGCTGCACGATTTACCAGGGCGTCACATTGGGTGGCACTTCGCTCTACAAAGGCGCCAAGCGCCATCCCACATTAGGCAAAGACGTGGTGGTTAGCGCAGGCGCCAAAGTGCTGGGCGGTTTTGAAGTGGGCGATGGGGCCAAAATCGGCAGCAATGCGGTCGTCATCAAGCCGGTACCCGCCGGGGCGACTGCGGTGGGCATCCCGGCGCGCATCATCCAAAGCAAAGCCGATGAAAGCGCCGATGTGGCCGGTTCGCAGCCCAAGTTCAGCGCCTATGGCATTACCCAAGAAGACGACCCGGTGAGCCAGGCCTTGCGCGGCCTGATCGACAGCGCCTCCAGCCAAGACCAGCAAATTGCCCGCCTGTGGCTGGCGCTGGAAAAAATATGCCAACAGCAGCAACTGCAAATGCCCGAAGGTGAGCGCGGCGACTGCTTCGAGGCCGAGCGCCTCAACCAGCTGGTCGGTAAGTAAACGGGGCTTAGCTGCCGGTGCGAGGCTCCCGCTGCGCCGTTTTAGGCCGAAACGCCTTGCACACACTGTCCACGGTTTCCATATACGGGCCGCCGATCAAATCCACGCAATAGGGCACGGCTGCAAAAATGCCCGGCACTTTTACTGCGCCGCTGTCGTCCCTCAGGCCTTCCAGCGTCTGGGTAATCGACTTGGGCTGGCCTGGCAGGTTGATGATCAGGCTTTTGCCGCGTATCACCGCTACTTGGCGCGACAAAATCGCGGTGGGCACAAAGTGCAAGCTGATTTGGCGCATTTGCTCGCCAAAGCCGGGCATCACCTTGTGCGCCACGGCCAGCGTGGCTTCGGGCGTCACATCGCGCAGGGCAGGGCCGGTGCCGCCAGTGGTCAGCACCAGGCTGCAATCAGCGTCCACCAATTCAATCAGCGCGGCGCTAATGCCTGCTTCTTCATCCGGTATCAGCCGTTCTACAAAAGTAATCGGGTTGTGCAGCGCGCTTTGCAACCATTCTTTGAGCGCGGGCAAGCCCAAGTCCTGGTACACGCCAGCGCTGGCGCGGTCGCTGATGGACACCAATCCAATGCGTAGGGCCTCGGGGCCGATATCCCTGTCGCTCATACATCTGTTCCGGGGTTGGAGGGTGGCAGTGCGGCATCATCGCTTGCGTTTTCGCCTGCAAGTTGCGCGCGCACCAATTGAAAAATTTCGCGGTAAGCACGGCCATGGCGCGGTGCCATACCGGGTTTTTCCGGCAGCGTGTCTTTGCGCGCCTGGCGTATCAGGGCGCGCAATTGCTGGCTGTCGGTTTGCGGGCTCAGGTTGATCCATTGGCCTAACGCATCGTCATCGGCCAGCAGGCGGTCGCGCCACATTTCGCTTTGGTGCAGGGTTTGGGTTTCCAGCGCCGAGGGCGTGTGCTGCGCCACCAAAGCCGCGCGTATTGCGTCGAGCATCTGCGCTTCTAGCTTGCGCATCAGCTTGCCGATAAATTGCATTTGCCGCCGCTTGCCCTCGAAGTTGCTTATGCGCTTGGCCTCGGCTACGGCTTCCACCAGCTTGTCGGGCAGTTGCAAGCGGGTCATCAATTCGGCACGCAGGGTGAGCAAATCCTCGCCCAGCTTTTGCAATTCGGTGCTTTCGCGCTTGAGGTCGGTGCGGGTGGCGTCTTCGGTGCCTTTGAGCTCGCGCTTGTATTCCAAGTCCAGCGCGCTGCCCTCCGCAACAAACTGACCTTTAACGAAATATCCTTTTTTTAGTTTTCTTGACATAGCCAAGTATCATAGCTGCCGCATGAAGAACGCCAAACACTCCCCCCGCCATCGCACTGATACCCCGCTCGCCGGGTTTGCTTACAGCCGCGATTTCTTTGAATCCCGCGTTGACCTGAGCCTCAAAACCGCCAAAAAACTCGGCGCCAGCGACTCCGCTGCCGAAGTCTCCGAGTCCTGCGGCCTAAGTGTCTCGGTGCGCAACGGCGAACTCGAAAACGTAGAACGCAACCGCGACAAATCGCTGGGCGTCACCGTCTATCTGGGCCAGCGCCGGGGTAATGCCAGCACTTCTGATTTTTCGGATGCCGCCATCGCGCAAACCGTGCGCGCCGCCTACGACATCGCCCGCTTTACCGCCGAAGACACGTTTGCCCGCCTGCCCGAATCGCGTGACGTGTGCCCCGAAAGCCAACGGGGCCGCGACCTGGATTTATTCCACCCCTGGAACGTACAAAGCGACGAGGCCGCACAAATCGCCTTGGCTTGCGAATCGGCTGCGATGACGGTCGATAAGCGCATCAGTAACAGCGAAGGTGCGGCGGTGTCAGCGCAGCAATCGCATTTCTTTACCGCCCACACCAATGGCTTTCGCGGCGGCTACGCCAGCTCGCGCCATTCGCTGTCGGTCTCGCCCATCGCCGGCAAAGGCAAAGACATGCAGCGCGATGGTTGGTACAGCTCTATGCGTAAAGCTTCCGAACTGGCCTCGCCCGAAGCCGTGGGCCGCTACGCCGCAGAACGCGCGCTCAGTCGCCTCAAGGCCCGCAAAATCGCCACCACCGAATGCCCGGTGCTTTTTGAATCCCCCATGGCCGCCGGCCTCTTGGGCACTTTTGTACAAGCCGTCAGCGGCGGCGCGCTCTACCGCAAAAGCACTTTCTTGCTCGACAGCCTGGACAAGCGCGTATTCCCCGCGCACCTGGATATTTTTGAAGACCCCTTTGTGCGCGGCGGCAAAGGCAGCTCGCCCTTTGACGACGAAGGTGTGCGCGTGCGCGCCCGCCAAGTGGTGGAGCGTGGCCGCGTGATGGGATACTTTTTGAGCAGCTACACCGCGCGCAAACTGGGCATGCGTACCACCGGCAATTCAGGCGGCTCGCACAACCTGGTGCTCAGCTCGCGCCATACCCGGCCCGGCGACGATTTGCCGGCCATGATCCGCAAATTAGGGCGCGGCCTGTTGGTCACCGAGTTGATGGGCCAGGGCGTGAACTACGTCACCGGCGACTACTCGCGCGGCGCTAGCGGCTTTTGGGTGGAAAACGGCGAGATCGCCTACCCAGTGCATGAAATCACCATCGCCGGGAATATGAAAGACATTTTCAAAGGCATCGAAGCCGTTGGTGCTGATACCTACAACTACGGCGCTAAAACCGTAGGCTCTATTCTGGTCAACCGGATGATGGTTGCGGGCTCTTAAGCTGACTTCCAAGCTGCCAAACACGCCCGGCTCGGGCGTGCTCCTAAGCGCTTAAAGCCGCTTTCACCGCCGCCGACACGGCAGACATTTCCGCTTTACCTGCCAGCTGCGCCTTCGCCAGGCCCATGACTTTGCCCATGTCACCAGGGCCGCTGGCACCACATTCGGTCACGATGGCTCGCACAGCGGCCAGCACTTCGTCGGCGGACATGCGCTGCGGCAAATAGGCTTGCAGCACCACGATTTCAGAAGCTTCTTTGTCCGCCAAATCCTGGCGCTGTGCTTTCTCATAAGCGGCCACCGAATCTTTGCGCTGCTTGATCAGCTTGTCCACCAGTCCGATCACGGCGGCATCGTCCAGTACCACGCGTTCATCTACTTCCTTTTGCTTGCACGCGGCCAGCAGCAGGCGGATGGTGCCCAGGCGCTCGCTGTCTTTGGCGCGCATGGCGGTTTTCATGTCTTCGGTAATTTGGTCTTTCAGGGCCATGGTGTTCTCCAGGAGGATGCGGGGCGCAATGAAAAAAAGCCCACCGAGGGTACTCGGGCGGGCTTCGGGGCGGGCGGGCGGCTGGTAGGCCGACCCACCCGGCAACACGGTTTGTGGCGCATTGCATTCAGCGGCGAACCGCTGGAATCGGGTTTAAAACAGTTTCTTGGGCAACTGCATGCTGCGGATGCGCTTGTAGTTGCGCTTCACTGCGGCTGCCTTTTTGCGCTTACGAATCGCGGTGGGCTTTTCGTAGAACTCGCGGGCGCGCAAGTCGGTGAGCAGGCCCAGCTTTTCAATCGTGCGCTTAAAGCGGCGCAGGGCAACGTCAAAGGGTTCGTTTTCTTTTACACGGATCGTGGTCATTACGTAATGGTGTCCAAAAGGTGCCGACGATGCACTTAGGGGAAGATCGGACCGCCCAAGTCATGTACAGCGAAATTCCCCGCAAAAATGGTGATCAGGCAGCGGGGGATTGCCAGCAAAGCCTCGGATTATATCCGCCGAAAAATCCGCTTTAGGCTGGCTTGTTTTGGGGTAGTCCGGCTCAAAGCGGCTGGCTGGCGTTTGTGCCTGTCGCAAGCGCCGTGGCACAGGCGTAGGCGCTGGCCCAGGCCCACTGGAAGTTGTAGCCGCCCAGCCAGCCGGTCACATCCACCACCTCGCCTATGAAATACAGGCCCGGCTGGCTCGATTCCATGCTTTGGCTGGACAAAGCCGTGGTCGCCACGCCCCCGGCGGTTACCTCGGCCTTGCGGTAGCCCTGGGTGCCGTCGGGCGCAATGTCCCAGCGCGCCACCCGCTCGCCCAAGCCGCTCAGCACCTTGTCCGGCAAGTCGTTGATGCCGCGCTCCAGGCTGGCGGGCGGTAGGCCGCTACCTGCCACCCAGGTGTCGGCCAGGCGGCTGGGCAGCAAATCGGCCAGCACCGTGGCCAGCCGCTTGCGCGAAGCACTGGCTTTGGCGTCTAGCAAGTGCGCGGTGGGGTCATGGTCCGGGCTCAGGTTCAGGCGGATGGGGCTGCCCTCGCGCCAGTAGCTGGAAATTTGCAACACGCCCGGCCCGCTGAGACCCCGGTGGGTGAAGAGCAGGTCTTCGGCAAACTGCATGCCGGTTTTCTTGTCGCCAGCGGCAATCTGCACCGGCAGCGACAGCCCGGCCAGGGCCGCAAACGGCGCCCACACTTCGGGGCTGAAGGTGAGCGGCACCAGGGCAGGGCGGGTAGGCACCAGCGGCAGGCCAAACTGCTTGGCGATGCGGTAGCCAAAATCGGTGGCGCCAATTTTTGGGATGGACAAGCCGCCCGTGGCGATCACCAGCGCATGCGCCTGTACCGTGCCGCGCGCGGTGTCGATCTGGTAGCGCATGCCACTCTGCGCGCCGTCGCTATAGCGCACCGCCGCCACCGCGCAGCCCTGCCAGCGCGCCACGCCGCCTTTGTCGCATTCGGCAAGCAACATGGCGATCAGGTCTTCGGCAGATCGGTCGCAAAACAACTGGCCTTTGTGTTTCTCGTGGAATGCGATGCCGTGGCTCTTGACCATAGACACAAAATCTTGCGGCGTGTAACGCGCCAGCGCCGAGCGGCAAAAGCGCGGGTTGTCGCTTAAAAAATTGGCAGCGGTGGTGCCGGTGTTGGTGAAATTGCAACGACCGCCGCCGGAGATGCGGATTTTCTCAGCCACTTTCTCGCTGTGGTCCACCAGCAAGGCCTTTTGACCCAATTGCCCGGCGACGCCCGCACAAAACAGACCAGCGGCACCGGCGCCGACGATGACAACATCAAACATTTCCATGCGCCGATTGTCGCGCGTGTGCTGTAAGGCAGGCAGGCGCGGTCTCAGGCCTTGAGTGGCAGGGTGGGCAAACGCTGGCCATGCAGCCGAGTCGTGTGCCGCTCTATCTCGCTAAAAACAAATTGAATAACGATAATAGTTACAAATTTTAATATATAGTGGACGCGTCGAACCTGCTCGCAAACCTGTAGAGCGAGCGGGTGTACTGCAAACAAAGGAGCGCCGGGTTTCATGAGAAATTTATACCTGCACAGAAAAACAGAATACGGACGTTCAAGCCATGCTGCAAGAGGTTTGCAGCCATTTCAACAACAAGATGTATCGACTGTGCCCGGATGTATCAACCGGGTTTTGCGGTCTTCATTAAGTTTAGCTTCTCAGGGTATGCCCGTAATTCGCCCTTTAGCGATATTTCACCGAGCGATGGGTGTTTTAGCTTCGCACAGGTCTATTGATAGAGGAAGTTTTCAATGAAAGTTAATCTGGCGCTATGTTTGACGACTCTAGGACTTTTTTTACTGTCGCTTCCTGCGGCAGCTTTCAAGCTAAAGCCGGAAGGTTCGTTTATAGAGCGAAAGCTTGCAAGCCGCTCTCAGAGCTATTGGGAAAAACTACTCTCGGGCTCCGCGCTAAATGGTATTCACAAAGTTGGCGAATCTGTTCACGAAGAGATTACTAATCGAATTCTTGGCTGCGAGGGCGATGAAGACATCTGCGGAGCACCTGACTACGATCCAAAAAATGCCTATGTTTTGGCCGGCGTAAGGTGGAACGATGATCCGCCGTTTCGCTTTGAAAAAGACCAAGGTAATTTCGGAGGTTGTGAACCCGGCTCTACAGTGAGGCTTGTAACCTTTCCGCGCTGTTGGGCAAACGTTTTTAAGAATGGCGAGAAGAGAGCTGCACATGGGGAAGTACTCAACGCAGAAAACGCACCGCTTCTCGTTCGCTCACATTTCGGTGACTTACAGTTTTTGCATGCAATGGCCAATCGTGACGGCGAGAGTGCCACTGTCGTCCAAAACCGCATCATCGCCTGGGCAGAGTTCACTTGGCGTGCAGCGCTCGGCGAGTTTTCGCTGTCCACTCGCGTGAAAGATGTTCCAGTCTTGGGAATTAATGAGTTCTTTGGAACAAAAGGATGGTCAATTCAAGACTTGTTTGCATTGGGAAATCCACATGTTCGTAAACCTGAAAACATGTCTGAATTAGCGTTTGGAAGCTTGCTTCATGTGATTGAAGATTCGTTCGCTGATGGGCATGTTGAAAGGGCGATGCCGGACGGACGTGAAAAGTGTACCGAGCCAGCAAATGCTTTCTTTATGCCTGGAAGAATCAAAGAATTTCACTCTTATGTGAATCAGGATTCAAGCAGACACGGCGACGACGATGCACGTAATGCGTTCTCCGCCAGTTGGTCTGGCCCCCGACCAAATGTCGTTGATGTCGGGCGCACACTGAATGACTTTTATGTTCGTCGTGCGCATTGGAGTGAGGTGAAGCCGTATATTCAATGCATATTTACGCTCGACATCGACGTGCGACCCGCTAGCGCTGGGGCGAGATATGGCCGCTAAAAGAATAGTTCCTATACAAGGTACTGTGCGACCCAGCCCGGCGGGCGACCTCGCTTCCTTCGGTTGCTGGACGCTACGCGACACAGTCGTGCAGCGCCGGTCACCTCTACGTTAGGCCCCGTAAATCCGCCCGACGCGAATGCCACGACCAAGACCCCACTAGGTGCCACGCGCATTTTTGAGCGGATCGCCTTCAGCCCTAGATGTCATCAAACGTAAGGCATTTGATGACAAACACCGCTGACCAATGGGAACGAATGCTCGATCCTGATGTCGTCAGACCGTCGCTTTTTCTGGCAACGATGTTTATCACCGCTTTCGAGATTCTGAAGGATTCAATCGTAGACGACGTGCGCGGCTTTTACACTAACGGATTTGACGAGAATAGACCAACTGTCGGGCATGAGTACCAATCCGAGGTGCTGGCTAAAAATAGGAGCCCACTCTACGCGTCACTTCAGTGGCTACGCGAGAACGGTGCCATTTCCGACGAAGACCTAATTACTTTTGAAAAGCTGAAAATCACGCGCAACCAACTAGCCCACCAGCTCTTCGCCGTGGTCATAGGGCAGGCTGAATCGGCCCATGAAGCGCAGTTCGCTGATCTAATAGCGCTGTTAAGCAAGATTGGCATGTGGTGGGTAATCAACTTTGAAATTCCGACCAATCCAGACTTCGATGGACAGGAAATTGATGAAGCGGGCATCGTTCCGGGTTCGATCCTCTCGCTTCAAATACTCATTGAGGTGGCTTCAGGGAACAAAGTACTACTAGAGCGTTGGCGTAAGGAGGGTGGGAACCGGCGTGCAGATGAGCGACCCTTTGCAGGGACTTCCCACGTGGTCAAGAGGTGATGCATGGCTGACTTGAAGTACAAACCGGTTCCTCATAATCACGCTGAATTTTTGGCGGCGGCAAGGCAGCGCCTGGGATTTAATGATGCCTACGACAGCCTTGAACTCGAATACACCGTCGCCACCCAGATGCTCAAAGCGCGTGCGAAAGCCGGCTTGACGCAAGACGCCGTCGCAGAGCGTATGGGGACAACAAAGAGTGCAATTTCGCGCTTGGAGGGTGCTGGCCGCCACGCGCCATCCTTGGCTACCTTGAAAAAATACGCCGCTGCGGTTGGCTGTGATTTACAAATAAAGTTGGTGCCGCAAAAAGTAGGATGAAGTCGAACATGGTTGGTGGCTTCGCGGCCTACATGACGTTATGCGGTTTTGGCCGCCCGTAAACTCGGTCCGGCCTAAGTGACTTCTATCCTCCGATTGCTGCAACGCGATGGTTGGAATTTGGTCGCGACAAGAGGAAGTCATCGGCAATTCAAGCACGCGAGCAGGCCTGGTCGCGTCACTGTTCCCGGAAAACCCAGCGATGATTTGGCGTCGTGGTACTTTGAACAGCATATTCAAACAGGCTGGACTCAAGTGAGGTGCTATGCGCTACGCAATTGTTATCGAAAAGCAGAAGGAAATTACGCGGCGTATGCGCCTGATTTGCCCGGGTGCGTGGCTACCGGGGCCACCATTGCAGAAGTCGAGTTCGAAATGCGTGAGGCCATAGTCTTTCACCTTGAAGGCTTGCGCGCGGACGGCTTGCCAGTGCTTGTAGGTGCAAGCCAAGTTGAGTACGTTGAAGTCACCACATAGCGGGCAATTCCATCGGACGACTGCGCCGCTCGTTGAATTTTGACCTTAGGATTTAGCAGCAACAATGCAAAGCACATCTTTTTTACGTTTTACTAAATTAGCAGTTTTGGCGTGGCTAGCTGCCCTTGGCTTGGTGCTTGTTTTCGGACTGCTGGCTGGGCAAAGCGCGGGTGGAGAGATTGCCATGCAAATGTTCGTTCTAACATTACCAGTCAGCATTGCGGTTGGTGTCGCGCTCAACGCAATCAGCTATTCGCCACCTTCAACATATGAAAGTGTGCATGTATTTTTTGTTTGGTTGCCATTTTTTATTGGAGCCTTAGCGCAAGCTCGTATCATCTTTTTTTTGACAAGTTTTTGGCGAAAAAACTCCTAGGTGCAAAGTCGCCGACAGTGGCCGTGCTAGCCGAAAACAAAGGCGCGAGACACGTTTACCGGACCTCAGGATTTTCGGAGTTGTACGTCGATTTTGAAAAGGACCTCGCTGCTCGAGGGGCGACGCTGAATAAGGCACTTAAAGATGATCGCAAAGGCCAGCACAGCATTCGAATTAATAGCCAGTGGCGCTTGTGCTTTGTCTGGACCCAGGACGGCGCTGCTGACGTTGAAATCGTGGACTATCACTAAAGGAACATTGAAATGCGTACCGTCCTCCCCGTCTCGCCAGGTGAGATGCTCGAAGAAGAGTTTTTGAAGCCCTTGGGTCTGACCAAATACCGG
>Ga0209358_10000310_pt1 | contig 43663 bp, 30 predicted proteins | sample LauGreFa1BDMLBSN_2_FD_187574 | JGI IMG/M metagenome (GOLD analysis project Ga0209358, IMG submission 187574) | Freshwater lake microbial communities from Lake Michigan, USA - Fa13.BD.MLB.SN (SPAdes) (version 2) | ecosystem: Environmental > Aquatic > Freshwater > Lake | place: Lake Michigan, USA... | reverse complement strand
TACATTCATATTTAGTTAGTTTAGAAAATAAAGGCTGTAAATGTTCCATGACCAGCAATATTAATTTTATCAAAGGATTTACTATTTTCGCTATCGTCTATTTAATATTCACTGGTCTTGTTTCCGACCAAATGATTTATGATAATTTCGGCAGTAATATAGTAATATTAAATAAATTTGTTGATTTAATATTTGCTCTCGTATTTATCTATTACTTATATGAAGTTTTCAAATATACCCGTGCTTTAGTTCGTGAAAAATGCAAATGTTCCGATGATAATCGCCGTGAAATAATTATGATAGGTTCTATTATTGAATTTATCCTAATATTTGTTCTTTTCCTTCTTAATATTATTATTGTCGTCGTTTTATCTGTTGTCGTCAATGTCGTTAAGAGTATCGAAGACGGTGCCGGAGATTTGAAAGGAGTTATTCGTGACCCCGTTGGGTCTATTTCTAAAATCCCTAAGAGCATTTCAGATAATGTAAATACTATTAAGGGCTTTGTCAGCAAGACCTCAAAACAACTCGCACGAACTCGCAAATTATCACGTTAAATATTTAAAGTTCTACTATTATTTTTTCTCCCCTTTGATGATGATTTCAAAATTTTGATATCTGTCGCATCTTCTATTATTGATGTTATCTCTTCATCGCTTATAGATAATGTTTCTATTCTGGCATCGTCATCAGATTGATTTAAAGAAATTTTATTATGAACATTGTTTATGATATTATTAATATCTCGTTCAGCCCGTGGAGGTGCTGGTGCTCTAATTTCTGGTTTGGAAATATTATTATTTAATCCACTAAATAAATTATTTACCATTCCGAATAATCCGGATGAATTGCCAAATAGTCCATTCACGCCACTGTTCTGTTTTGGTGGTTGTTCTATGGTTTGTTTTGGAGAACTGATATTATTATAAATAAATTGTTTAGCTGCCGCATTCTGAAATTGTTTCATTAATTCCGGATTGGCTTTTAATACCTCCTCTACTCCCGGTATCGAACTTTCTTTAAACATTTTTGACGTTAAATGAAACATAAAAGCACTTCCCGATAAACTAATAAATAATCTTAATTCAGGCGGCATCGCCTTGCCTTTCGACTTGTATTTAAGATGAAGTTCTTCGAATATATCATCGAAATCTTCTATATTTTCATGAACCTGTTCTGACCAACCTTCCAATTTAATCATAAACGGATCATATCTCGTATTTAAATATTCAGTTCCTGTTACAAATGCCATAAGCATCTTTCGCTGAAATCTTACACTAGCATCAATATCCCTATCTTTTACTATTCGATTATATTCATGTCTCATTTCTTCAATATTTGAATTTAATGTAAATGATGATGGTATCTTAGCTCCCTTTGCTTGTAATCTGTTTAATTGATATAAAATTTCTTTTTTTTCATTTAATTCATCTTTATAAGGATTAATTGATTTTTTCTTTTTTCCGCCTTCTTCATCGTCGTCATCATCGTCTTCTTCCTCCCCTTCTTCTTCATCGTCTTCTTCCTCCTCTTCTTCATTACTACAGCTACTTCGTGAGTCGTCTTCGTCGTCATCATCTTCTTCATCTTCTTCGTCGTCATCATCAAATTTACGTGAAACAGTCTTTTTGGTTATATTAGGATTGATTAATTTCTTTGGTTGCCGATGTTCCATTTCTTGAATAAATTGTTGAGGTTTTTTCGCTTTTTTGCTGTTACTTGACCTTATACTCGAAGCAATAGACATAGAAGACATTGAAGACATTGATGCAATTTCAGGACTTATTTTAGTTTTGTTAAATAATAAATTCGTATCAGTCATTTGTTGTTTATTATTTGGAAATTCTAAAAATTCAGCCATTACTTATTAAAAATTAGATATGTTTATATCGGTTAAATAAACGAATGGATTATTCAAGCTTATTAATGTAATCAATATCTTTTTTAATAAAATCTGGTTCTTCTTCGTCATTTAATTGTTTGAAGGGTTCGAAGAAATTATGCAACAGCGGAAATTTGAAATCAGGTAATGTTATTTTATCGAATAACGGCTCTCTCTTAATTTGAGGTTCATCTAAAATAGTAGTAGTAGGAACAACACATTCCTTATTATTCAATCCGGATAAATAATAATTATTATATCTCGTTAAATAATCATAATATTGAAAATCAAATAATGTCTTATAATAAACAAAATTATATAGATGCATATTAATTGACCCTGTTTTGTTTATTATAATTGGAGATGAACCTAATGTTATATTATTTTTAGTTAAATTTTCATATTCATAAACCTTACTGTTAAATACTAATCCTATTTTATCTTTTGTATAATAAATACCTATTATCAAATAATCAGTGTTTTCAATAATGTCTTTAGCAATATTATCAGCCAATCCTTTATAGACCTTGTCGCCAACTAAAAGATGTATGTCATAATTCTTATTTGGTTTTAATATTAAATTTATATTAATTATACTCGTTGTATATGTGGGTGTTATTTTATCAGTCGTTAGTGTATTTCCAGTCATCTCAAAAATAATATTATTAGTATTCGTACATGTAAATATTTTTATCGTCATAAACATCGTAAATTCCGTTATTTCATAAGTTTCGCTATTATTTGCAAAATAAAAACATTCAGGACCGTTTAATTGTATTGTATTTATATTAGCACCTGGAGACCCTTGTTTCTTATTTACATAATTATATTCTATCGGGATTAATTTGTTAAATTTGAAAAATAAATTATCATTATCTATATCAAACCATTTGCCCTGTTCTTGAGATAGTTTTATTTTATTCTTGTAAGTATTTATACACATAAATTTATAACCTTTGTATGGCAAAATTGAATCATCATTCTCATCAACGATAGGACTAGCATTTGCAATTTCTAAATGTCCTGATATTATCGAAGCTAAATTAGGAAAGGTCGGAAGCGTCGGAAGAGATGGAAGTGATAATGAAACATTTGTAAATGGTTCATTAATTTTTAAATGTGATATTATTAATAATGTTATAAACAATCCTATGAAAAATCCGAATATCTTTATTAATGTCATACCTTAAAATTATATAAGAATTATTTTATAAATGTTAAATATAAAAATACTCAATGCTCAAAAAAGATGACGAAAATAGCGTTTGTTCTGATGATGATACAACAACTGAAACTGTAGTTATCAAAGAAAAAAAAGATGGCGAAGAGGAGGATGAAGAAGATGACGACGACGAAGAAGAAGAAGAGGATGATGATGATGACGAAGAAGAGGAGGAGGATGAAGAAGACGATGATGACGACGACGACGAAAATAATGAATTTGACAAGACAATTATTCAATATGAAATGCTAAAAAACTTTTTTGTAGATAAAGACGGTGAGAATATTTCAACACATCTCGGAACGATTTCACATGAACTACGAAAACTTAATAAGATTGCCGTCAAACTACTTGATAAGAAATAAATTTCTTTTTTAAGCGATATTATAATTAAGTTTAGCATATGAATAATTATGCATAACTTCTTCGGCCGTTCCGATTGGTAATATAAATTCACGGACACCATAAAAATTGGGCGTTCCTCGAACTCTATCTCGTAGAGTTTTTAAAGGACATTTGTCTTTTAATTCGATTATTATTTTTTTATCATCCAAACTTATGACTATTGGAGATTTGATTTTGGTATATCCGTCAGGGGTATAATAACTGTTCGGATATAAAAAGGTTACATCGATTGCACCAGTTCCATCGATAACACTAAAATTCGGTGTGTTTTCGAATGCAATTGCTTCACAAGGAAATGGAAGACCTTTTCCAGAAAATGAAGTGATGGTATCTATAGGATTAGGAGCTGTGATAATCATCTTTTTGTAATTTAAAGAGTTTTTAACTATACCAGAAATTTTAATTTTATTATTTTCAATTTCTGTAATATTACATTTTACATATTCATTATCTGTCGTTTCCATTTTTTTTATAAATATCTATTATTATGTTTTAAAAAAATTTAGTTGTTCCTAATCCTTGAGGATTAACTAACGTTTTATAACAACTTACGCCATCACATTGAACCGAATATTTATTGTTCAATTCCTTATTTCTGTCATTTATCAAATCACCGACACCACATTCGCCACATGGTGAAATATTGTCAATTGCCTTCTTTCGTTCTTCTTCTATGAATTTATCGTAATTTTGTTGTAAATATAATCTCATTTCATAACTAGATTTTATCATTTTATTTTCAGCCAATTTGCTATTTATGTAAGCGTTGAAATTACATCTAGGCGAATAATCAGTAAAGGCTCGGCCGTCAGACATTCGAAGAGGACATTGATTAGTAGGATAATTACCCGAACAGCAACTCATTTTTATATTATTCTATTGATAATAAATATAAAAATAATTTATAATTCATGGTCGTAGCATAAATTATGGATATATAATTCACTTGTTCTCCCTACTCTTTGAGCTCTTCCTATTGCCTGTTCTTTGTCTATTCCCATCTTGTGAAATATTATTATGTCTGTTGCATGACTAATATCTATACCACTTCCAGCATATTGAGTATTTAAAAAAATAATATTCAATTCACCGTTTTTGAATTTATTTAAAACATTAACCATATGAGATGTATTGCCTTTTAACATATCACATTTATAATCAGTCAATAATAATTTAATCTTTTCGAATGTATTCTCATTTTTACTGAAAATTAAAAATTTACCTCCTGGTTTTGATTTTAATATCTTCAATATTGTTTCTTCTTTGTTTAATATCAAAACATCATCTTGTTCTGTTTTATTATTATTATCAACTATCGCTATCAATTTATCCATACTATTAATAGTCGTTCTACAGTAAGGACAATTATTATTCGTTTTTAACCATTTCACCAAACAACCACCGCAAAATATATGAGTGCATTCGATTAATATCGGGTTTGTTATCAATTCCATACATATCGAACAAGTTCTTGACGTTATACGCTCCTTTAAATCATTGATTTTTTCTTGACAATTTTGAATTTCTGTATTTATCCTTTTTAATTTAATAGCTTTCTCTTCATTTGATATATCCAAATTATTTATATAATCCTTTTCTATATTCTTATTATGTAATTCTCTATTCATTTCTCTCGATACTAATTCTATTATGTCTTCTTCTGTTTCGTTTTTACCTCCTAATTCTTTTATAGCTCCTGCTATATCATTTGCATTTATTTTATCTAAGATATTATCTGAAATAAAATTTTTAATTACATTAATATTATTAGGCAATTTACATAAATAATATTTTTCAACTGGTTCAGGTAATGTAAAACTTTGTTTAATGAATTTATGACTATTTTTGACTATCATAAGATTATTATAATCACTATTAGTAAATATCTCCTTACCTATTATTAATGAATTATTCGATGATTGGCGTATCTTCTCGAATAATTTGTCATATGTTGCCGATATCATCCATAGATAATGATAATTAACATAAACCTTCAATTTATTTATAATGTCGTGTGCTTCGTCTATTATTATTCTTAACCAGTTTTCAATGAGATTATTATAATTGTCAAATAATAATCTCAATGTCGTATTTTTTATTAATATCAAATCATAGTTATTAAAGAAATTAATTATTTCATCTTCGTTCGTGCCATCATATCTAGGTAAATAATTTTTAATGAATATATAATTGTCTATTGCCAGCATTTTTAATGTCGTATTCGTTTTTATCATCTTTTCCCATTGTAAATAAACAGGACCTCGTGGAACTATTACTAAAGTGGCTTTTATTATTTTTTCTGGTATTAAACGATTTATTGTTGATATCGAAAAATAATTATAATTTTTAGTATTATTATAAGTCTCAATTAAATGTCTGTTTAAATGAATATCGTCATTTGTTGCTATCAATGATAAAGCTATTAATGTCTTACCATATCCAACCATATCACCCAATATTCCTATATTTGTCGAAATTTCTATGATATTATTATTTTGATTTATGTTATATTTAATTAAACCGTTTTTTTCCATTTCTATTGCCTTATTTAATGCGGTTAATTGATGTGGTTTGAGTTTTACATTTATTTTTTCTGAAACAACAGCAGCTTCTTTATCTGTTTCATCCAATTCAATGTCGTAATAATTGTTAGTAACCATTTATATTATAAATTTAAAAAAAGTATGATAATCTATTCATACTTTAAAAAAAAATATATAAGGAATAAAAACTAATTTTTAGATATAAATGAGTAATACTGAAGGTCCTAAATATTCTGTTAATAATGCCGATGAGGTTCAAACCGTCGCCGACCCTCCTGAAGTTAAGAAGAAAATTATTTTTGGTCTTCCGGGTGATACATTTTCGTCTAAATTTCTATTATCCTGGACTGCAACTATTAATGCCCTATGGGAAAGTAAGAAATATGATATTATCGTCAGCACCGGAGTAAGTTCTTATGTTACATTCGCACGTATGCAAACTTTAGGCCTCGACGTTATGCGAGGTATTAGCCAAAAACCATTTGATAATATGGATTTCGATGTTTGGATTACTATTGATAGTGATGTAATCTTTACCCCTCAACAAGTTATGGACCTAATTGAATCAACTGAAGTTCATCCAGTTGTTTCCGGTATGTATCGTATGAGCAATTTAACTTCTTATGCAATTGTCAAGGATTGGGACACTGAATATTTTGCTAAGAATGGAACATTTAAATTCCTCACTCCTGATGAAGTCACTCAATGGAAGACTGAAACTTCTCTTAAATATATGCCTGTCAATTATACAGGAATGGGATTTTTTGCCATGACACGTGATGTTCTTCGCAAAATGTCATATCCTTATTTTAATGCTGACCTACAAGAGATTATCACCGATGAAGGTAAAATCCTCCGTGATTTATGCTCTGAAGATGTGGCATTCTGCAAGAATATTCAAAAACTCGGCATTCCCATTGTTATTAACACTGATATTAGAGTAGGACACAATAAATTAATTGTTATATAAAAATAAATGTATTATTTAATAATTTTATGTATTTTATTGATTATTGGATATTATTCGAGTAAATATCTTTTCTTTGTTTTGATTGGTATGTTCCTATCGTTATATTTATCATTTAAATATATCATGCCAATTTATTGTAATATGAAAAAAATTATCGTTTAAGTCTTCTCCCTCCATTTATTTTTCTTATGTTTTGGTCTTTATTCCAAATATTTGAATCGGTCGTAAATACTGAATCGTCTGTTGATGATTCAAATATTGCCTGTCTATTTATTGGTTGTGGTGGCGGTTGTTGAACTCTATAAACTGGTTGAGGTGGTGGTTGTTGAACTCTATAAACTGGTTGAGGTGGTGGCTGAACTACTTTATAAACTGGTTGAGGTGGTGGCTGAACTACTTTATAAACTGGTCGGGGAGGTGGTGGTGCTGGTCTAACTTTATAAACAGGAGCTACGGGCTGCGGATGATAATTATAATCATCAACATAAATAGATTTTTGACGAGTTACTAATTTATAAATAATTATTATTATAATTACTACTACAATTACTATAACTAAAATAATAATACTCCATTTTAGTGTATTCTGCATTTTTTCTAAATTTGAAGTTTTCTCATCTTTTTCTATTATTGTTGTCGTTGTTGTGGTTGTTGTGGTTTTAGTTTCTTTTTTTTTTAACATATCATTGATTTTGTCCATTTCATTACGTAGTTTATTATAATCAATTGTATCACTCATTTTTAATAATAATTCTATTTTATCAAATGAAAAAAATATTAAAACTTATAAATAGATAATGAATTTATATAAGAAAATTATTATAAATAATTGGACTAATAATAAAACTTATAATTCTCATGAGGTTTATGTATATGATGATGATAATTTAGAAACTGCAATCAATAAGATTGCTAAATCTATTTATAATTCTGATAGATTTTATGTTTGGAAAGGTAATATATCATTATTATTCAATATTGATAATATCAAATGGACCGGATATTCAGCAAATCCATTAAATGCCATTAATCTCAAAAGCAAACAATTAAAAGAACCTGTTAATTATAATTATAACATTGGTCTTTTTCCATATAATAGCATTAATATCATCTTCGAAAAAGATTTTCCTGAATTAAAAAATAATCCTTATTATTTTACTGATAAAACTTTTCCACCGTTATCTCAAATAATTGCTAAAGAAAATATTCTAAAGTCATTAGAAACAATCGAAACAAAACCTATTATTGATGTTACAACTAGCATTCATAAATATGAATTAACCTCTAAATTAAAAAAATCTTATGAATTAGTTGAACTTTTCGAAAAACTCAATACAAATAATACCATCCAATTTATTCAATGGATTAACGACAATTATAAAATAATTTATAAATTATTCAAATTTAATAAACTCACAAAAGATAAATTCATACAATGGACTGATATAAAGAAATTGCCTTCAATTAATTGTATTAATTGTTATTCGATTTTGACAACCGGGACTTATGCAAAATTAACCATTAATCAAGATATGTCCATTTTGTTAAGTTATACAATCAATTTAAGGAAAAATATTAATTGGAGCGAAATACACAAGAATATTAAAGAAATATCCGAATATGCTATTACTTATTTAAATCAGAAATTGTTATTTGATGAATTGAGTATTAAAGCTAATATCGTTTTTGAAGTTGAAAACGTAGCTATTCAAAATCTTAAGAAGAAATTGAGCGAATATGTCGATATATTTGATATCCTCAAATCAAATAAAGAAACTATAAATTTAATTTATAAAAGGTCATCTAATTATAATAAACAAGGTTTTGATGCCCATTTGTATGTTAAGAATTGTTTATTCTTAGGTTTGGAAGAAGAAGATATCATAAGCCAACTTATTATTTTAAATAATGATATTTCTATTCAAGAAGCTAAGGATTTATTAAAATCAGAACAAGAATTGATTTATGAAATGGAACAGCAAAACATTAAACAACAAGATAATATTATCAATAAAATTAATACTATTGTTATTATCCAATCTTATAAAAATGGCTTTTTAATTAATATTATCAATATTCCAAATAAAAAAGAACTTGAAAATATTATTTATTGGCTTTCTAAAATAATATCTTCTGCTGTTCAAAAAACTAAAACTCAAATAACAAAGAAACCCATCGTTGTTAAATCTCCTTCTCCATCTTTATCCGATGATGACGACAATGACGAAAGCAAATTAGGCAAATTATCATTCTCTTCTTCGTCATCTTCTTCATCATCTTCTATTAGTGGTGGTGCATTAGGTAAAAAACAACATAGTTATTTTATTAATCTTTTACAAAAAGCTGATAAAGATTTATTTCAAAATAATTATGCTCGAACTAAATGTCAGGCTGTTAATCAACCTGTCGTTTTCTCTCAAGAATATAAAAAGATTTTACAAAAAAATGGCAATTACCATTTTGACAACGAACTTCTTTATGGTAGTAAAGCCGATATTAAAAACGTTTATACATGTCCTCGGCGTTGGTGTCCTCAATCTAAAGTCCCATTAGACCCAGAAAACCCCAATGCAAAATGCCCCATCGATAATGAAGAACCTATGGATATGTTTTTTGATAATGACCCGACTAAAAAAAGATTTGTCAAATTAATTAAACCTGATGAAAATAATGTTTGTGTTCCTTGTTGTTTTAAAAAACCTCCTAAAGCTGACGAATTGAACAAATGCAAATTTTATAATGATATTCCTGCTCCTGCTGAAGTAGTTGCCAATAAAGATGAAAATTATTTAGTCAATACATCACCTATCGAAGTAGGCAGATATGGAGCTATTCCACAATCATTACACGAATTATTATTTCCTAATGTTAAATTTACGTTATGTTCTAAGATGTTGAATAAAACCGATAAATGTATCGTTCGTAGAGGTATAATTCATAAAACAACCAAGAAAATAAAAAATGCACAAACTGATAGTATTATTAATGCCATTGCTTATGGTCTAGATTTCAAATCAAAAGAATTATTCATAAGTGATATCATTAATCGTTTAGATTTGATAACTTTTATGAGTTTAGAAAATGGTAATGTTTGTAAAGCATTTATTGACCAATTACCAATTATTCCAGAAAATAATAAAAAAATGGTAGAAGAACTAAAAGAACATTTGATTAAATTCAAATTGAACACAAAAATAACTAATATAGATAATATTAATTATAAATTATCACGATTATTAAGCATTTTTAACAGTTATAAGAAATTTATTGAATATTTACGCTCAAATGATTATCCTACAGGCAAATCTCCATTTTTCTTATATTCTTTAATTAGTATTTTATATAATATTCTCTTAGTTATTTGGGAAAAACAAGGCGAAACAACGTCTATTTTATGTCCGTATTATACTAGTTTTGAAGACCTAATCGGGTCTATGGAACTTAATAACCAAGTTTTAATGCTTTTTAAAGAAAAAAATTATTATGAACCAGTTGAATTAAAATTAAAAGGCGTCGATGGTGAAAAGTTAATTAATCTGAATGAATATAAACATATCAAACGGTTGTTTAAAGAATGTAGTTTATTAAAAAATAAATATAATGAAAATTATTCTATTTTTAATAATATCTATTCCCTCAATACATGGATAAAATCTAGTTTATTAAAAATTAAAGAAAAGTTTATTATTTCTTCTGTTGTTATTAATAATGATTTGTCTATTTCACATTTCATAACAAGAGAAGGTTTTTTCATTATTACCGATAAAATAAGTATTAGTTTCTTAAATCGAATTATCATTGATTTAGATATTAATGAAATCGTTTTTTATGATGATATTATCGACAAACAAATAGATATTAATCTTATTATTACAGACTATAATTTATTTATAGAACAGTGCAAATTATTGAATATCAATTATGATTTTGGTGAATTGACAACTACCACAAAGACTGAATATTATTATTCTCTGACCGTAAAAAAACTACCATTGACTAATGATATTATTCATTCTCAGATAATCGACGATTTATATAAATATCAACTTGTCAATAAAAACAAAAATAAAAAATGGTATCAATTACAACTAATGATTTATTTGAAATTATTAAATTTACCTGATGCAAAATTTAATGAACTACTTTCTTTAAATAAAGAAACAAGAATTACTAGACTATTTAAGGAACTGGATTTAGAGAAAAATCCAGAAAAAAGTAAATTGCGCATAATTCTAGAAGAAACACCATTCATATCTAAAAAACACGTTAAGAAATTTCTTAATGATTTTATTATCTATTTTAAATATGATTTCTTAAATCCTCTCATAAAAGAGAATAAATATCAATTTCTATTTTCGCAAGTTGCTATACAACGTGAAATACCTGCTAAATTATTAATTTATCATCCTTCGACACCTAATATAACTTTTAATTCATTTGAAAATAAAGATTATGTCTATAATAATGATGATGTAGCCGAAATAGTTCAATTGCCTGTTTTATTCAAAGGAAATTTAGAAAAACTCAATAGTAAATGGATTATGCATAAAAAATCAAAATGGAGTAATATGTTATATATCAGAAATGATAATTATGACAGAAATTCATTAAAAGAATTGTATTTATGGTTAGCAACGTTATTGAATATTAAAACTACTTATGCTGACTTAGAAAAATCAGCATTAAATGATATTCAGAAGATTTTTAATTCAAAAGATTATGAATTGATGAAACCTTTATTGAAAGAATTGTTTGATGACCCTTATTTTAATAAACTATTGGGAAAAGCTATAGGAAAGAAATACACAAATTTTAATATCTTCTGGGATAAATATTATAACTTAAAATCAGTCGAAGAACATAAAGATATTCTAAGAACTATTTTTACATCCGCTACCGAGCCATTATATCCAAATGATTATTTTATTATGGCTATGTGCAAAATTCTAAATATCAATATTATAAATATTCATAGAAGTAAATATGGCATTAATGACAAAAAAGAACCAGTTGTCAGAGGTGATGTCGAAGACTTATTATTATCTTCAACTTTCTACAAAGCACCAACACAGAATTATTTAAATAGACCTTTAATAATCTTTTATAAATATAATAATTCTAATAATACTATTTATAATGTTATTGTTGATTCGACAATTTCACCAATCGGCGAGAAATCTATTTATATGAGAATTAAAGACATTCCTCAAGCAATTAAATATCTAATTGACGAACACTTAAAAATAAAAAAATAATTATTATTAATAATGGAAGTTTTAGAAAACATTTTAATTCAAAATAATGTAGATATTCGTAAAATTAATTCTATGCAATTTATTACGATTGTTATGGAAGAAGTAGAGAAAAATAAAGATTTAAAAGGCTCTCAAAAGAAAGAAAGAGTTATTAGTATTATTAAAGAATTTGTAAATAATGATAATAATATTCTTTCTAAGGCCGATAATAAAACAACTGTAGAACATTTAAATACATTATTATCCAGTGAATTGATATCTGATATTATCGAGAATATTATTTACTGTGCTGAAGGTGCTGTAGAACTAAATAAAAAAATTAAAAGTACATGTTTTTGTTTTAATTTCAAAAAGAAATAATTAAATTGTAATTATCAATAAAAATGATTGTTTGTTTTTATTTAAATCATTATCAGAAATGATTGTTTGTATGACGAAAGAAACGATTGGACAACTTCTTGAAACTGAAGAAATTATTGAATATGAAATTATCCAATTGCCAAATAAGGAATTTTTAGTTAATATAGAAACTCCTGGTAAAAAAAATTTATCGACTATTACTAACAACTGGGAAGAATTATTCGGAATTATTTCTTAATTATCTTGATTTGTGGGGTTTCGATTGAATAACATTTGTCAATTTCATTTTTTGGCATATTGAATGTTAGATTTTCCTCTAAACATTCGATTTCGTCATCATCTTCTTCTTCGTCGATATCTGCTAAATCATATTTATTTTCTTTTGTTTGTTTAATTGATTTCAATAATTCAATTAAATGTTCTTCGTCTAAGATTATATCAAAGTTGCCAGAACCACATTTTGGCACCTTACCCAACATTACTTGAGGTGACACACCACTCGTATTATCATATTCTGAAAATATACTAGCATTAATCAACATATCAACACTTTCCTCAAATGATGATTTACTCAATGCACTGCTGGCATTTCTATTAATTCCATGTCTATCAATTGACATCAAATTGCCTCTGAATGTCATAGTATCAATTAATAATGATAAATGTCGATAGTTCATTGAACCTTCGCCAGTTACATTAACCAATTCGTTATATAATGCATTTCTAGCAGCTTCTATTCCTAGAACTGTATAAATTTCTCTGATATCATTCGAAATAGTTCTTGTAGCATCAATATTCGGATTTGATAATATTTCTGTTAAGTTAGTTCCATCCGTGTCTAATACCCATTCTACAACCTTCTCGAATATTTCTTTTTCAGGATTATATAAATCATATTTTGTTTTATTTAATGATACTTTGTTAATTCCCTTAATTCCTTTCAATAATACCTGATATACGATGTTGTGTTCCATTGCTTTTAATGCTGCAATTTCGTCCTTATTATCAATATCTTTGAATGCATAATCTGTTAATTTAATTCTGAATATACATTCGTCCGCATTATCATCACTATAAATACAATCAATATATTTATTATATGCTTTGTTAAGTTTGGTATAAATATCAATCATTCGCAGACCATACGAATTCATTTTGTCTTTATTGAATTTCATTCTCAATACCCATGGCGAATCACTACGACATTTATTAACACTAGTTTCTAACGATGCAAATTTATTATAAATTTCTAACATGCCTTTATCTTCATCGATAGTTGTTTCTAATTTTCCAGCATCCCAGAAAATTTCACTGTATTCTAAGATGTTCGATAAAGTTGTTATTTCAATTGAATTCTTAATAGCCATTGCGACGTTCTTGGCTTGTTCTAATCTCTCATCATCATAAGCAATACCATCATCAGCCATTTTAGGATTTTTCACAGATGCAACATCTTGTTTCATATAAATAATTAATGTAGGTGTCTTTGTTTTCTTAGTTGCACTCAAGATTTCTTTCAATCTAGGAACACCACTAGTAGCTTTCACTGCTGCCGCTGTTCCAGAAACGTGAAATGAATCTAAAGTCATCTGAGTTCCCATTTCTCCAATTGTTTGAGCAGCAATAATACCTACCATTTCACTTGGTTGTGCTATCGCTTCTTTAAAATATTCGTAAATTTGATTTACTAGCCAATCAAACATTGCTTTAGTAAAATTTTGTTCAATTATTAATTTCTTAGGTGATAAATAAACTCTCAATAAGATATGAAAATAAACCATACCTTGAATTGTATCTTTGATATATAAATCATTAATCATTTCTTCAATTTTGTCTAGAATATAATCAGGTGTCAAATCGCTTAAAGTTGCTTTGATGCCTGTCGCATCTCTTCGTTTAATACAAGTAGTAATAATTCTATTGAAAGGAATTGGATATTTAATTAAACTTCCTTTTTTGTTTTTATTAACTTTATTTATAATAAAATTCTTATCTTCTATTAATTCTTTAAAATGGTTATAACATCTATCATAAGTCGTTTTAGTTACTTGTTTAAATGCTTCTGGTGTTAAATAAATATTTAAATTATCTACAGGAGTTAAATTATATTTATGTTCCATTTCTAAGAATTTCATTTCGATTATTGGTAATATCTGGTTCTCGATTTTACAACCGTCCATACCGTCTTCACCATAAATAAATTGAATTATTAAACCATTGGCATTTCTTACGGTATTATCGTAATTAATTTTAGCATCTTCCATGGCTTTTACTAGTCGTCGTTGAATATATCCAGTTTCACTAGTATTTACGCAATGAATTCCGTTAATTGTTGAGAAATTACCAGTTTCAGGAACTGACACATCATAAACCTTTTTATAGATATTCTTGAATTCTTCTTCATAAATTGGAGTGATATTAATAATCTCGTCTAAAATAACGTCGTTGTATCTTTCAATTGCTGTTTTGTTGATACTAATTTTATTTATTTGTTTGAGTTTAGTTTCATTCTTCATATTAATCAAACTCTTGAATTTATTAATTTCATCTCCTACAATTGCAATAACGTCATTAGGTTTGATTATAGCAAATATTCCAATTCTTCCAAATACTAATACTAATTCATTTACTAATTCGGCTGATTTTGTTTTAGCTATTATTTCATTATTAATAACTTCACCAATACTATCATAATAACCGGCTATTAAACCTTTGAGAAAACTATCAGATGATACGAATGCATATTTAGGTACTTTATTATCTCGATTAGCGACTGTTTCGCCAATGATATATCCATAATCTTCTGATAATTCTTGACCAGTCAATTTTAGTTGTGGTAAATTGAATGTAACAGGTAATTTATCGCCAATTACGATATCAGGCGTTTCTTGTTTTACAAATTCTTTCAATTCTTTATTCCATATCATTAATGACTTTGATTTCGTAACTTTAATTTTTCTTCCGCTTTTTGTTTCGACTAAATATAATACTTCTCCTGGGTCGTGACGACTTACATTTGTAATTCTTCCCCAGATAATATTACCTTTCTTATCACAAGTAGGTGTATATATCTCATCATTTCTTACTCCTAACATTTCCATATTCATATCTTCGGGGCCGAATACTTCAATTAAATCTTTATTATTTTCGTCTGAAAATTTGTTATTAATCCAACTTCCAATTTTAGCAAATTTAACAACTCCATTTTCTATTATGATAATATCAGTATCTCCTGTTACTGATTTTACTGCAGTATCAATCAAGCCTTCTCTGCCTCCCATAGCATGAAAGAAAACTTCCTGAGGTGATAAACCACTGATAAAACTATTTTCGACAAATCCACGAGCCTCAGGTCCATCATCATATTTCGTATAATGTGGTAAAGTTCGGTCAGTGTAGCCATAAGCAATACGACGTCCATCGACGTTTTGCTGTCCTACACATGCCATAATTTGAGCGATATTAGTTTCTTTACCTTTAGAACCAGATTTAACCATATTAAACATGCGGTTTGTTTTTTCATCAATTTTAGCTAAACTGATTGTAGCCACTTCATTTGTAGTTTGATTTAAAATTCCGATAATTTCTCTTTCTAAAAATTCTTCATTTAAAAAGATTGAATTATTTTCAATTTCACCTTTTCGCATATCTTCTAATTTCTTATAAGCCCTTGCTTTCATTTCCTTGATTTTGTTATTTAATTCGGCATCTGTGCTAGTATCTGTAACTAAATCACTGATACCAATACTAAAACCAGAAGTTAATAGCCATCTGCAAATTAAACGCTGAGTATTATCTAAGAATTTTTTAATTTCAATAGGTCCATAATCATGATAAATAACAGGAATTAATCCATTCGTAATATTATGAAATACAGATTTATCTAAAGTTCCTGAAATTAATTTGCTATTGTTGATAATTACTTTCTCATCCTTCTTATTTTTCATTTCAATAAATAATGATGGTGGCATTATTTCAGAAAATAAATCTTTTCCAGTATAATAATTAGCTTTTGGTAATTTTCCTTTGAAATAACTATTAATCATCTGCAAATTTGCCATTTGCTTATCGGCAACTGTTACATAATCTTTTGATGCTCGGAAAGAACCCACGAGAGTATCTTGTACAACTTCGATACTGGGTTTTCCGTCTCTTGGAGCTAATATTAAATATGGAACTGCTGCTAAATCTTTTAATTCGCTCATTGTTTGAATGTTTTGAGGACAATGTAAATTCATTTCATCTCCATCAAAATCAGCATTATAAGGCGGTGTATCTAATACATTTAATCGAAACGTTTGATAAGGCATAATAATTACCTTATGACACATCATACTCATTTTATGCAATGATGGCTGACGATTGAATAAAACATAATCACCGTCGTTTAGATGTCTATGAACGATATCGCCATATTTTAATTCATTTGCGATTTTGTTCAAATCGGCATATTTCAAATTAACAGGACCTGTTTCATTTAACTTTTTAACATATTTAGCGCCTGGCCACTTGTTGGACCCGTTCAAAATTAATTTACGCATTTCTTCGATGTTATATTCATTAACAATTTCTTGAAATGTAATATTCAATGCTACTCTAATAGGAACTCCTAATTCATCGATACTAATATAAGGGTCTGGAGTAATAACAGAGCGAGCAGATTGATCCACACGCTTGCCATTTAAATTTCCACGAATTCGGCCTTCTTTCTTCTTCATTCTATCACAGACAGAACGAAGACGACGCCCATTTCGTTGTTGAGATGGAGCCAAACCAGGAATTTGATTATCAATAAATGTAAATACATGATATTGAAGAACCATTGTAATTAATTTGATTGTATCTTCACTAGAACCTTTAGCAATTTTATCAATGATATTATTATTAGTTTTTATGATATCACTTAATTTATGAGTTAAATCATCTTCTCGACGTTGTCCATTTTCTTCAATGATACTCGGACGAACGGCAGGAGGTGGAACAGGCAGAACAGTGCAAATCATCCATTCTGGTCTGTTCCATTTTGGATTAAATCCCATCAATTCCATATCTTCGTCTGTAATTCTTTTAAAAATTCTCAATACATCTTCAGCTGTAAATTCGAGTTGTGTTGATGTTTCTTTAGTTTTGTCTTTCCATTCGGCTATGATTTTCATGGATGCTTCTTTGTTATATCTATCGGGTTGTCTGCTTCCACAACCAATATGTTTATCATCTCCACAAACCTTAATTTTAGTAGTTGTATTACATAATTTAAAATATGCTTCCCATCGTTTCTGATTATTTTTAATTGCTAAAATGCGTGTCATTTCATTTTTAAGTTCTTCAATTTGAGTATTTGGAGAAATCAAAATTCTAGAACAACGATAACAAACACATTTTAATATTTTCTTTACTATGTCAAAAAACATAGCATGATATACTGGCTTAGCTAATTCGATATGTCCGAAATGACCGGGACAGAATACATTTTTTTGTTCGCAAGTAGTACATATTTTATTATGTTCTAAAACTCCCATTCGCGGGTCAAACAAACCTCCGACAATTGGGTCACTGCCTGTATAAGTATCAGTTTTAGTTACTCGAACAACAGAACGTTTAATAATTTCATCAGGTCCTAATATACTAAATTGAATACCTTTAACTTCTTCAATAATAACTTTTTGCGAATTGTAGGATAATTCATTGTATATTGACATATCTATTTATTATATAAGTTAATTTTAAATAAATAAATCATTTTTTTCAAAATAATTTTGTTAGATTATTATAATATTTTTCTTTGATATCATTAAATTTATTTATAACACCTTCATTATATAAATACCGTTTCGAAAATAAATTATAATTATGATTTTCATTGAATATAACATAAATAATTAAATAAATAATCAACATAACAATTAATGTCTTTTTAATGTCTCTTATAGGTATGTATATCAATCCAAATAAAATAATAGCTTGTATTATCTTGTTTTTCAATAATTTCTTCTGAAAATCTGTCAATTCTAAATCAATATGTCTTGCACCTATTTGTATTAAAACAACTGATAATATCAATAGAGGGTCAAACGAAGGAGAAGATGCAGCAATTATATTCATTTCTATAATAATGAAAAAAATAAATTATTAAAACTATCTAATAAACCATTTAAAACTCAATGATTTATTTACTCCCAAATCTCTATGACAGCAATTCGCAATATCACCAGCACTTTTATTATATAATCCTATTCCTCCAGACACATCAACAGAATTAGGTGCATACGGATATTCCGTATTTCCTTCTGTTCTTGCAGGAATTCTACGTTTTATTCTTGGAGAACCATCCCAATTTCTAAGAATATAACCCCAACGCCTATGTCTTTCATAAATAATTTGTTCAGGAATTACACGAAATGCATAAGGTTCTGTGTTTTCGTTAAAAATTCCTCCCCATCTTACTCTATGGTCTGTTTTTTCTGACATAACATAATTATTAAATCCGTATGATAAATATGCTGCTTGATTAGACCATATTTTATTAAAATATGGAGATGTTTTATTAGTTATATATTTACTCATAAATGCCGAATAAGCTAAATAAGTGCCTGTATTATTTATTAATTCTCTAATTTTAGAAAGTATTGTTTCTGATGATTGAGAATATGTATATGTAAAAACTCTTGTATTACTTCTAAAAAAATTTAATAATGTTATTGGTGTATTGTTGTTAAACTGAGGTTCAAACCATCTTTTACCGTATTGAGGATAAGCAGCATCTGTATATTTTTCATCAGAAGAAAGACTACTTGGAAATTCACGACTGTCAAAAATAGCTAAGCAATCTTTAACAAGATAATCATTGAATATTGCATATTTGGCATCTTGATTTGTAGTCATATATTTTGTTCCTGCTTCAATATATGTATTATTCAATCGAGGAATTGTAGTGGGTTCGGTCCAATGTATTGAATTATAATTAAAAGTTGTACTATTAACCGCTGCTTCCATTGCTAACATCCAACCACCACCATTACAATTACTATCCATAATGCAAAAAATTTGAACTGCTTCTGATTTATCATTTGGTTGTATCCAATATAATCCATTTGTATTAGTATCTGTCAATTGTTTAATATCTAATGCAGATTTAGCAGCTTTTTCTTTAGTGCTTCCATCATATATTGTAAGACCAACATCTATTGAAGGAATAGTAGCAGTTGGATTATTAACATAATTATTTAATACCTTGGATATAATCAATAATTCATTATCTGTTAAAATACAATCCCATACTAACATATATGCAAATCCAAAATCAGAATATAAATCAGGTCTATTATAAATAGTATTAATTCCTAATCTATAACCATATATATGTGGACTTATTTTATTAAATGCATCATTACATGTTGCTTCCGGTACAATATCAGTATTATATCTTGTTGTCATTTGAAGTGGTAATCTTTCAAATAATCCAGCATCACAATTCTTTCGGCTAGATGATGGAAATGTTAATGATGATGGAACATCATATTGTCCTGTAAAATTTATAAGTGTGTCTATTTTATTATCATTAATTATTATTGATTTATTTTTTATTGTTTCTTCTTTGTTTGCTCTACTTTTAAAACATGTAATAACCCAATTTGTATCTTCGTCTCTATTAGGAGGCGGTGGAGTATTAGGCCATTGGAATTGAACTGATAAATTAGTTGGTTTTATTATTCCTTCAATTCCCTCATAATGTCCTATTGCTAAAGCATTAGTTGATAATATAAATTTTCTATTTTGAGTTGTTGTATATTTTGTTATAGAACAACATGTAAAACCTGATTCAAACATAAAAGAACCATATGGAAATTGAATTTGTGTTTCTACAGTTCCATTTAAATAATTTACGTTATTGTCATCTCTCATTATTGAATGACTTGTTCCAGTTATAGAACCATCTCTTACACCTCTTCCTAATGCATCTTTTACCCGATTAGCAACACCTCCTGTATTTGTAATGACAGGATCATATATAGCCCATGGTATTTTAAGTTTTAAAATTTTATAATATTTGTATGCTAATATAATATTACTATCATCCTCTGTATCTGCTATAGGAATAACTGGAAATGGAATAGCTTCCGTTTCATTTTGTGATATCATATTTACCATATTTGTTTGAGAATCATCTAAATAATAATCACCATCAACATTATTGTTAAAAGTTAATATAATAGAAACAATTTTTATAGGCGTTGTTTTAGAGTTTAATTTAATATTAGTTACTAAAGCTATATTTGAATATAAAACAGGACGTGCATTAGTATTAAAATCATATAGAACAATAGCTTTTAGTTTTCCTTGAAATTGATGCATCGTAACTTCTCTTTCTGCATTCAATTTTTCAGCTACTGAAAAAGGATTTGGATTAAAAAAATTTACACTAGTTAAATCAAATAAATCTTTATAATAATTCTCTTCTGCTTCATTTAAAGAACGTGCATCGCCAATATCATACGTTATTTTAATATACTTTAATAAATATTTTTCATTAGTATCTTCGGGTAAATCATAATATATATAATCAAGACCTTCATTTGTTGATGGTGTTAATATGATAGGAGGATTATTTATATTACTATTATTTAATACAGATAACAATTTACTATTACCAGTTACATTAAATGAACTAAAAGCATAAATAATATCATCATTTTTTGATGATTCTTCGAATTGTTCAGCTTTAGCTACATATATACCATAAAAAGAAGAACTTCTACTCAATGGTATTGTTCGTATATTTGCATAATTAATAATAGGATAAACAATTTCAGGAACAATAAATGTTTCAATGGTTTTATTATTATTATTAATAATAGTTAAAATTATAAAAAATAATAATATTAGTATTAGTATTATCATAAATGTTAAAATACTTAAATAAGTATATTTCATATTTTATTATAAATAATATTTTTTTTATCTAATGAACCATTTAAAACTCAATGATTTATTTAATCCTGTTGTTGCTGGACAACAGTCTAAACCATCGCCTGCACTATAATCTTTATATTCCATACCAATACCTCCAGAAATGTCATTGGAAAAAGAAATAGGCTTAAAATTTAGATTTTCATTAAAAGTGCCACCCCATCTAACTTTATGGTTCCATTTTTCACAATAAACATTAAAACCATATGACAAATATTCAGATTGTGTTGACCATATTAAACTATTATAAGGAGGAACAGCAGAAGCTCCTCCACTTCTACTAGTGTTACCAATAATAGAATTTTGAAAATCAGTATATAGCATATATTTCCCTCCAACTGCATTATCTCTCATATAGTTTTGTAAGGTACTTATCTCCGCAGCAACTTGACTTCTACATGTATAAAGAAAATTTCTTTTATTAGAAGCAAAAAAATCTTTTAATGTAATTCGAGTTGCAGAATTAAAATCATTGATTAGCCATCTCCATCCATAATGTTTTCTTTCTGGGTCAGTGTATTTATCACTCTCGGTTATAGGACATTTATTTGTTACTATAATTGAATTAAATTCTCGACTATCAAAAATAGCCATACAATCTTTAACTTGAAAAGTATTATATATATCATATTTAGCATCTTTAGTTGTATCCATAAATAAACTACCTGGAGCTTCTAAATCTATATCATCTGATGGTATTAATTCAGTATTTGTAGTCCAATGGTTTGAATAATACTTAAATTCAGTACTTCCAGGTGCTGCTTTCATTGCTAACATCCATCCACCACCATCACAAGCATCATCCATAATGCAATAAACTCGTACGGCTTTAATTGCTCCTGCTGGTTTTATCCAATATCTTCCGTTTGGTGAATTTGGATATAAAGTTTTAATAGCTACTGCTGATTCTGCTGCATTTAATTCACTTGAACCATCTTTTATAATTACCCTCGTAGGTGGTAAAGGAGGTGCAGAAACGATTGGTTGTGTTGCACCAACACCATTTTTTATATAATTATTCAACATTTCCGAAACAATTAATAATTCATTGTCTAATAATGTAGTGTGCCATATCATCAAATATGCTAAACTAAAATCCGAACAACTACCTGGATTTGATAAATTATTTATCAATAATTTATTTTCATAATAAACTCTATTTCTATGATTTAAATCTCCATAATCAGGAGTTCTTAATTGTATTGGTAATAATTTATCAATATCTTCTCTTATTAAAAGTCGTTCCGGTAATTTAGTTATATCTGTTGGTATATCATTCTCTAATATTTTATTATGTAACAAATCTTCACTATTCCATCTATAAAATTCTTCCTCTGTCTGCCCTACAACTGCAGTACCTATATTAATATTTCTAAAGTAAGTACTATCAATAACATCTTCTGGTTCTATTTGTGAAATAGCTACTTGTTCATTATTAATAATAATAGTTTTTTTTAATAATTTGGAATAATAAGAATATTTAATACATGTAACAACCCAACCAGAAGGCAATGATGTGCTACTTCTGTCAGTTATAGGATTATCATAATCTGTTACTATTCCTGAAATTCCCGAATTATGTCCGATAGCAACTTGATATCCTGCTCCATCAATTGTCAATATTTTATTATTATTTGTGCCATTATATCTTGTTATAGCACATACTGTATAATTCCATGGAAAAGAACCTCGAGGAAATAAAATGGAAGTATTTGTTGTTCCGCTTATATAATCTATATTATTATCTCTTTTTTTTGAAATTCCTGTTCCTGTTATTGTTGCATTTCTAACACTTCTTCCATATTCATCTGGTAAAACACTTAAATTATCAGAACTTACCTTAGAAGGATTATATATAGCCCATGGTGTTTTTAATCTTAATAATTTGTTATAATTTTTTTCTAATGTGCTACAACTACTTTCTTTATCATCAGTAACACTATAAATATTGGTATCAGGTAATGAAATAGATATTTGTTCAGCCGGTCTAGCAGATAATATATCAATTGTAGTGCTACTTTTTGAAATTTCAACAACTGTTTTAGTTGGTATAAAATATAATTTAATCGATTTAATATAAATCGATTGAGGTAGTTTTAAGTTTGTTATTAAAAATAAATTACAATATAATGATATATTAGTATCAGGAACATAACGATATGTTACAATATTAGTAGTAGTTGATTGACGAGTTACCGTCATAGGTATTATTTGAACATTCGCAAACGGATTATCTCTTTTAATATTTACAGTGCCTATATCAAAAATATTTGAAGTATTTGCACTTACGATATAATTATCACCTCTATTACTAATATCATAAGTTATATCAATTCCAGATAATAGAAAATTATTTTTATTATCATCAGGTAAATCAATAAATATATAATCTTTGTTTAATAACGTTGATGGAGTAAATTTTAATGTAGAACCACTAGAAGAATTATTTAAAATAGTTAAAAATTGTGTATCTGTTGCATTTGTAAATGAACTATACATTGCGATAATGGAATCATCTACTTCTGGGTTTTCATATTGTTCGCCATAACCTATATAAATATCATATAATCTGATTTTATCATATAATTGAATTACTGATATATATTCAGGTCTGGTAATTAATGGATATAATTGCTGAGTTGTAGCAGCAGGAATTACGGCGAACTGTTCTATTTGATAATTTAAATAATAAATAATAGCAATTATTAATAATATTAATAATACAACAACTAATATATAATAAATCATTCTATTATTAAAAAAGTTTATTTAATTTTCCAAATATATATCATATTATTGTTTTGTTTAACAAAACCAAATAAATTTTTTTTATATAATTGAAATGCTGTATATGTGTCTTGTTTGAATTCCGTAAAAACATAACATTCATTTAACAATTTACATAATGATACCTGTATTTCTAATAACGTCAAGTTATTGTGATATATTATTTTTCCTTTATTGTGATAATTTCTATTATTCATATATTCAATAATTTGTTCCATTTTTATCCTAAATAATCTTCAATTATATAACTTATATTTAAATTACTATATTTTGATACTATCGACAAGTAATTGATATTATCAGTTCTTAATAATGTCATCAATCCTGGTAGAATGTTATTTAAAGAAAGGTTTTCAGGAATTCCTATAGCTGTTATATTTAAATCTGATTTAATTTCTGATAAACTCACCGTAGATGTCAATGGACTGAATGACATATAAACATCATATTGTAAAACATTAAGATTACCGTTAATATTTCCATTTGGATTTTCGAAAATACCATCTGGTGAAAAACATTTAATATTAAAAATTCTATAATTAACTGTTGCTGCTCCAACCGTTTTAGTTAATTTTTTAACTAAAGGTTCTAAATATATATCATGTTTATAATAAGTCACACTATTAAAAGTAAAAGCACTAGTAAGGCCTGTATTTGAAATATATCCAAATTTTTTATTTAAATTAAGATTGGTAACCGACAAATTACTCAGATTATTTAATTTAACATAAGTTTCGAATAAATAACTATTCTCTTCTTTGATTTTGCCAGTTACATATAATTCATTTGAAATACCAACATTACCACCATTCACATTTAATTTATAATTTTGGGCATTTGTTGTACCTATTCCTACATTTCCTCCTGCATCTATTCTCAATAATTCATTGCCTGCTGAATTTTGACCTCCTGTATAAAATAAAAACTTACCCGTAGTTGTTGTATAAAGTTCAACATTACCCTGTTCTGTCATAGCTGTATAATTAAAACCTTTTAACATAATTCGAGTATTACTAGTATTTGTGCCACTTGTGTTATTTGTTCCGATTGTTGTATAATCAGTTATACCATTGCTTATTCTCAATCGACCTCCATCTCCTACCTGTAAAATATTTGTTAAGCTTGTTGATATACTTGTACCAATTCCAACATTTGATGTTATTATTAATCGAGCATCAATATTTGTAGTTGAATTTATAGAAATTAATGTTGAATTTAATGTAAAGTCTCCTCCTACATGTGATAAAGAACCTCCTGTCAATTGAATTTGACCATTAATAGCAGTCATAGAATTTATATAAACATTATATCCATCTGGGCCTGAGGTATCGGTAACACCAGTGCCTAGTTTTAATTTACCATTTAATATAAAATTAGAATTATTTGAAATATTTTGTGTATATAAATAATTACTAATTTTTGCAATACCATTAACATTTAAAGCATAGGCTTCAGCGTTTGTTGTTCCAATTCCTACAATACCTGCGAATGTATTTCTGGTAGGTGTTGCATCTGGTGCAGTTTGTAATAAAGAACCTATAATAGTTGTGTCTCCTGCAATAGTTAATTTTGCACTAGTTACCGTTGTTCCAATTCCCATATTACCATTTGAATTAATAATCAGAGAATTCTGAGGAGCACTATAATTAATAGAAATTTGTGATTTCCAGTTTTGCGTGCTTGCATCTCCGTAATCGCCTAAAATAAAATTATAATCGGTATCATATCCAAATTTGAAATTTCTTGTTGCTAATTGACTTGTTCTTTTAGATATTATTAGAATACCGTCATTATTAATAGTTGTATTGCCGATATGTAATAATCCGAGAGGATTTGAATTTCCAATTCCAACATAACCAGAAGAATTAATTAATAATGAATTATCGGGTGCAGCATTATTAATATAAAATTGTTTTATCCATGTCGAAGAAGTTGTATTATCACCAATAATAAAATTAAAACTTGAATCATATCCTATTTTTGTTAATTTGTTGTTATTGGAAACATCTCGTTTTGCTATCATCAAATTTCCATCTGTTTGAGAAGAAATAGAACCAATACTAATATTACTATTAATATAAACATTATTAGAAGAATAAATAGAACCATTAACTATTAATTTATATGTACTGCTGGTATTTGTTGTTCCAATTCCTATATTTCCCAGACTATCCATGCGCATCATTTCAGCACCTGCAACATTAAAAAAATGTCCTCCTCCACCTGTATTATAATTAATTGTTTTGGTTGTTCCAATTAAATGAATTTTTGTATTATTATTGTCATCATTATTATTAATTCCAAAAATAGAGAAATCATTATCGGCAGTACCAATTCTAAATTTACCTCCATTACCTATTTGAAAAAGTCCTTGAGGATTTGTAATGCCTATTCCTATACAATTGCTATAAGTCAATGTTAAAATATTTGTTGCTTGTCCAGAAGAAATCCAAGTAAGATAATTATTTGAATTATTGTCATTTACGTGATAATATCTAGTAATAAAACCATTAGTAATATTTTTACCGATAAAACTATTTATATAATTTGATGTATTTAAATTTATAGAACTATTCCAAATGCCAAAGGTATTAATAGCAGAATTAATTGTTAAAGACCCATTAAAATTTGTGGTGGTTCCTATTCCTACATTACTAGCCATTGTAACAATACCACCAATATTAGTGACATTCGAAACGAGTAAATTTGAAGTATAAATATTTAAGCCAGCAGTGATATTCGAATTAACAGTAATATTATTAGATGTATAAATACTGTTATAAAAGATGTTTGAAGTTGTAGTAAGGTCACCATTTTGAAAAACAGGACCATTGATATTTAATTTATATGTAGCTGTAGAATTTGTATTGATACCAATATTACCAATACTATCAATAATAAAAGAATTAGATGGAGCATTTGAATTTATATAAAATTGAGCTTTAGAAGTTTGTGCAGTTGAATTACCATAATCACCCATGACGAAATTAAAATTATCATCATATCCAAATTTGAAATTTCTAGTGTCTCCGCCAGTTTTTCTTTTAGAAATAACAATAGTACCATCTGAAACAAAATTGACATTACCTATATGTAAATTAGCCAATGGTGTTGTATTGCCGATACCAATGTTTGAATTTACATATAAATTAGAACTTGAATATACATTACCATTAACATTTAGAACATACGGTGAAACATTATCAATAGTATTAATAGAAATATTGGAGAATGTATAAATATTAGAACCAGAACTTCTCCATTCTTTTTTGGGTTCGTAGCCACTGCATTTAAGCTGATAAATTTTTGCAGTAGTTGCGGAATAAACTTGTGATATTATTAATCTATAGTATTTAAAGGCTGTAACATTGTTGGGTATATCAATAACAACTGATTTATACAAAGCATTAGCAGATATCGTATAACTATCACTAGGAATTGTATATGAATCAACTAGTATAACCCAATCATATGTTGTTACACTACCTGCTACTGTAATAAGATTATCATTATTTAGACCTACTATAGTTATATTTTTAGGTAAACTTGCTTGATTTGTTTCACCAATAATTTCTAGTTTAGATAAAATAAATGTTTCTGAATAATATAATTGTATCCAATGACCAGGAATAGAAAAACTAGAACCTGCAATTGAATATTGCGTAGTTATATATTGAGTGCCTAAAGCTGAACTTGCATTAAAACTGTTATTACCTAACTTAGGTGCAATAAATGTATAATGTTCTGGAGTAATCCATAAATTAGCATTATTAATAAAAATATTATTAGTGGTTGTTTCACTAGTATTTTGAACTTTTGTAGATGTATTAACACTATATAACCCATTACCATATTGTAAATTTGTTATAGTCCCTGAATAAGTAGTGGAATTGATAGAAATTGATGGTGGAGGATACAAATTTACGCCAGTATAAAAAGCTCTTTTTCGTTCTACGATAGTATCGTAATAAGGTAAAACATTTGAAAACAATACATTAGAATTTATATAAATATTGCTTAATAATTGACTATTTTCATAAATATTACTAGTAGCTTTTAAAGAAGTAGTTGTAATTGTTCCATCAACTGTTATTCGACTATCACTGGTATAATTTGTGCCAAATCCGAAACTTGTTGCATCTTTAGCAAGAGCAGTATTATAATAATAAGGAATACCAAGACTATTACTATAATAAAATTGAATATTACCTGACCCGATTAGTCCTGCTACATTAGTTAATAATTGAGGTGTAACAGCACTATAAACATTTGTTAAAGAATCACTTAATTTATCTAAATTACTTTGTGTTGCATATACAGTTGAAATATTTCTAGAAAAAGTATTTGAATAAGTTGTATCCATATAATTTTTTGTGTAATAATAGCTGTCAGTGTCTGATTTTAATAAATAATTAGGTTGATTAATAATGTTTCCCCAAGGAATATTTTTAATATCTATGCTATTATCTGTTGCTATTTTGTTAGCTCTTATTTGACCATAAACATCTAATTTCATAGCAACAGATGTGTCATACTCAACTCCTAAAATAACGGTATAATGTTGAATATCAGGATTTAATATTAATCGATTGACTGTAGTACCTGCAGAACTGACACCTTGTTTTACCCAGGCGTTATAAATTTTAGCATTTTCTATAGTTAAATAAGTTGATGCGATTTGCGCATTATTTGGATAAATGTTTGCGATATCAACACCATTAAAAAAAATAGACGAAACATTAATGCTTCCATTGACATCTAATAAATAATTAGTATTAGCTGTTGTTTTACCTATAGCGACGGTGCGAACATTATTGTTATATAAAATAGCTCCAGTGCCTGCGCTCAAAGGAGTATAAACCCAATTATTTAAATTTGATAAATTTGGAGCATTTACTGTAATATTATTATAATTCAAATTAGTAATATTTGTCCCTGCACCAATAAATGAAGTGGCACTAACGGAACCACTAACATTTAATTTATTTGCACCTTCATTTGTTCCAATGCCTATATTGCCATTACTCAAAATAACAAAAGCATTATTAGGTGCGTTTGAATTTATATAAAATTGTGATTTCCATGTTTGTGTTGTTCCATCGCCGAAATCGCCCATAACAAAATTAAAATTAGTATCATAACCAAATTTAAAATTTCGTGCAATAGAATTAATATTAAATTTGGAGATAACAATTGAAGCATCACTAATAGAATTAATTGAACCCAAATGTAATGTTCCTAACGGTTGTGAATTTCCGATACCAACATTAGATAATGAATTGAGATAAATATTATTACTTTTTGCAATCCAATAATTATCAATAATTTTCAAATAAATATCATCTAATTCAATATTATTTTTATACAATGAAATACAATTAATACTTCCATTGACATCTAATTTATAATTAGGCATTGACGTTCCAATACCTAAAGAACTATTTGTAAGTCGCATCAATTCATTATTGGAATTTTTGAAGATATAATTTGCTGTAGTTCCTTTTACACCAAAAATCATATTCGAATTTAAAGTACTCATAAAGATATTCGAAGAATTGTTATTACCATCAATAATAACTTTGTTGAGATTTGTATATCCATTTTCAACAGACAAACAGAAGTTATTACTATTGTTCCATTCATAAAGTTGTGTAAATTTTACAAAAGGTTCATTAGATGTGTAACCATCTATGACAATTTTTGGACTTATATTTATAATACTAGTCATTATATTATTTACTTACTAATAATAAAAAAGTATTATATATTATAGAATAATGACAAAAGTATCTTCTTTAGCAAATTTTGTAGATATTAAGGAATTTAACAATTTACTTATAAATGGTGGAGGTGATCCAATATTAACGAAAAAAAAAATAGTGTCAATGCGTAATTTTATAAGAATACTTCTTAAATTATTTAAAAATAATTATGATTCAATAAAAACCAGAAGTTCCAGAAGAACCTCAAGAAGTTCCAGAAGTGGCGGTGAAGGTTTAGGAAATTATGCTAGTGCGACGTTATACAGTGATTTGAATTATACAAATCAATATCAATTTCCGACAGCTGCATTAACTGAACGTTCATTTATTTAAAAAACATCGTTCTTATTATTATCTTCATAAGGTTTATATTTAATGTCGGGTAAATGATAAACGTTTTTTTCTTGATATCCATATCTTTCTATTATTTTTATTAATTTAGCTGAATATTCCATAAAATTATTAATACTTTTTTTAAGTTCATCATAAGAACTAAAACCATAATAATATTTCATTTTACCTGGAAGAATTATATATATCGAATACATTTCACGAATAATCATATTTCGCATATCGACAAAAATATTAAAGTATTTTTTAATATCATATCTACCACCGAGAATAAACATATAAATTTTATAAAATTTGTCTATGTGAAATAAAATATTCGTGTATTTTTCTAAATCATATCTTTTGATAAATCTAATATTCAATACTATGTCCAATAAAACATTATCTTTATATAAATATTTAATTTCTTCGGGGAATTTTTTAAGATAATAGTTGTTATTATCGGTTATATATTGTCTATATTTAATGTCTTCATTTAATGCCGCTATTTTGTTTTTAAAATTTTTATTATTTGTGTTATCATAATCCCTAATTTTATTAATATAAAAGTAACTAATAATGATGATAATAATTATAGATACCAGTATATTAATATTTTGATATGATATAATGAAATATATTAAGACAATAATTAATATGGCTACGTAATAATTATAATACCACATTATTTATATTGAAACTCCGTCTATAAAATATATAACAAAAGATAATATAACAAAAATTATACCAATGTAAAATAATCGCTCTTTTTTGAAAAAAATCTCTTTAAACTCCTTATAAGTAGATGGATTATTAATAAAAGTAAAGACCTCATTAATTATATCGATAATTGTTTGCATAGTATTTTTATATATAAACCCGATATTCAATTCGGTGATATCCATTTCTATAATTTCTTTTTATAATTTTTATATTACATCCATCATATCGACGGCTGACATTAAACTACGGCGACAACAATATCGAATTAATCCTAGATTGTCTAAAATTTCTTTTGTATGAATATCGCTAAAAAATTTAAGGTCTGCATCGGTTGTATTATTGTCTATAGTAGTCGCTGCAATTAATTTATTTTTTTCTGCATGATAATAATCGTACTTATCTGCAATAACTTTAGAGCAAGTAAAACAACGAATTGGAATAATCATATCTATATTTGTATATATAATAATCATATCATTTTTTTTTATACATTTATATTAAATGGAAAATTATCAAGTTTTTCGAACTCTAGCCTTATTACAAGAACGAGTAACCAAATTAGAAGGTGGTGCTATTGCTCCTCCTGTCGTTTCTTCTGGCAATGTCGCTAATTTAGATGTTAATAGCCGTTTAGCCGCTCTCGAAGGTCGTCCTCAGGTTACTATTACTAATGTTAATGAATGCCTAGCAGCTTTAGAAGCCCGTATTCAAGTAGCTGTCGATGACGTTAATAGACGTTTAGCCGCTCTCGAAGCTCGTCCTCTGGTTACTTTAGATGATGTAAATGAACGTTTAGCCGCTCTCGAAGGTCGTCCTCCGGTTACTTTAGATGATGTAAATGGCCGTTTATCCGCTCTCGAAGGTCGTCCGGATGTTACACAAAGAATATCGGCGTTAGAATTAACTATCGCAAGTTTAAATAATTCTTAAGTATTTAAGAATATGAAATAATTATTTTTATATAATGATAAATATTTATGTTATTAAATCGGACCATCTACCCATGAGAGCGAAATCAATTGATGTAACTACAAACAAAATTCGCAATCTTATGAAAGCCCAAAAAATAGAAAGTAATATAGTTTATATAAAAACACCAACAATACAAGATATTGAAAAAAACTTAGCAGAATATAATAAAAGTATTGATTTGACTGAAGAAATCGAAGATGAGGATTTTAAGAAACTTCAGAATAAATTTAATTTAGCACAGATTTCAAATTTATTGAAACATAAAAATGCATATGAAATAATTAAAAACAGCACAAATAAACATAATCTAATATTAGAAGATGATGTATTATTATTAGACGATTTTATTAATAATTTCAACGATTTTCTGAAACTCTTAAATAAAATAGAATATGATATATTATTTACTTGTATTTCTAATAATAATGGTACTAAACGACTTGATATAGAACTATCAACAATTAATTTCAAAATTTTATTATCTAAAAGTTCATATCTCGTAACACCGGCGACCGCTGATAAGTTATATAATTATTTACAGAAAATACGATTCACAATCAAAAATAGTTTATCTAAATATATTTATGATAATAGAAATGATTTGCAATCATATGTATTAAATAAGCATATGTTTTTGGAAGGTTCAAAACTCGGATTATTTATATCAACGGTCAATCCTACAAACCAGCAAATACAAAATAATAGTTTTGTTGAAATGGTTAATTTATATAATAAATTTGATAAAAACGAAACAACAATCGAAGATATATTAGACTTTCACAACAAAAACGGAAAAAACAATCCCGAATTTCTGCATTTAGTTGGTCTAGTATATTATAAAAAAAACGATTATAACAAAGCACTCGAATATTTACAAGATGCTGTTTTTAATATTAAAAAATTAGAAGGACATGTGCCTGTATTCAATGAGATATTAAATAATTGTATCAATATGCATAAATTTTCACAAGACGATATTAAAGATTGTTTTGATAAACCTGGTATTTATTGTGCTTGAGGTGGTTTTTTTATCATTTTCATATGTAAAAATTCATTATGAAAGATAACATCATCAATCAAAGCTTCATAATTCTTCAGAATGATTTTTAAATTTATTTTTGTATTGCAATTATAATTTTTATTTATAATTGTCAAATAGACGTTTTCAATATTATCAGAATATTTATTGAAACATAAATCATAAATCATTTTTCCGCCAATGACAAAAACTTTATGAATATCTATTCGTTTTTGACAATACTCAAAAGCATTTTTAATATTGCTAAAACTCTTGACATTATCAGAATTTATGAAATTATTATCACTGGTTATAACAATATTTAATCGATTTTTAAGAGGTTTGCAATTTAATGATTCCCATGTCTTTCTACCCATAATCAAGACATTTTTTTTATAATTTTTTGTTTCTGATGTGACGTCTCTAAAAATACGCATCTCTTCTGGTATATTCCAAGGGATAATATTATTATGACCAATACCACCTTCTAAAGTAGAGGCCAAAATAATAGAATATAGCATTATATAATAATAATAAAATTTTTTTATATCTATCTTTATAAATCAATCATATATTTAACTGCACTCAAATCTAAATCACGAATTCTCACAAATTCATATTTATCATTTGGCAAAGGACGTTTGATTATAAAAGGTATTTTACCTTGTTTCAATTCCTCTAATGCTACCTTCCTTAAATCCATATTAGATTTAATAGTTTTATCGACGGGAACGAAAGGTGGATGTCCTTGAGATAATTGGACAGTTCTTTGACTAATAATTAAATTGAATTCATATTTAGTCATAATCATTTTGCTTATTTTTTTGTTATCTAATGAAGCAAAAACTTTAATACAATCATCAAAGGGTACTTTATTGTTTTCTGCCATTATTTATTTCTTTGGATTGTTTCTTATATAATTAAAATCATTTTTTATTTTCTCTCCAAGTGAAGCCACAGTTATCGCACACATAAAAGTATTTCATATGAGACGGATGATATTTAATAGGTATGATTTGCCTCTTTTCGTCTGGAATATCGCAATTAGTGCATTTAATAGTATCGTCTCTAATTCTTCTTAAAGTAGGGTCAAATCGTAAATAATTATTAACGTGTTGGTTATATAATAATTCGTCTTCGGTATAGATGGTTTCGGATATCTTTATAGCGGTTGTGCTTTCTTCATCTTTTTCGAATGAACAATGCTTACAGTAATATACCATTTTTTTATCGGCATTTGTTTTTATATATTTCATATTGTAACATACTTCGCAAAAATTCATAATTGATTATTTAATTATTATTATCATTTTTTTTATATTAAAATTTGGCATAATAGATTTTCTATAAATATAGGTTCTCTTCCTTTATTTGAAGTTGTTAATAAATAATCTATTTCGGCTCCTATTCGTAATATCTCCATTTTTTTATGGTCATCATTATAAATTTTTAAGAGGTCTGTTATAATATCAACTATACTCAGATTAAATTGAGATAATTTATATGAAAATTGTCGAATGTCTTGTAAATCATATTTTGAATTAATAAAATTGTGAATGGGTGGATAATTGTATTTACAAAAATCTTCCGTAATCAATAACGGTTCGTTCATATAAACCTGTAAAATAAAAATATGAAAAATTATGTTTCTATTTAGAATTTTAATTTTATTATGATTATTCAAATAAGTTTTTAATATGAATTCTATTTCTTCTATTGTGAAAAGTCTCAGTCTTATTAATGAAAACCTGCTTTTTATTGGTGATTCGATTTTTGATATTTTATTTGTGGTGCATATAAAATAAACATTATTATAAAACTTTTCCAAGATTATTCGAAATGCATATGAATAATCATCAAGTTTATCTATGTTTTTTATTACAATCAAATGTTTATCATTTATCACTGGCTTGTTTTTTATTATAAATAATATCATTTCAGTAAAAAAAGAATAATTATTTGGCATATTCGGATTATTCAAGTCGATTTCAAGAAAATACTGATTTTCATAATAAATAATGTTCTTGTTCCAAATCAATTCTTTTTTGTTCAAATTGATAATATTGAATTTCAATTTTATCAATTCGTCTATAAATAATTCTGTTGGAAATCCTATATAAGAAAACAATAAAAGATTATATTCTATTTTTGCATAAGTATGTAATAATAAATTATATTCTTCAATGTTTGATATAATTTCTTTAAAATTATTTTTAAAATTTATCCATAAGGACATATTATAATTATTATAATGTGTTTCTATTATATAGAAAATGGAAATTAAAAATAAACTCAATATTATCACAAATATTTCGATAGTAATAACTATGGTTTTTATTATAATTCTTCTTATTGACGAATTATATAATATTGGGCTCTTTAGTTTCAAATATACATATAATTATAATTATGGCACGTTTAATTCCAAATTTAATAATATTCAAACAATCGAATGCGAAACTAACCGCTTTAAGGTTTATAATAATAATAATTACCTATTTAAGGACATTTTTAATAAAAGTTATTTCAATTATTTGTTAAAAATTGCAATGACTTTCATAACAATAATGTTCATAATTGCTTATGGTATTTATTTTTACGATAATTTTATAGATAGATTGCCTGAATTATGTAGTTTTAGCGAGGCTATTTCATTACCAAAACAAATATTAGAATGTTTATGCAAGGATTGTCATAAAATCTTGCCAAATTGCACTAATAATTATCTAATCGTTTTTATTATTATTATATTGATACCAATAGCATATTTATGTAAAAGTTTCTTATGGTTTGATTTTACACCCAATTCAAATTCAACATTACTGACATTAGTTTATGTTCTGATTTTTATTATGTTGATTTTTAAATATCCATTCGATTTATTGATTGCAGCTAATCCAGATACTAAATATAAAGAATTGATAACCTATTTTATTGTTACGTTTGTTTTTATTGTTTCGGGTTATTTATACAAATACATTGATAAAAAATATATCAATAATATTAAATTAAATTCTGTGAATAATATTAATATATTCAATGATATATATAAACAAGCACCACCAATAAAACCTTTACCTGTAACTAAACCCGACATAATAGACACCTTTAAATATAATGTTAAGAATACTGACCCGGCCTATAAAATACAAAAAGAAATAGCCGACCGTTATTATAGAGACATCAAAAATTATGAAACAGAACTAAATTATTATACAGAACGTTATAATAATTATACGAATTCTATAAATACTAGTTTGAAAGATAAAATAACTGTAATAGATGTATTCTTTAATATGAGTGGTTTGAATAATTATTTACATATTTTTATAATTGCTTTTATTATTATTATTGCACTTGTTTATTATAATTATTCTGATAAAAATCAGATGTTATTTGTTTGTATGATATATTTAATATCATTGATAACGATATTGACAATATTCAATGCTATTCAATATTATAATACTTATATTAATAAATATATAATTTATGAACCTAGTGCAAATTATAAAAGTGATGTCACTGTTGTCAATACTAAACTAAATTTAATTTTGGATACTTCGAATGGTCAAAATTTTTATAATATTCTTACAAACTCCCATAAGACTTATAATAAAATTGAAAATGATATTATCATTACAAGACCGACAATAAACAGTCAAATAAGAAATTTGAGTTCTGATAATATCATAGAAAAATTAGCAGAAATTGATACTAATATCAGAAATTTACCAGAGATTAATGTAAATGACAAAAATAAAATTAAAAGTGATTATACCGTTTATTTCAATGGTATTAGTGCGCCGACACAAACAAATATAGAAATATTTAAATATTTTTATAAAAATATTAATAAATTTACGAGCACAAGTATTAATAAATTTCCAGTGGATAATTTATATTTTACTTATAAAAATAATTTGAAAATTACCGTTCGTTCAGATTATCATAGATATTCAAATTTATATATATATTATAAATCATATCAATATTACAAATTCATAGATAGATTAGAAGTTTTGAATTTTAGGGATGTTAAAAAACTCAAACTTAAATATTATAATTTACTTCGTGAAATATATAATAATTATTCAAATATTCAGAAAACTAATTTTAGAAATAATGCTCAAATTGTTTCAAATATCGATACTGACATCAAAAGTATAAATAGTGATACTATTGTTGCTATGAATATTGATACAAATTTTAACAATTTTATTAAAAATGAGCTTAATACCATAAATATAGCAGAATTATATCGATTACCTAAATTATCAGATTCTAATGGTATTGAACTTATAACAATTCCGCCTGATGATGAAACTCAGAAAACTATATATATATCACCTAATCCGCCTAATGTTGATATTGTTGGAAATTATATTGAAATGCCAACAACAATAACTGACGACTCAAATAATGAATATTCTTTTATCACTAATGTCGGTGTTACATATTCTAATATTCGTATTAAATTTGCAGAAAATATTTCAGGTGGAATAAAAGTAACTCCAGCAATTACATTCACAAAATCAAATGAAAATGATTATTATACTTCTACAGATAATTCTATAATTACTTTTCCTTTTAAAGTAATGTCAGGTATTTCTGATAATAATAATGTAATTTTTATAAATATGATTATGATTATTCTTCTAAATACTTTAACCTCGATGAGTAATAATTTTGATAATCAAGATTTATGCAAAGCGATATATAAAGGAGATAATACTACATGTGTTGTTAATCCTAATACCAATAAATTTATTTCATATGTTTCTACTGTGTTTAATACTTTTAATTTAGGAACCGATATAACGACTTATATTAGTGATACTAAGTTTATTAATAATCTTGATACTAATGATAATTATTATGGTTATTTGATATTATTATATAATATTTATAATTATGATGAAGAACGGTTAATAGATATTATAGAATATGTTGTTTATTCGAATGTAAGTAAGTCTAGTTTAGCAGATATTAGTAGTGATGATAATTTAAATATCAAATTGAATAAAATAAAAACTCAGATTAATCGAACGAATACTACACGATTAAGTAATATTTATAAAAATAATATAAATATAGTAAAATTTATAGTCAAATTATATACATTGTTTATTAATAAAATTAAATATACGATAGAAACAAAAATAGATAAATCTTTGTGTATGCCAACTACTTTAAATAAAAATTCAAAAGAACAGTTCATTTTGGATTATATAACTAAAAATTTTACTGTTAATATAACAACGAATAGTGCAACAGTAAGGAATACAATAAATAAAACTGAAATTATAAAAATAAGCAATTATTGCAAATATTTTTTCAATATTTGTTTGTATTTATTGAAAAATAATGTAAATAGTGAAATGGATTTATCAATGCAAGCAGTTACAAATTCAATAATATCAAATTATAAATTTTATAATACGGAAGACATAGATGAAATAGACCTTAACGAATTACGACAATTATTATCAATAAATTGTAACTATAGTAATAAATATAATAATATGAATACGAAACAATTATTGACAATGCAAAGTAATACAGACGCAGTTACATATAATTTTCCTGTTTTGGTGGTTATTTTATTTGTGTTTTTAGGAGAAACATTATTTATAAAATCTTAATATATAATTAATATGGCAGCTGAGAATTGTAAAGATAATACAATTAATTATTATTTCATAGGCAATAAAGAAGATTTGAAAGAACAGACAATATTCAAATATTTCGATACAAATTATATTCCCTTAAATAACCTATTATTGAGTTATTATCAAACGATGGGAGCAAAAACGCAAGATATCGAATTCAATGCTTTGTTGGATAAATTGAACACTAACAGAAAAATTTATAATCGTTATAATATTTATCCTATTTTCATATCAATAATAGTAATAATAATATTGATATGTGTTTTTATTCTACGATTTATATTTTTGAATTATTATTATTTATATACATACTTATTATTGGGTATTGTATTAACATTAATAATTATAGGTAGTATATGGTTCATATACATAAATAATGAAACATTATAATAGAAATGGCAGAATTATTATATGGTTTCAGAGATTTGGCTAATATTAGAAATCCAAATGTACCAGTTTTTAATTTAGGGTCTTTAATAATTCCTGATTCATTTGTCAGACAATTTAATTCAAAACGTTATAATTTTTATGTAAAATTTGTAAATGGTTTGAAAGACCCTGATACATTAACCAAATTCTTATATACCCTAAGAGATGCAAGAGTTTATCATGCTGATTTACAAGAAAAAATAGCTAAGATATCTAAAGGTCTGAGTGTTTTATCACAAACAGACCGAAAGAAGGTTGTTGAAAATTTGAAATTATTGATTGACAATAATAAATACAATAAATTATTTGATGTAATTCAAAATTATAAGAAAACTGGAGGAAAAGATTATTATATCGATAAACCTGTTGCACCTATGAGAACTTTTTTAAATCAAGTTCATGAAGTTGCACCTCTTTTAGCTTCAACTCCAAAAACCAATATCGAAGATATCATCAAAGAAAATGGAAGTGCTCCTACTACTGATAATAGACCAATACCAGCAATTGATATAAACAAACTCAGATCGGTTTATGAGGGATTTAAGAGTGTTCCAAGTATAAGTCCTGAGAGAGTTGAAATCAACTTGATAGACCGAGGAGTATTTATAGGCGTAACTTTAGCAATTCGACTAATAACATTATCTTTAATCAATTGGTGTCTAAATGCTAATTTGATTAATAATTTTAGATATGCATTCATATTTTATTGTGTTATATATATATTATTTTTCATATTCATAGTTGCATTAGTTAATGTTATTTATTATTATCCGATTATTGAACTATTCACAAATATTTCTTTAATTAGTATTCCTAATATGTTATATTATTTCTATATTCATATTAATGGGTTCAATCGTTTAATTTTTCATATCTTCATTATTTGTATTTTAATGACGATTCCATTTATATTATCAATGGATAAGAAATTAGCAGAACAACCAGATTTGAATATTAGTTTTGATTATTCACTCAAAAATGATATATACAATTCAATAAGTAATTTTTCATTTGTTATTTGGTGTTTAACTAGTGTAATTGCCCTTAAATTTTAATTGTTATTCTTAATTAAGATACTAAAATAATATTATGGATGATAATAATCGAGATTTATACATATCCGAAATTATCACACATTATTTACAAAGTCATTATCCTAAAGTATATGGAGATAATGCAATTGTAAATAAATATAAAGAATTTTTAGAATTATCACGGGTTAAAGACCAGTTTGAAAAAGAACATAAAGAATTAACTCCTGAATATGCTTCGAGATTAGAGGAGTTGAATATATTTTTTTATGGTAATGCTGATGGAACTTATAGTGGTAGTGGTAACGATTTAGCAAGAGAATATTTGAGAACTGTTAATAGTATAAAAACCCTTTTACAATCTAATGAAGACGCTGTTAAAAATATAGCATCTAGTATATCATCACTTATAGAATCTAGTTCTGTAAATAGTGGCGACCAAACATTAACACCTAAATTCGTATCAGATGTTTTAATACCAGAGCTTTTACAAACTAATTATTTAGATAGTGGTGATTTTTCTATATCTGCATCTAAAACCCTTATTCAAGATGCTCCATCATTAACTGATGAACAAAAAAAGAAATATTTAAAAGATGAACCAAAAACTGAAACTCCTGAAGAGAGAAGAAAACGCGAAGAAGAACGAGCAAAAACATTCAACGAAGAGAGATTAAAAATACTAAAAGAAACAAATAAAAGTAATTCATCTAAAAAATCCGCAAAATATCAAATAGATGTAGATGATACATTTACAAAAGTTAAAAATTGTTATAATCAAAGTTTAAAAATTATTCAAGATGATTTATATAAAGAAGCTGTAAGAAAAATAGCAGATAGAAAAAAACGAGAAGAAGAAGAAAAAAAGGCAGCAACTACAACAGGACCAGCACCAGCAGGAGCGGCACCAGCAGCAGCAGGACCAGCAGGAGCACCAGCAGCAGCGGCAGCAGCACCAGCAGGAGCAGCACCAGCAGGAGCGGCACCAGCAGCAGCAGGACCAGCAGGAGCACCAGCAGCAGCGGCAGCAGGACCAGCAGGAGCGGCAGTGGCAGGACCACCGGGAGCGGCACCAGCGGCAGCACCAGGACCACTAGTAGCACCTTTAAATATACGACAATTAGAAAATGAAAAAAATATATTAAAAAGAGATATAGATAGATTAACCAGTCAATTAGAAACCCAAAAACAAGAATTACAAAAAAAACAAAATGAAAAAGAAGAAATAATTAGTTATGCTGCTATTGATTTAGATAAAGATAAACTAAGTATTACTAATGAATCAGATACGTCGTCCAGCCGTTTCCAAGCTGCTGCTAAATTATTAGCAAAAACTCATAAAAAAATGCATCATGATTTGAATGTAGAAACATTAAAAGAAAAAAAAACAGAATTAGAAAATGAAATAAAAAAACTATTAACTGAAATAAAAAAAATAGAATCCGAATTAGCAACTAAACAAAAAGACTATGATGATAAAGAAAACGCATATTTAGAAGCTATTAGAGCATCTTCTTCAGCATCAATATATAGTAACATATTGAAGGAAAAAGATGAAGTCGAAGAAGATACTAAAGCTTTAAATAGCCAACTTTCAGATTTTGATAAATTAAATACAGATTATAATAAATTATACGCTGATTTTGAGCTTTTATTAACTGAAATAGATAAAAATATAGATGAAACTAAATTAAAAATTAAAATAAAAAAATTTAAAATTGAATGTAATAATTTTTTGACGCTCTGCTCTAATATTAAAGAAACCGATATTAAAATAAAAAAAGAAATTAATGATAAAAATCAAAACACAGCCTTATCTAATAGTGAGCGTCAAAAAAAAATAGACTTCTTATATGAACGATGCTTTAATAGATTAAAAGATAATTTAACACAATATGTTAAAAATTTATTTGATTCTGATGAATATAAAGATATAGATGAATTAAAGCAAAAAATTAAACAACTACCATCAATTCAAAAATATAAACTTGAAATGCTCGAAAAAGAGTTTGTTGATAGATTTATTGAATTTTATTTAAAATATAAAGAATTAAAAGAAAAACGCGAAGTATCTCAAGATGAATATATATCATTTAAAAATAAAGCGGATATTTGTATATCTGCAAATGCTCGCAAAATTGAAATTAATCCTCCTCCAGTAAAACAAATAGAAAATAAAGAAGGAGATGAAGAAGGAGATGAAGAAGGAGATGAAGAAGGAGATGAAAAAGCAGTTAATAAGCAAACAAGACTATCAAGAATAAAAAAATATATTATTAAAAAATTAACACATATACGTGCTGCTACTATAAAAAGCGCAGTTACATTTGGAAAAACGATATTATCACCTTTTATACTATCAATAGTAGCAGTAAAACTTTTAGTAGCTAAAACACAAAAATTATCTAAATTGACATTTGCTGCATCAAGAGCAGTAGAAACTATACAAATACCTAGTGATATGTTAAAAGCACAAAAAAAAATAGATCGCGCAGAAACAGAAACATATAAATTGATAAAAGAATTATCAACATCACTTTCAAGATTAATTAAAGAAGAACAAATAACAAAAGATACACAACAATTAAATGAAATAAGTGCAGCAAAAGATGAATTAAAAAAGCTTAAAGTATCAATTCAAGCTCTTTTAACTGAATTAAAAGAGCTTAAAATATCATTAAAACAATCATTAGAACAACCATTTGAAAAACCATTAGAAGAACCATTTGAAAAACCATCATTAGAACAACCATTAGAACAACCATTAGAACAACCATTAGAACAACCATTAGAACAACCATTAGAACAACCATTAGAACCAATTATAAAAAGAACTATAAATAATGCATTAGTAACTAATTTACAATTAGATAATGCAGTTGCTAATTTTACACCAACAAATAAAGATGCCTTCGCAGCAATAGAAGATGTATCACCATCACTAGAAGAAGCAGAAAGATTAAGACTAGAAGAAGCACAAGCAGAAGAAGCAAGAAAAGCAGCAGAAGAAAAAGCAAGAAAAGAAGAAGGAGAAGAAGTAGAAGAAGGAGAAGAAGTAGAAGAAGGAGAAGAAGTAGAAGAAGTAGAAGAAGTAGAAGAAGGAGAAGGAGCAGAAGAAGCAGCAGCAGAAAAAGCAAGAAAAGAAGCAGAAGAAAAAGCAGAAAAAGCAAGAAAAGAAGCAGAAGAAAAAGCAAGAAAAGAAGCAGAAGAAAAAGCAGAAAAAGCAAGAAAAGAAGCAGAAGAAAAAGCAAGAAAAGAAGCAGAAGAAAAAGCAAGAAAAGAAGCAGAAGAAAAAGCAAGAAAAGAAGAAGGAGAAGAAGTAGAAGAAGGAGAAG
>Ga0209358_10000307_pt1 | contig 43864 bp, 40 predicted proteins | sample LauGreFa1BDMLBSN_2_FD_187574 | JGI IMG/M metagenome (GOLD analysis project Ga0209358, IMG submission 187574) | Freshwater lake microbial communities from Lake Michigan, USA - Fa13.BD.MLB.SN (SPAdes) (version 2) | ecosystem: Environmental > Aquatic > Freshwater > Lake | place: Lake Michigan, USA... | reverse complement strand
TCATGGAGATTCTGGAATGATCAGTTCGGATGATATTGTATTGATTATTAGTAAGAGTGGTGAAAGTGCAGAGATAAAAAATTTAGTGCAACTCATTCAGCATTTTGGCAATCCCATTATTTCCATGGTGGGTAATATGAATAGTTACTTAGCTAAAATGGGACAATTCATTATTAACACTACTGTTCATCAAGAAGCATGTATTAATAATTTGGCACCTACCTCTTCCACCACAGCTCAAATGGTGATGGGGGATTTAATTGCAATTTCGTTAATGCAATTAAGAGGTTTCCAAGCAAAAGATTTTGCAAGATTTCATCCAGGTGGAAATTTAGGAAAACAATTAACCTTAACTGCCGGAATGATTGCTGCTACAAATGAGCAACCATTCGTGAAAGTAGAAACTTACTTGAAAGAAGTCATTACAACAATTTCAAAAAGTAGATTAGGCGCAACTGCAGTCATTGATGAAAATAAAAAAGTATTAGGTATTATTACAGATGGAGATATTAGAAGAATGTTAGAAACACATCATGAATTTCAAACCCTAACTGCGAAAGATATATATCACAAAAATCCAATCACGATTGCGGCTAATGTTCTGGCAATTGAAGCTGCTAAGCTGATGGAGCAAAAAGATATCAGTCAAATTATTGTGACGGATCAAGATATGTATAAAGGAATTATACATATTCACGATTTAATGAAAGAAGGGATCATATAAATTAAATGTACATGAGTAATAAGCATCATTATGTAGCGATCATGGCAGGTGGAATTGGTAGCAGATTTTGGCCAATGAGTAGAACAGCCTATCCTAAGCAATTTTTAGACGTTTTAAATACAGGGAAAACATTAATTCAATGGACTTATGAACGTTATGCTAAATTTATTCCAGATGAAAATATTTTTATTGTAACATCAGAGGAATACGTAGGTATAGTAAAAGAGCAATTGCCAAAGCTTCCATTACAAAATATTCTAGCAGAACCTAGTAGAAAAAATACAGCTCCATGTATTGCATACATTTCATTTAAGTTAGCACAATTAGATCCTGATGCTGTATTTGTAGTAGCACCAAGTGATCATTTAATTTTAGAAGAAGAAGCATTTCAACAAACTGCTTTACAAGCATTAGATTTTGTAGAAAATATTAAATCCCTCGTTACTTTAGGAATAAAGCCAACACATCCAAATACAGGTTATGGTTATATTCAATATGAAGGACATGAGGTAGCCAATGGGGTTTATAAAGTAAAAACCTTTACTGAGAAACCAGATTTAGAAATTGCCAAAACATTTATTGCTAGCGGAGACTTTCTTTGGAACGCAGGTATTTTTGCTTGGAAAGCAAGTACTATTTTAGCTGCCTTTGAAAAGCATCAGCCAGAAATGTTTGAATTATTCGATCAACAAAGAGCGCTTTTTAATACAGCGAGAGAACATCAAGCTATTGCTAAAATATATCCTCAATGTGTAAATATCTCTATTGATATTGCCATTATGGAAAAGGCTGATAATGTATATGTGATCCCATCTAGTTTTGGATGGAGTGATTTAGGTACATGGAATAGCGCTTATGAAAACATTGAAAAAGATTATTTAGGCAATGCAGTAGCATCTAACAATGTTGTAGTAATTGATGCAACAAAGTGTATGATTAATGCCCCTAAAGATAAATTAGTGGTAGTGCAAGGATTGGATGATTTTATTGTAGTAGACACAAAAGACGTATTGCTTATTTGTAGTAAAGAAAAAGAACAATCTATTAAAGAATATGTTGCTGAAGTAAAAAGAAATAAAGGCGATCAATACATTTAACCCCCAAGCCAATGTCTACCATTATTACTGGTACAGGTAGTTATATACCATCTATAGTAAAGACCAACCAATCTTTTGTAAACAATAGTTTTTATGCAGAGAATGGTGAATTAATTGCCACTCCTAGCGAAGAGATTGTAGAGAAATTCAAAGACATCACAGGTATTGCAGAAAGAAGATATGCAGACGCCAATGAAAATACTTCGGAGATGGCAAGTAAGGCTGCTGTATTAGCAATCAAAGATGCAGGCATTGATCCTGAAACCATTGATCAAATAATTGTAGCACATAATTTTGGCAATGTACTCGCTGGAACTATTCAAACAGATGCTATTCCCGCCATCGCATCAAGGGTAAAAAATCAATTGGGAATTAAAAATCCAGCATGTGTTGCATATGATATTTTATTTGGATGTCCAGGATGGATTCAAGGAGTGATTCAGGCAGATGCGTTTATAAAAGCAGGTATGGCCAAAAAATGCTTGGTAATTGGAGCAGAAACCTTAAGCAGAGTAGTAGATGTGCACGATAGAGATAGTATGATTTTTAGTGATGGTGCAGGAGCATGTATTGTAGAACATTCAGACGATAGCAATACAGGTATATTAGCAAGTAGTGTTCAAAGTCATTGCGATGACGAAACCTATTTCTTATACCTTGGAAAATCATATCATCCAGAAGGAGAAGAAGCCACTAGATATATAAAAATGAAAGGCAGGAAAGTGTATGAATATGCTATTAAGAATGTACCTATTGCCATGAAAGAGTGTATCGAAAAAGCAGGTGTAGATATTCATGATGTAAAGAAATTCTTTTTACATCAAGCCAATGAAAAAATGGACGAAGGATTTATCAAGGCTTTATTTAAGTTATACGGTATCAAAGAAATTCCTAAAGATATTATGCCTATGAGTATTCATGAACTAGGGAATAGCTCAGTGGCAACCATTCCTACTTTATACGACAGAGTAAAGCATGGCTTTTACAAAGAACATCAATTACATAAAGGAGATATTGTGATTTTCGCATCCGTTGGCGCAGGAATGAACATCAATGCAATTTGTTATAAAATCTAATTTTTGAAACCCATATTAATAAAAAAGGAGCCAATGGCTCCTTTTTTATTAATATCCTCGAACATTTACTCCTTCTATATAATTGAGAAATGCTTTATTGCAAACCCTATTTCCACCTGGTGTTGGATAATTTCCTGTGAAATACCAGTCACCTGTATTGGTAGGACAACACTCATGTAAGTCTTCAATTGTTTGATAAATCACTTCTACAGGAATTTGTATATTACTTGGGGTAATCAATTGTGCAATCTTATCTGAAATTTCTTCTGGTGTAAAAGGCTTATACAATTGCCTTACTACATTCTCAGTATGTAACTGACCTGCAGCATCCAAAGATTTGATTTTTTGATAGGTCTCTTCAATTACATTTTTCATGCCTCTTTCTTCTAATAAAGCAATAGCTGCTTTAAATGCAATGAAATCACCCATTTTGCTCATATCTATACCATAACAGTCAGGATACCTAATCTGAGGTGCTGAAGAAACTACAATTATTTTTTTAGGTCCTAATCTTGACAACATTCTAATAATGCTTTCTTTTAAGGTAGTACCCCTCACAATGCTATCATCAATCACCACCAATGTATCTTCATCTTTTCTCACTGTGCCATAAGTAATATCGTACACGTGTTGTACCATTTCATTTCTATTGGCATCTTCTGTAATAAAGGTTCTTAACTTAACATCTTTAATGGCTATCTTTTCTTGTCTAATTTTTCGATTCACCATTTGTTCTAACTTCTCTGCATCAATGTCTTTGCCCCAACTTAAAATACGCTCTACTTTGATTTTATTTAAATAAGACTCCATCCCTTTTATCAATCCATAAAAAGCCACCTCGGCAGTATTAGGTATATAAGAGAAGATGGTATTTTTTAAGTCTTTTTCAATTCTATCCAATACAATTTTACTCAAGTGGTTGCCTAAAGCAATACGCTCACGATATATTTTTTCATCACTACCTCTAGAAAAATAAATTCTTTCGAAAGAACATGCGCGACGTTCTTTGGGCGCTAAAATTTGTTCAATAGAATAATTACCCGCATCATCTATGATTAAAGCAGATCCTGGCATAAGTTCCAATACCTCATTTTCACCCACATTGAAAGTGGTTCTAATAGAGGCTCTTTCACTTGCTGCAACAATTACCTCCCCATCAATATAATAATATGCAGGACGAATGCCATTTGCATCACGCATAATAAAACTATATCCGTTTCCAATTAAACCTCCAATGGTAAATCCACCATCAAATAAAGGAGCAGCTTTCTTTAATACATTGACAATATTGGGTTCATTGGGATGCAAACCCTCTTCTTCCACTAAGAAATGATGAATCACTTCCATCATGGCAGCTAAATCACTTTGTTTTTCAAAAGGACCCGGGTCGAAATTAATTTTTTGGAATAATTCATCTGTATTCACCAAGTTGAAATTGCCAGCCAAAGCAATATTTTTACCAGGAACTAAATTTCTTTTGATAAACGGATGGCAAAACTCAACATTGTTTTTACCCTGTGTGCCATATCTCAAATGTCCTAATAATATCTCTCCCATAAAAGGTAGATGACCTTTCATTAAACCTGGATGCTTAGTAATATCTGGTTGGAATTTTTCTAATTCTTGAATTTCTAAACCAATCTTATAAAATAAATCGGCAATCGGTTGCGAAGCGTTGCTTCTTAATCGGTATAAAAATGGATTACCTGGTTCGATATTTAATTTGAGTGTTGCTAAACCTGCACCATCTTGACCACGATTGTGCTGCTTTTCCATCAGCAAATACAATTTGTTCAATCCATAAGTAACCGACCCTCTAGTTTGTAAATAATAAGAAAGTGGTTTACGAAGTCGGATAAAAGCTAGCCCACATTCGTGTTTAATCTCGTCACTCATTGAAGTAATTCTTAATTAACCTTAGTAATATTATTCGCTACTTTATTCCAGTCTGTCAACTCTTTACAAGCACTGTATTCTGGATCTAAATATATAAAATAATTGTTGATGTGCTCTTTAAACCATGTTTCTAAAGCTTTTGATTTCTTTTCTTCTAAAGCTCTAAATGACACTTTATTATAGTCTTCTTTTAAATTTTCTTTATGAGGCGCTGAAATTTCTTTAAAGTAAATTAAACGAACTGTTTTTCTTCCTCTTTCATCCAAATAAACTTGTGGTTCAGATATTTCACCAGGTTTCATATTCTTTACCACCATAATCATATCCTTATCTAATTGATCCAGATTAACATAAGCAGATCCATCATTACCTGTTATAGCACCACCGCTAAACTTACTACCATCATCGTCACTATATTTATTCACTGCTTCACCAAATATTAATCTGCCGGCAAGCACTTCCTTTTTTACACTATCCAATAATTTCTTAGTGTCATTGATTTCATCATTGGTAATAGGAGGTATTCTTAAAATATGCTTTACCACGGCATCATCTCCAGATCTTGAAATTAATTGGATTAAATGGTAGCCAAATTTTGATTTAATGGGTGCAGAAATTTGACCTTCTTTTAATCTAAAAGAACCCGCCATAAAAGCCGGATCAAAATTTCTTTCATTTCTATTTAAATTATACTGACCTAAATTTTCTTTAGCACCTGGATCTTCTGAATACAATTTCACTAATTGATCAAAAGTATTAATACCTGCTTCGATTTGTTTTCTGTAACCCAATAGTTGACTGATAACATACTCTTCAATATCTCTATTAGCTTTTGGATGAACTACAATTTGAGCAATGGAAACCTCACTTTCATAAATTGGAAGACTATCTTTAGAAATCTTATCATAATATAATCTTACTTCGTTTGGAGTGATTTTTATTTTCTCAACAATTTTTTCTTGCATGTCCTGCGCCAATTTTTGCTCTTTAATAGGAATACGGAAATCTTCTTTTAATTGAAAAATAGATTTGCCTGCAATTTCTTCAAGTGCTTCTTTGGAACCAAATTCAGACATGAATCTTCTGATTTTAGTATCAATCATGTTTTCAACTTCTTCTTCAGTTACCACTAAAGAGTCTTTTTCTGATTGCAATACCAAGGCTTTTCTAATTAATTGACCTTCTAGTACCTGACAAGCTGTTGGTAGAACAGTGCCTTCCTGACCTTGTGATTGTCTTTTAAAGTCTGCAATGGCGTTATCAATATCCGACTTTAAGATATACTTGTCTCCTACCGCACCTATAATTTTATCTGCGATTACTTTTTTAACCTGCGCTTGCGCAATAACCGATATAGTTAAAAATAAAATACTTAAAACAACACTATGTAATTTCATTCAATTTAAATTAGTATACAAAGTAAAAGCACCTGGGCGTTTAACCCAAGTGCTATTTCTTAATTTTATTATAAAGTACGTTTTACTTCCTCTTCTTCGAAGGCTTCAACAATATCACCTGCTTTTAAGTCTGCAAAGTTTTTAATCGTTAAACCACATTCCATATTAGAAGACACTTCTTTAACATCATCCTTGTAACGCTTCAAGCTGCCCAATTCAGCTGCTTGACCTTCTCCTTTTGGATACTCAACAATACCATCTCTAATAATACGGATTTTGCTATTTCTAGAAATCTTACCGTCTAATACATAACAACCAGCAACAGTTGCTTTATCAAACTTATATACTTCTCTAACTTCTACATTGGCAACAATCTTCTCCTGAATCTTTGGCTCCAACATACCTTCCATCGCGCTCTTGATTTCATCAATAGCGTTATAGATAATTGAATACATTTTAATTTCAACACCTTCTGCTTCTGCCAATTTATTCGCTTGCATACTTGGTCTTACATTAAAACCAATTATAATGGCATCAGAAGCTGCAGACAATAACACATCTGATTCAGAAATTTGACCTACCCCTTTTAAGACTACTCTTACAGCAATTTCTTCTGTAGATAATTTTTGTAATGAGTCACTTAAGGCCTCCACAGAACCGTCCACATCACCTTTGATGATAATATTTAATTCTTTGAAGTTTCCTAAAGCCAAACGACGACCAATCTCGTCTAAAGTAATATGTTTTCTTGTTCTTAAACCCTGCTCTCTTAATAATTGAGCGCGCTTGGTTGCTAATTCTTTTGCTTCCGCTTCATCATCGTATACTTTGAATTTCTCACCAGCTTGTGGTGCACCATTCAAACCTAAAATCACCACTGGTGTTGAAGGTGGGGCTACATCAATTCTTTGATTACGCTCATTGAACATTGCTTTAACACGACCATAGAACTGACCTGATAAAATTAAATCACCTTGACGTAATGTTCCATTTTGTACTAAGATGGTTGCAACATATCCACGCCCTTTATCTAAAGAAGCTTCAATAATGGTTCCAGTTGCTTCTCTATTTGGATTAGCTTTTAAATCTAAAATTTCAGATTCTAATAAAACTTTTTCTAATAAAGCGTCTACATTCAAACCTTGTTTAGCAGACAATTCTTGGTTTTGGAATTTACCACCCCAAGCTTCTACTAAGATATTCATTTGAGATAACTGCTCGTATATTTTTTGTGGATTCGCTCCGTCTTTATCAATTTTATTCACCGCAAAAATCATTGGAACATTTGCAGCTTGTGAGTGACTGATCGCTTCTTTTGTTTGTGGCATCACCGCGTCATCAGCAGCCACCACAATAATAGAAATATCTGTTACTTTAGCACCACGAGCACGCATAGCTGTAAAGGCTTCGTGACCTGGCGTATCTAAGAAAGTAATTGCTTTTCCATTGGGTAAGGTTACTTCGTAAGCACCAATATGTTGAGTGATACCACCGGCCTCACCTGCAACCACATTTGCATTACGAATATAATCTAGTAAAGATGTCTTACCGTGATCCACGTGACCCATGATGGTTACAATTGGAGGACGCTCTACTAAATTTGCTTGATCTTCTGCTTCTTCTTCCTCATCCATTTCTTCTGCTTCTTCTAATCCAACAAATTCCACTTCAAATCCAAATTCACTTGCAACCAATTCAATAACCTCAGCATCTAAACGTTGGTTAATAGATACCATGATACCCAAGTTCATACACTTGCTAATGATATCAGCAAAGCTTACATCCATCAAACTTGATAATTCACTCACTGTAACAAATTCCGTTACTTGTAATTTGTTATCTTCTCTTAATTCATTGTTTTCGTTTTCTGCAGCTTCTTCTCTTCTAGCTCTTCTGTATTTAGACTTCAAACTCTTACCTCTACCACCTTGGCCAGATAATTTAGCTTGTGTTTCTTTGATCTTATCTTGAATTGCTTTTTGATCGATTTCTTTTTGCTCTGCAGTTTGCGGTGCATTTCTTCTGCCACCACCGGCTTGACCTGGACGATTGTTAGGACGATTTCCTTGATAACCCCCACCTTGTGGACGATTGCCTTGGTATCCACCTCCTCCTTGAGGACGGTTTCCACCAGCTTGTTGCTGTTGACCACCACCACCTTGAGGACGATTGCCACCACCTTGAACTGGTATACGTTTGCGTACACGTTTTTCCTCTTGACTCAATGGCTTAGGACGCGTGTCGCTATTGATTGGCAAATCAATTTTTCCTAAAATGGTAGGACCTGTTAATTTATCAGCTTGAATATTGGTAATCTCGCCATGTACATTTTCTGGTGCAATAGAATGATCTTCTGGAGGCGCAGGTGACGCTTCTTTTGTAGCTTTTGTTTTCTTTGCAGAAGACTTCGTTTCACCATCAGCTGCCTTCGCAGCATCTTCCACTTTAGATGTTTCCGCTGTAGGCTCAGCAGCTTTCTTAGTTGTTTTCTTTGGTCTTGTAGATGAATCAATTAATGATAAATCTATTTTATTCACCACTTTAGGCGCTTCTACTTCTGGAGCCTCAATTTTTACAGACTCTACAGGAGCAGCAGGCACTTCTTTGGTTTCAGCCGCCTTCACTACTTTAGCAGGTTTAGGCTCTGCAGCAACTACTTTTTTATCAGCAGCAGCACCTTTTGGCAACTCCACATGATCTGCTTTATTTTTTGCAACCTTATCACTTTGGAATTCTGCTTGCAAAGCATAATACTGATCTTCAGTTAATTTAGCTGTTGGCTTTAGGTCATCCTTCGGAAAACCTTTTTTGCTCAAGAATTCAATCAAGGTATCTTGACCGATGTTAAATTCTTTAGCTGCTGCTAACAGTCTTGGTAGTTTCAATTCTGACATTCTATTGTTTTTTGCCCCGATTTGACGGGACTAGTAACCTAATACAAATATACTTCTAATTCAAAGGCTATTCACCTTTGTCAAACTCTTCTTGTAAGATTCGACGAACTTCTTCAATCGTTTCTTTTTCTAAGTCTGTTCTTCTCTCTAATTCTTCAGCGCTTAATTTTAATACACTTCTTCCTGTATCACAACCCACACGCTTAAATTCATCAATTACCCATGGCTCAATTTCATCTGTAAACTCGTCCATATCGATATCAAATTCTTCTAGTACTTCTTGATCTTCTCTATAAACATCTAATTCGTAGCCAGTTAAATCTGAAGCCAATTTGATATTCACCCCTCTACGACCAATCGCTAAAGAAACTTGATCAGCTTGTAAATACACTTCTGCACGTTTTGTTTCTGAATTGATGTTCATGAAACTAATTTTTGCAGGAGTTAATGAACGCTGAATTAATAATTGAGTATTGGTAGTAAAATTGATTACATCAATATTTTCATTCTTTAGTTCTCTAACAATTCCGTGAATACGAGAACCTTTCATACCCACACAAGCACCTACTGGATCGATACGATCATCGAAAGATTCAACTGCTACTTTAGCACGCTCTCCTGGTTCACGTACAATTTTCTTAATGGTGATTAAGCCATCAAAAATTTCTGGAACTTCAATCTCTAATAATTTAGCTAAGAACAATGGATTAGTTCTTGATAAGATAATTACTGGAGTATTATTTTTCATATCTACTCTAGCAATAACCGCTCTGATATTTTCACCTTTTTTGAAAAAGTCTTGTGGAATTTGTTCAGTCTTAGGTAAAATCAATTCATTACCTTCTTCATCTAATAACAATACTTCTTTCTTCCATACTTGATAAATCTCTGCGTTAATAATTTCACCGATTCTATCAGAGTATTTTTTCACCAATGCATTTTTCTTTAAATCATTGATACGAGATGCCAATGTTTGCTTTGCAGCTAAGATAGCACGACGACCAAAATCATAAATATTTACTTCTTCTAACAATTCTTCACCGATCTCAAAGTCAGGCTCTATCTTGATTGCATCAGAGTAAGAAACTTCAGCTAATGGATTGTCCACATCGTCATCAGGTCTGATTTCACGACGACGGATAATTTCCAAGTCACCTTTTTCAGCGTTAACAATAACGTCAAAGTTTTCGTCACTTCCGTATTTTTTTCTCAATAAAGTTTTAAATACATCTTCTACAACTTTCATCATCGTAGGACGATCTATACTTTCTGCGTCTTTAAACTCTTGGAACGCTTCTATCAAATTTATACTTGCCATAACATAATTTTTTTTCAAGCCATTTGCTTGATGATTTGTTAAAATTGAATTTGAACTATAGTTGATTTAATATTCTCAAATGGTATTAATAATTGTTGAGTCACTGCTTTCTTTCCTTTCCCTTCTGTAAACTCAATAATAATATCTTCTTCTGCCACAGTAGTCAATACACCTTCTTTCACCGTTTCGTCATTTAATGTAACTGCCACTTTTCTTCCGATATTTTTGGTGTACTGTCTTTTAAACAATAAAGGCTCATCCACACCAGGAGAAGATATTTCTAAAGCAAAATCACCTTCTGGAAACCAAGCTGCTTCTTCAATGGCTTTGTATAATTTTCGGTTAAAATAGATGCATTTTTCAATAGGCAAACCATTATCGCCATCTAGGAATACTTTAATAATATGCCCAGGCTTCACCTTAATATATACCAAGAAATAATTGGGCTCCTCTGTCAACAGTGGTTCCAATATTTCTAATACCCTTGCTTTTAAGTCGTTTACTTCCATGTTTAAAAAAGAAGAAGGGAACGACTTCGTTCCCTTCATTTCTCTGCTTATTCTGGAACAAAGGTAATAAAACGGGATGAAATAACCCAATAATATTGCCTATAGCTGTATTTTTGTGCCATGATGAAGATGTTATTATATGGCTTATTAATCTATTTCTTATACAAAGTCATCTTTGAAATAGTGGTACCAGTAAGTAGAGGGGTAAAATCGGTTCGCCAAAATATGGAGCAAATGCAGGCAGCTGCTAAAAAAGCTCAGGAGCAACATAATGCCCATTACCAGCAACAACAAACGCAGGCAAATAAGCCCAAAGTGGAGACGGTTGATGCAGAATACATTGATTTTGAAGAAGTTAAGAAGAAATAAGTCTTAAAAGTCCCCCTTTAAGTAATTAAAAGGTCTTTTTCTACCCGCATACCTGGCTGAAGATATAAAACCTGCAAGCCAATAGACGCAGCAGCAATGATATTAGGCTCATTGTCATCAATAAATATAGTTTCTCCTGCTTTTAACCCTTCTTTATCCAAAATAAACTGAAAAGAGGCTGGATCTGGTTTTCTTTGACCCATTTTATGCGAAAAATAGGGTGTTTTGAAAAGACTTTCGAAATTTCCGCCTATTTCACGTTCAAATTGTGGGATAAATTGATCGTAATGAATCTGATTGGTGTTGGAATACAAAAAAGTAGCATATTGACCATTATGGGCTTTTACCCAATCAATACTCTCTTTTCTATAACCTACTAATAAGGCATTCCAAGCATCCATAATTTGTTGATGCGTTAGGTTTAAGTTATAAAGCGTATTGAATCCTTTGCAAAATTCAGTTTCATTAATTAGCCCTTTTTCAAGATCAAAAAATATTTGATCAGATTTATTTAAAGTAAAATGATTTTCAAAATTGGGCACACCTAATTGATCAAAGGCATCATACATTTTTACGAAATCAATATCGTACAACACATTGCCTAAATCAAAAATTAAATTCTTAGTATTGGACATAAAGTGATTATAAACTTTGATGAAGATAAATCAAAGCTTTCAAATATTTGTACATTTGAAATATGAAACAACATTTAGCACATATCGCAGTAGTGGTAAGAGATTACGACGAAGCCATTGCTTATTATACCAATACACTCGGTTTTACATTAATAGAAGATACTATTTTATCCGAAACAAAAAGATGGGTGATGGTACAACCAACAGGAGCAGAAAATGGTTGTATGTTGTTATTGGCAAAAGCGGCAACACCAGAACAAGAAAAATATATCGGTTATCAAACAGGAGGAAGGGTGTTTTTATTTTTATACACGGATGATTTTTACAGAGACTATCATCACTATACCTCAAAAGGTGTCGAATTTACTATTGCACCACATGAAGAAGATTATGGAACTGTTGCCGTATTCAAAGATTTGTATGGAAATCTTTGGGATTTAATTGAACCAGCAAAAAAATAAATGATGAGTAAAAGAGTATTAATATTTGGTGCCAATGGAATGATAGGTAGTTTAATATTAGAAAAATGTTTGGAATCAGAAAAAATTAATGAAGTAGTTGCAATCACTAGAAAAGAACTTGAAATAAAACACCCTAAGCTTAAAAATATTTTACATCAGGATTACTTAAATGTAAACTCTATTGAAAATTATTTTGAAAATATTGACATTTGTTACTTTTGTTTAGGAGTTTATACAGGCGCTGTTAATAATGATTTATTTTTTGAAATTACAGTAGATTATACAAAAACAATTGCAAGTAAATTAATTCAAAAAAGCAATCAAGCATGTTTTTGCTTTTTGAGTGGAATGGGCGCAGATCTGACAGAAAAAAGTAAAATGCCTTTTGCTAAAGCAAAGGGAATGGCAGAAAATTATCTATTAAAATTAGGACTTCAGAAATTAGTTATATTTAGACCTGGCTATATTTATCCTGATAAGAAAAGAAAAGAACCTAACTTTTTTTATACATTAAGTAGATGGCTTTATCCAATATTGAAGATAGTATACCCCAATATTGGATTAAGTTCTGAAACCCTAGCGAATGTAATGTTTAATACAGGGTTTAGTTATAGCCCTAAGGTGATTTTGGAAAATAAAGACATTAAAGATTTTAACGCTTCATAGCAGCTGCCATATATTGACATGCTGCATCCCCTTTATTTAATTCAGTTTGAATGTTTGTATGTGATACTTCATCCCTGTTTTGACTTAATTTAAACACATGATGTAATTCTGTTACAACAATTTCAAAAGAATAAATTGCTTTCATGTTTTGCTGCATATACTCCTCCGATAGGTTTTTTACTTGAGTAGGAGAATCTGGATCTTTCTCAAAATACAAAGTTAGGTCGGTAAGTAGTTTACGTAAATGTGCTTCGTCCTTCATTTCCAAAGCACCTCTTGCATGAACGGTTTGGTAATTCCAAGTGCTGCCCATATTTTTTGTAGTATACCAACTTGCACTTACAAATGCAGAAGGTGCTGAAAAAATTACCAATACATTTTTATTAGATTCAAATGCGATGGAATGATCTTGTTTACGCATTACATGGCCACTAATAATAATGTTATCATGCTCAATTTTAATAAGTACTGGAATGTGCGTAGCAACCGGCAAACCATTTGTATCAACACCACAAATGGTCACAAAGGGGTGGGCTTGCATAAAGTCTAAAACCTCTTGGTGATTGCTAACTTTAAAATAAGGAATATCGTACATAAATATATTTTTGAAATTAGATTGTAAATGTTAACATGAAGTGTAATCAATGTTTAAGCTGATGGGCTAAATGGGTAAAGACGTAGTCGTTTTAATTTCATCCATTACAAATAAACTATTAATATGTGCCACCATAGGAAGCACTGCTAATTTTTCTTGGTAAAATTTATTATATGTTTCTACATCTTTTGAAACAACTTTTAAATAATAATCAAAACTCCCAGATACCAAACTACAAGCAACCACTTCATCAAATTGTAAAATGGTTTGTTCAAACTCGGCAAAATTATTTTTAGTTTGTTTATCTAAAGTCACGTGACAAAAAACCACCATCCCTAATTCAATTTTTTTTCGATCAATTAATGCCACATATTTTTGAATAACGCCCTCTGTCTCCATTCTTTTAATTCTATCATGTGTAGGACTCACGGAAAGATTTACACTCGTACTAATGTCTTTTAATGTAGCCAATGCATCTTTTTGCAGAATGCGCAAAATGGACTGATCGGTTGTATCTAATTGCATATATAATCTTTAATGAAAAGGAATATTTTCTGTTTTTAAGCAGATTTACACTCTAAATTACTGATATTTTCCATTATTTGAAATTTTAATAGTATAATTTACTGATTATTTGATATTTGATAAAAATATTTTCTTTTGAACCAAATTTGTACAGAAATAAAACCAGTATTATGATCATAGGTTGCCCTAAAGAAATTAAGATTCAAGAGTATAGAGTTGGTCTAACACCAGAAGGTGTAGACGCTTTAGTAAGAAACGGCCACACAGTGTACATTGAAACGCAGGCAGGTGCAGGTTCTGGATTTTCAGACGAAGCATACAAATCCGTGGGTGCTCAAATCTTAGCAACTGCAAAGGAAGTATTTGATATTGCAGAAATGATTGTGAAAGTAAAAGAACCTTTGGCTGCAGAATATGGTTTGATTAAATCTGGTCAAATTTTATTTACCTATTTCCACTTTGCAGCGTCAAAAGAATTGACAGAAGCAATGATGAAAACACACGCAGTGTGTATCGCTTATGAAACGGTAGAATTAGCAGATGGTTCTTTACCATTATTAGTACCTATGTCTGAAGTAGCAGGAAGAATGGCTATTAATGTAGGTGCATATTATTTAGGAAAACCATTTGGTGGTAAAGGAAAATTATTAGGAGGTGTGCCAGGAGTGAAGCCTGCTGAAGTGCTAGTCATTGGTGGAGGAATAGTAGGAACACAAGCAGCGAAGATGGCTGCTGGCTTGGGAGCAAACGTAACTATTATGGATACTAATTTATCGAGATTAAGATACCTTTCTGATGTAATGCCAGCAAATGTAGTCACTCAATATTCTACCTTGTTAGCTATCAAAGATAAATTACCAACTACTGATTTATTAGTAGGTGCTGTATTATTACATGGCGCTAAAGCACCTCACTTAGTAAAGAAAGAAGATTTGAAATTAATGGAAGCGGGTTCAGTGATAGTAGATGTTGCAGTAGACCAAGGCGGTTGCATTGAAACATGTAAACCTACAACACACGAAAATCCAGTATTTACGATTGATAATATTATTCATTATTGTGTAGCCAATATGCCAGGGGCTGTTCCACAAACAAGCACTAGAGCATTAACCCAAGCAACATTACCTTATGCAATTGCTATTGCGAATAAAGGATGGGAAATGGCAACTGCAGAAAATCCAGCATTAGCAAAAGGATTGAATATTAGAGCTGGAAAAATTTTACACAAAGGTGTATCAGAAGCATTTAACGCTTGATAATAAAGTTCACAATAAAAAAAGCCTCTGAAAATTCAGAGGCTTTTTTATATCTATGATAAATGATGCTCTAAAGATTTCTTTGACCATTTTTTTGATTCTTTAATCCATTCGCAAGTGTGTTCTTTTACATTCGTTAAAATATCCCAAGCTTCTAAAAGATGTGATTTTTTTACACTACTTAATTTTGGTTCTTTATTTCTTTCCACTTTCCCAACAATCTCACCATTCACTAAGTAAGCAGTACTATTAAATATCTTACCAATCACTTTAGTGCTTTTCCCAAAAAAGCAATCTCCAATTAAAATACCCAATACGTTCTCTTTGGTCTCATCTAGAATGATCATATTATTAATATAAGCAATCTTTTTCCCTTCTTGGTTTAAAATAATATACATACTTTTAGTTTAATGCTTTTTTAAATAATAAGTCCACTAATTCTTCGGTAGAGTGTTGTAATTCAAGTTTAATTGGATGCATATTTTTTACCCAATGATTGAAATGATCTTCAAAATTTTTATCTAATTTGTCTAACACTTTTACACCCATATTTTCCAAGGCAACAGCATTGGACTCTTGTTCAAAGTGATCAATGATGGGAATACTCATTACCTTTTTATTCAAATACATAGCTTCAGCTGGTGTTTCAAAACCACCAGCAGTAATAATTCCATAGCATCTTATCATACTTTGAGTAAAAGCATTATTATTGATAGGGAAATAGCAGATATTTTTCTTACAAGTAATTTGCTTTACTTCTTTAGTGAATATTTCAAAATGAAAATTAGCATGTGCTAAAAAATAAGGCTCTAAAAATGCTATCGAATACTGAGGTAAATAAACAGTAATATGCCCATCATTAATAGGAGTTGCATTTATTATTTCATCTTTTATAATGGGATTATATACATTTTCATCAAACTGTTTAAAATGTAATCCTACATATTTTTTTGATTGAACAAAATTGTTAAGAATCAAATTACCTATTGGATTAAATGTTTTAGATCTAGGTGTCTTTTTGCTTTGAAAACTTGCTTGATGTCCAAAATGTATAGAGGGTATCTTTTTAAATCTACAAGCCAATGAGGTCACAAATTCAAAATCATTGATTACCACATCATATTGTTCAACAGGTAATCTTTTAGCATCTTTAAAAATCTTAAAAGAAAAAGATTTCATTATTTTTAGATAATCCAAACCTCCATTTTTTTTGTAAAAAAGACTTAGCCCATTACTTCTATACTTAATGGGTAAACTCGTATTTAATTGAGCATTAGATCCACTTAAAAAATAATCCACTTCTCCATATTTTTTTAAATATGGATCTAATTGAACAGCCCTGCTAATATGACCATTCCCTGTTCCTTGTATAGCATATAAAATCTTCATTAGAAAGAAACTTGAAACGCCACAGCATCCGTTAATACATTCAATTCATTATTTAAATGAACAATTCTAATTTTATCAGAAGATACATGTTCAAATTGTTTAGGATCATAATGATATAAATTCCAAGCCTTATCATAATACTCTAAAGAAGTTAGGTTCTCAATCCAATCACCACTATTTAAGTAAGTTACCGAGCCTTTTTCAGTGGTCACCACTCTTTGTTGTGGCTGATGAATATGGCCACAAATTACATATTGATAGTTGTTTTCTATTGCTAACTCTGCCGCAGTTTGTTCAAAATTACCAATCCAGGAAACAGCTTTTTTTACGCTGTTTTTAACCTTTTTACTAAAACTTAAATTTTCCTTACCCATTAATTTTCTTACCCAATTGGATATGCTATTAATTAAAATCAATAAATCATATCCATAACCACCTAATTTGGCTAAAATCTTTGCACTACCTTTTGTTGTTCTATCAAATACATCCCCATGAAATACCCAGTTCTTTTCACCATTAATTTCAAAAACAATTTTATCAGTCAATAAGATATTACCCATTTCAAAATCTGCATATTTTCTCAATGCTTCATCATGATTGCCAGTTATATAAATCACTTTTGTACCCTTACTGGCCATATTAAAGATTTCTTTTATCACTGCCATATGACTTGCTGGGAAAAAGCGCTTACTAAATTGCCAAATATCAATGATGTCACCATTTAGTATCAAGGTTTTGGGCTGAATACTTCTCAGATAGTTTAGCACTTCCTTTGCATGACAGCCAAAAGTGCCTAAGTGTATATCACTTAAAACACAAATTTCCATTGACCTTTTGTCCATTGGGGTTAGTTTTATGTAAAAAACGTAAAAGAAGGTTACTAGTACATTACCTAGGTATTAAGAAATTATTAACTTAATATTAAAGCGTAACTTGATCTATACGATTTAGATATTTTCGTAAGGTTATTAATTCATATTAACATGAAAAATTCAATCATCCCAAGAGATATAAGTTGGTTAAGCTTTAATGCTAGAGTATTGCAAGAAGCAAACGATCCAACCGTACCATTGCAGGAGAGAATTCGATTTTTAGGTATCTTTTCTAATAATCTAGACGAGTTTTTTAGAGTTCGTGTGGCAACACTTAAGAGAATGGCAGAATTGGCAGATAAAAAGTCAAAATCTGTGGAAATTATAGGCTCCCCAAGTTTAATTCTAGACGATATTCAAAGGACTGTTCTAAGACAACAAAATGAATTCAATAGAATTTGGGGGAATATTAATAAAGAATTAAAGGCAAAAAAAATCATCATTGTAGATGATAAACAATTAAATACAAAACAAAAAGAGTTTGTAAAAAATTATTTTGACGAACAGGTTCGACATTATATTATACCATTGATGATCGAAAATGTACCTGAACTTCCTTACTTAAGAGATAAAAGTTTGTACTTAGCTATAGTAATGGGCAATAAAAATAATGCTTACAATCAAAAATTTTCATTAATTGAAATACCTTCTAGATCTGTTGGAAGATTTATTGTACTTCCCTCTCCAACTGGTATTACCAATATAATTCTATTAGAAGATTTGATTGAATTTAACTTACCCATTATCTTTTCTCATTTTAAGTTTAATCAATTTGATGCCCATGTTTTCAAAATTACCAAGGATGCTGAAATTGATTTAGATCAAGAAGTAGGTATGAACTTTATTGAAAAAATTTCTAAAGGAGTAAAAAATAGAAGAAAAGGAAAGCCAGTTAGGTTTGTATATGAAAAAGGGATGAATGCGGAAATGTTAGAATTCTTGATAAAGAAATTAAAATTAACAAGAAAGAGTAGTATAATACCAGGTGGTCATATACACAATTTTAGACATTTTATGGACTTCCCCAATGTGGTTCCAGAAAAAACCAATAGGCCGCAACCCTTTATTCATCCTACTTTAAGAAAAAAAGACTTAGTATCTGATCTTGTTCTACAAAAAGATATTATGTTGCATTTCCCCTATCATTCTTACGATCCTGTAATTGATTTGCTCAGAGAAGCTGCGATGGATGATAATGTTTTAAGTATCAAAATTACTGCCTATAGATTAGCATCTAATTCCAAAGTGATCAATGCATTAATCAATGCTGCAAGAAATGGAAAAGAAGTAATGGTTTTCTTGGAATTAAAAGCAAGATTTGATGAAGAAGCCAATTTAGAATGGAAAACTATTATGGAAGAAGAGGGTATCAATGTATTAGTAGGCGTACCTAATAAAAAAGTGCATGCAAAATTGTGTGTAATACAAAAGCGTGTAAATAATAAGTTAGTTAAGTACGGGTTTATTAGTACTGGAAATTTAAATGAAAAAACTGCCAAAATTTATGCTGACCATTGTTTGTTAACTGCAAACAAAAATTTAATGAATGAGGCTAATAGAGTTTTTGATTATTTAACCAATTGGGAACTGGGAGATAAACCTATTTCAAAAATGCAGAATTTGTTATTAACCCCAACCAATATGCGATTAGCCATTATTCAATTAATTGATAATGAAATCAAAAACGCCAATAAAAAGAAACCAGCTAAAATAATTATAAAACTCAATTCATTAACAGACCCCCTTTTAATTAATCACTTGTATAAAGCGGTGAAAGCCAATGTAGAAGTACATTTAATTATAAGAGGAATTTTAACGCTAGATAAAAAAGAGCAAAAATTAAACCAAAAATTGAACGCTATTAGTATTGTTGATCAATATTTAGAGCATGCAAGAGTAATGATATTTCATAATAATGGTAACGAAAAAGTTTACATTTCAAGTGCAGATTGGATGGTACGAAATTTAGATCACCGAATTGAAGTGGCTGCTCCAATACTTGATCCCAAGATTAAAAAAGAACTCATTGAAATTATTAACATTCAATTAAAGGATAACCAAAAGGCTAGAATCTTAGATGCTGAATTATTGAATAAATATGTACCTTCAGGCCGTCAGAAATATAAATCACAAGAGCAGACATATAACTATCTAAAAGGAAAAAAATAAATATATTGATACTCGCAGCAATTGATATTGGAAGTAATGCAGCTAGAATTTTAGTTTGTGAAGTAGAGCAAAGGGGCAAAGAAACCAACTTTAATCGACTTAATTTATTGCGTATTCCCTTAAGACTGGGATTTGACGTGTTTGAGAAGGGTTTTATTGGTAGTAAAAAGAAAAAAATGCTCATCGATACCATAAAAACTTTCAAGCAATTAATGAAAGTGTATGAGGTAGAACATTATATGGCTTGCGCAACCAGTGCGATGAGGGATGCTCAAAATGCCAAAGAAATCATTAAAGAAATTGAAGAAGAAACTTCCATAGAAATTGAAGTTATTTCTGGAGAATTGGAAGCAGAAATTATTTACGAGAACCACTTTGCAGAGCTTTTAGATGACAAAAAGAGTTATTTATACATAGATGTAGGGGGCGGTAGTACAGAATTAACCCTATACCACAAATCTAAAGTGGTATTGCAGAAATCGTTTAATGTTGGAACAGTCAGAATTTTAACAAAGAAAGTAAAAGATTCAACTTGGGATGATTTAAAGGATACCTTGAAAGACCTTGGCAGAGAATACCAAGATCTAATTGGAATTGGCTCAGGTGGGAATATCAATAAATTATTTTCTATTAGCGGTACAAAAAATGGTAGTCCATTAAGTACTAGTACCATTAAGGAAATATTCGCCGAAATGGAACCTCTAACTGTGGAAGAAAGAATGCACAAATACAATATCAGACAAGATAGAGCAGAGGTATTGGTGCCGGCGTTAAATATCTATACCAGTGTTTTAAAATGGGCCAATATAGATGAGATATATGTTCCTAAAATAGGACTTGCAGATGGCTTGATACATCATTTATACGATCAGGTACTAAACTAAATCGAGATTAAAGTGTACGCCTTTATTCTCTTTTTGAGAAATAGCGTCATCTAATAGATCAATAGCTAGTTCTAACATCATCTCGTTTTGTAGAAATTCGATTTTTGGCACATTTTCGAGAATCGCATCAGATTTAATTTTCAAGAGAATTTCAAGTGCTTTAGATAATTGTTGATTAGTTTTTATTACACCAGCGTATTTGCTCATTGTTTGCTGTAATAATCTTATATCGATATTTTTATAATTTGACTTCAATGCTAGTGGCTGAGTATTTATTTCGTACTTAGAAATTTGTAATAATTTCTTAATTGAAAACTTTGCAAAAGCAATTGCTTCTAAAAGCGAATTAGAAGCTAAACGATTAGCTCCATGCAAACCAGTACAAGCCACTTCTCCAATTGCATATAAATTTGGAATAGTAGATTCACCAAACTCATTAACTAAAATCCCTCCACATGAATAATGTTGGACTGGAATAATTGGAATTAAATTTTTTTCTATATCTATTCCACAAATGTCAAGGCATTGTTTTTTAATATTTGGAAAATGTGCTTCTAAGAAATATGTATCTACCTTGGTGGCATCCAAATAAACATGATTAGTCCCAGTTTTATTCATTTCTTCTAATATTGCCCTAGAAACTATATCTCTTGGAGCCAGATCGGCGCGTTCATCATAATTAGCCATAAATGTTTGACCTGCATTATTTCTCAATACAGCGCCAGCTCCTCTTAAGGCTTCGGAAATTAAAAAAGCTATATTACCTTCTTGAGCCAAGCCTGTTGGATGGAATTGAATGAGTGATAGATCTTTTATTGTAGCACCAAGTTTTTTGGCAAAATATATACCATCTCCAGTAGACAATTTCTGATTAGTTGTTTTTTCATATAGCATTCCTAATCCACCTGTTGCTAAAACTAATTTGCAACTAATAATGTCTTGAAAAATGGCATTATTTAATTGATATAATTGAATTTGAAAAAATCCATTTTGAATTTGAATGATTTGAGTTACCTGTGTATATTCTAAAATATCAACATTTGGGAATTTATACAATTGAGCTAATAAAGCTTGCTCAATGGCCTGTCCTGTCTGATCTTGATAATGCCATATTCTAGCAGCACTATGGCCTCCTTCTCTTGCTAAATCAATCTCATTATGAAAATTCTTATCAAAGTTAGTTCCCCATCTTATTAAATCCTTCATTAATTCTGGAGCAGCACGCACCACTTTATTGACAATCTCTTTATTATTAGTATTTGCGCCTGCAATTAAAGTATCGTTTATATGGCTCTCGAAATTATCACCAATGGCTTCAACTGCAGCAATGCCCCCTTGAGCCCAATTGGTATTGGTGCAGTCCAAAGCGCCTTTTGCAATGATAGCAATAGAAATTAATCCGTTTTTAAAATCATCTGTCTCAGTTAAATAAAGCAAGGTACTTAGTCCACCAATGCCTGAGCCAACTATGACAATATCATACTGTTTTATCATGACTAAATTGATAGCATATTATTCAGTGCTTTCAATGCACCCTCTTGTGTACTTTCTTTTACTTGAATTTCAGGTAATTCATAATACAAAGCATTATATAATTTCTCTAATGTATTCATTTTCATATATGGACACTCAGAACAAGCACAAGAATTAGATTCCAAGGCAGGTGCGGGGATAATTAATTTATTTGGTACAGCTTGTTTCATTTGATATAAAATACCTGCTTCAGTAGCAACAATAAATTGCTCTACTGGAGATTTTTGAACATAATCTAGTAGTGCCTTTGTAGATCCTACAAATTTTGCTTTGTCTAAAATTTCAGGTAAACATTCAGGGTGTGCAATTAATTCGGCAGAAGGATATTTAATCACTAAAGCATCAAGTTTATCTACAGAAATATTCACATGTACGACGCAAGCTCCCTCCCATAGAATCAACTCTCTTCCTGTAACTTTTTGAACATACATTCCTAAGTTTTTATCTGGCGCAAATATGATTCTTTTATCTTTTGGAATAGCATTCACAACTTCTATTGCATTAGAAGAAGTACAGATATAATCACTCATTGATTTTACTTCAGAACTGCAATTGATATAACTCACTACAACGGCGTCTGGATAACTATTTTTAAATGCCCTGAAATCATCTTCAGGAGCAGAATCGGCCAAAGAACATCCAGCGTTTAAATCTGGTAAAATTACTTTTGTATTTGGGTTTAGTATTTTAGCCGTTTCTGCCATAAAATGAACCCCACAAAAAACAATAATATCGGAAGATGCTTTTTTGGAGGCCTGTGCTAATGCTAAACTATCTCCAACAAAATCTGCAATGGACTGTATGTCTTCGCTTACATAATAATGCGCCAATATGATGGCATTCTTTTCTTTCTTCAAAGCTAGTATTGCTTCCTTAAGATTTATTCCCTCAGGAACCGACCTACTTAGATAACCTACTTTTTCAATTTCTTTTTCAAATAACATGCTACACAATTTTTAATGATATATCTACAGATTGCACATGATGTGTTAGATCTCCTAATGAAACATAGTTTACTCCAGTTTGAGCATATTCAAGTATATTTTGCTCAGTTATACCACCCGAAGCTTCTATTGGTTTACTACAAATATGCTGATCTATCAGTGATTTAATAGCTGTAGGAGTAAAATTATCCACTAATATTCTATCCACATTATTCGCATTATTAGCAATCAAAAACTCTTCTGTATTTTTCACTTCTACTATTACAGGAATTTGCATTTGATGCTTAAACAAATAGCTTGCACATGCATCAATAGCCTCTTGAATACCTCCCGCAGCTTTAATATGATTGTCTTTAATTAAAATTTGATCATACAATCCAAAACGATGATTCATGCCTCCTCCAATTTTTACTGCCCATTTTTCAGCAATTCTAAAATTTGGAGTTGTTTTTCTTGTATCTAAAATTTGGGTTTGAAATGGAGCAAGCAATTGCACTAAATGATTGGTTTTTGTAGCAATAGCACTCATTCTTTGCATACAATTCAACAATAAGCGCTCTAATTTTAAAATAGAATGAACAGAACCTTTAATTGAGCCAATATTTTTAGGAGCTAAAATATGCGCTCCATCTTCGAATAAAAATTCAATCTTCAAAGAGGGATCTACTATTTCACCTATTTTTTTTGCCATTTCCACTCCAGCAATGATACAATCCTCTTTTACCCAACAAATAGCTTCACCGATTTGATTATGGGGAATAGTCGATAAGGTTGTGTAATCTCCACTGCCGATATCTTCTGCCAATGCATTTTGAATGAAATTGTTAAGGTCTTGCATATTGATATTGGTCTATTATTTGAATAGAGGTTTTTTCTAATTTAGAAAGCAATGGGGGTAACACGAAGGGTGTTCTTTGAAAAAAATATAGAGTTATTAATTCTCTTTGTTTATCTACCATATAGGCGGTATTGAATGCGCCGCCCCAGAAAAAACTACCCACTGAAGCATTATTCATACTTTGTCCTTTTGGTGTTGTTAAGCCAACGCCCAAGCCAAAATTATTAGGTGAAGGAAATCCTCCAAAAATAAAGGTTTTATTGCCCAATTGATTAGTCCAAAATTGATCTAGTAATGCTTTACTTATTATCATTTTTCCTTTTGATGCAATTCCTTCATTTAATAAACAATTCAAAAATTTTAAATAATCATGGGTAGTTGAAACTAGCCCGCCAATGGCCGAAAAGTATTGTCTCTCTTTTTGTAAAGGATAATTAATGGGGAATAATGCTGTATCAACTTCTTCTAATTGATTGGCAGTGGTCTTAAAATATGTTTTAACCAATCTATTCTTCTTCTCATCAGGTAAGTAAAAATAAGTATCCTTCATTTCTAAAGGCATTAGAATATTCTTTTGTAAATAATGATCAAGATTCTGTTGAGAAACAATTTCAATCAACCTGCCAAGTACATTTGTACTTAAGCCATAACTAAATCTTGCTCCAGGTTGATGCACTAATGGCATTGCGGCAATTTGATTTACTTCTTCTTCTAAATTCTTAAAACCCAGATTCATTCCTTGATCTAAACCATATTGTATAAATAAGTTTTTATATTTTGGGAATTCATCGGATGAACTAATTCCAGACTGATGAGACAATAAATCCCTTATGGTAATTGATCGAGTTTTATCTATCAATTCAAACCCTTCCCCTTTAATGATAGCCACTTTTTGCTTGGAAAAAACAGGTATATATTTTTCAATAGGATCATCTAATTGAATAATACCCCTATCTACTAATTGTAATACACCAATTGAAACGATAGCTTTTGTCATTGAAGCAATTCTGAAAATAGAATTGGTCTGCATAGGAATTTGTGCACTTATATCGGAGTATCCATAGGCTTTATCTAATACAACTTTTCCCTTATGAAAAACTAAAGCAACTCCACCAGCGGTATTTTTTTGAGATATTTCAGCATTAATAATACTATCAATTGGGTTGAAATTTTGCGCAATTACACAAATCTGTAGAGATGTTAAAATAGTAAAAATAAAAAAACTTCGAAAAATCATATTTGAACAGTTTCACGAAGGTAATAAAAAACAATTGTTAGTCTAGTTTAAATTCTTTCGATATTGGTAAAACTAAAAGCGTCCTGAATAATCAGGACGCTTTTTATATTGAATACAATAAACAATTTATTTTATCTCCATACTGTCCAACCTTTCCACCATGTTTGGTTTACACCTGAAGTAGCCACTGCACCTCTGAATGTAACTTTTTCAAAGAAAGGATCTTGTAATTTAGCATCAGTAAAACTTCCATTTATTTTATAATCTAAAGAAGTGTTCAAACCTAAAGGACCAAAGCTTGAACTTAAATTACCAGATGTTGCTGGACCAGCACTTGCATAAGGAGTGAAATCAGGATTGGTATAGTTAAATGGTTGAATCAATTTTAAGATATCTGGTGTTGATAGGGTTAAAATTGTATTACCATTTGATGGAGCGTTGAAGATATTAGTAATATCTGTAAGGTAGTTTACGCCACCAGATTTCAATGAATATCTCAAATTCTGAGTATTACCAGCTAATGTAATATTCTTAAGTCTGATAACACTATCCACTAAATTTTTATAAGTAGACCCATCAGTTGCTACTCTAGAATCATCAATTTCAATACCTACTGGCCATCCAGCAAAAATTGCATTTTGAATAGAAATTCCAGAGTTTCTTCTAATATGAACAGCACCTCTGTATAAAGTATTTCCTCTGCCAGATGTTGGATCAATTCTTGGTCCAATAGCGGTAATATTAGAGAATACCGCAGTTGTTTTTGGAGTGTTATTAGATCCAGGACCATCATTATCTGATTCAAAAGCTTGAGATTGAGAGATATCAGCAATAGCAGAATCTCTTAAAACAATACCAAATTGAACTTTACCAGAATAACCAAAGTCTGTATCAAAATCATCATCCTGTGTTTTGTATGCAATTAAATATTTACAGTTCACTGTACCACCAAACCACTCAAATGCATCGTCTTTTGCATAAGTTACTTGAATATGACTGATGGTTGTTCCATTTCCTACACCCGCCATTGTTAAACTATTTAACTCATTATCTGGTTGGTATGCATAACCCGCATATTCAATTCTTGCGTATTGTAAAATACCAGAATTGTCAGCATCATTGCCTGTAGGAAAAGCTGCATCACCTGATCCAGCTAAACCATAACCTACTTCTGTATCGTTAATACCTCCTTCAACAGAAGTTAGACCTTTTACAGCTACACTTTTCCAAGTTAAGGTTTGATTTACTGTTGCTGTACCTAAAATCACAACGCCGCCCCAATCACCCGATTGCGGATTTAATGCAGCAGAAGTGAATACAATTGGAGCTTCAGGTGTTCCTTTTGCTACAATTTTAGCTCCACGGCATATAACCAAAGAAGCTACTTCTGCACCCGATGATTTTCCTTGCACTTTTGCACCAGCTTGAATTGTTAAAGTAACTCCCTTTGTAATATAAACAATACCAGAAAGGTAGTTTACGTCTTTTGCATACAAGGTAGTGTCTTTTGTAATTTTACCTGATAAAGTAATGGTATTAGATACCACCCCAACAGGAGCAACTTCCTTCGTTACTACGAAGATTTCTTTTTCACCGTCCATTTCAATCTTTCTGCAACCAGTAATTGCTAGAAAAGCAAGAGATAAATAAAATAATTGTTTCATTGTTTTTGTATTTAAAAAAATTTATTTGAATTGTTTATTATAAAGAATAGTTTATTGTTACTCCGAAAGTTGTACCATATTGTCTAGAAAAACGAACTCCATCATTAACTTTATCATAATTAGTATTAGTACTATTATTTTGATAGAAAATTTGTCTTTGATTTAAAATATCAGATATGGTTACTCTTAATTCAGCTTTATTGTTTGCAAATTTCTTGCTCATTTGAAAGTCTAGTAATGCTCTTGGATTTTCATACACATCCGGAGATCCTGCACCTGCTTGTATATCACCTACTAAATAAATTCTTTTACCAGCTTGATTTACAAGAGCAGTCATATTAAATCCTTTTTCAACAATATCGTATAATAAACCTGCATTGATCAAATAAGGAGATTGACCCTGTAATGCTCTAGATACGCCCAATTTTTCATCTTTTACTTCTGAGTTGATATAAGAGCCATTTGCTTGTAAAGTAAATCGACTAGTTAATTTTTTTCTTCCCTCTACTTCAACTCCAAAAGCAGTTGCCTTTGCAGCATTTTGGAAAGAGAACAAACTAGATCCACCACCAGCTTCTTGGAAAATACTTTCGATTGGATTTTCGAAATTCTTATAGAAAACTCCTGCAGTAAATAATTCACCTGCCTGAGGATACAATTCATATCTAACATCTAAATTGGTGATTTTAGTTCTTTTTAAAGAAGGATTACCAGCAACAGATGCGTTTAATTCAAAATCATAGATATTTAATGCAGACAATTCTCTTAACTCAGGTCTAATAATGGTTTGAGAACCTGTTAATCTTAAATTCGCTTTTTGCGTTAATTTCAAAGTGGCATTTAAACCAGGTAAGAAATCAGTCACTTTAGAATAAGTATGTCTTGGATCCCATGTTTTCACTGAACCAACCAATTGATCAAAATGTTCCACTCTCAAACCCCATACAACTCTAATTGCTTCTGATAACTTATTATCTAATTGTAAGTAACCAGCATTTAAAATCGTATTCGCCATGTATCTGAAATTTCGATTCTGAATAGAATTGAAGGCAAATTTATTATCCGTTCCATTTCCAAAATTTTCAGGAACAAATGCAGACTCTGCTGGTAATAATCTCAATGCAGGATTATCTACTGGCATAGTGATCGCAAATAATTGAGCATCGTATAAACGATCTTTTACTTGAATCATGTAACCAGCTTTAATAGTTTGTTGCTTAATCTTATAAGTAAGGTCACCTCCTCCAGTATATATATAATCTGATAAAGATTGGAAAACACGACTACCTGATTGCTGAGATAAAGTATTAGAAATGTTCAAAATAAAAGGATCAGATCCAGTTAAGCTTTTGGTATATAAAATTCTTCTTTGATCTGGAGAATAACTATCTAAAATATTGAACGCGCCATACCAATTGAATTTTAATTTTTGTGAAATACTGTGTTCACCATTCAATTGATTCGTAAAGAAAACATTTTGACCAAATACAAACTCATTACCTTTCACAGCTTCTTGTCTATCATATACTGATCCAGATCTTTCGGTGTATGCATTAGCTGTTTTTACATTCACAATAGCTTTGTAGCTTATTTTATTTAATGGGTTTAAGAACATTGAAAATCCTGCAATTGCACCCATATTAATATCATTAATATACTTGTTGTCTCTTAATTCTATAAATGGTTTTACACCCGAATTAGACAATTGGTTTTGGTTATTAATATTGTCTTGGAATCGATATGCATTAGCATAGTTAATACCAATAATACCGCCAATTTTCTTTCCAAATAATGTTCCTGCAAATCCTCCATTCATTTGAAGACTCATGTTTGGTCTAGCTGTCGTTGAAATAGGCGCCCAATTACTAGACATGGTTTTACCCAAAGCTGTTTTTCCAGCCAAACTTGTAGTATCAAAAACAGATTTAGTTACATAACCAGCAGGTAATGATCTAGTTCCATCATCAATACCATACCAATCTGTTTTTCCGCCTTTATCTTTAAAAAATTCTTTACCAGTAATCATGCTATTTGCACTAGTACCTAATTGAATATTAAAAAAGTTTTTAGTAGGTACATCTTTAGTGTTTACTTGAATCAAACCACCCGCCCACTCACCTGGCAGTTCAGGAACGAACGCTTTATTGATAATGATGTTGTCAATAATTTGAGAGGGAAATAAATCAAAAGAAAATGTTTTACGATCTGGTTCTGTACTCGTTAATAAAATACCATTCAACATGGCTTGGTTATATCTATCTGCCAAACCTCTTACAATAATGTATTTACCTTCTTGAATGGAAGCACCAGGCGTTCTTTTTAAAATTTCAGCGGTATTTCTATCTGGACTTCTTCTAATCGATTCAGCTGATATTACAGATGATACTGTATTGGTATTTCTTTGATAGGCAATTAAAGCATTATCTGTAGCTCCTTTATTGGATGATCTAGTTGCACTTACAACAACATCGGTTAATTTTTTTCCAGATTCTTCTAATAATACATCGGCAATAAATTCTTCGGTAGAACTTGCTTTAACAGTGATGGATTTTTCTTTGTACCCAACATAATTAAATCCTATAGTATATGATTTATTTACATCTATATTAAAGCTATATCTACCTTCAACATCTGTTTTTGTGGTTTGTGTTTTATCTGACTTCAAGGTTACTGTAACTGCAATCAAAGCTTCGTTTTTATTATTGGTTACTTTACCAGAAAGCTTCACTCTTTGAGCGTTAGCAAAAATTGCAGAAAAAATAATAAGTATAACTAATGATATCCTTTTCACGGTATATTTTTATTTGTATGCAAATATTAGACTCTAATATTACCGAATTGTTAAGCCAAGATGAACTTAATGTTAACATATTTAGATGGGGATGTATTTTTATTTAAAATATTGATTTTCAGTTATTTAAGAAAAATAAAAAGCACCTAAAATAGGTGCTTTTTATACAAAAATATAGGTTGAATAACTAATCTAAATGATACACTTTATGTAGATCTTTCGTGCAAGTGAAAGTTACTTTTAAATCATTGATTAAACCGTCGTTGATATCATACACCCAGCCATGTATATGCAAAGGCTGGTTTCTTCTCCAGGCATTCTGAACAATACTAGTCTTGCCTAAATCATGTACTTGCTCTTGAACATTCACTTCTACAAATCTTCTTGCTCTTTCATTTTCGTCTTCAATAGCATCCAATTCTACATGATGATAACGATAAACATCTTTGATATGTCTTAACCAGTTGTCAATTAAACCAAATTGTTGATTTTTCATTGCTGCAATTACGCCTCCACAACCATAATGTCCACAAACAATAATGTGCTTAACCTTTAGAACATCCACCGCATAAGACAATACACTTAACATATTCATATCACTATGTACTACCATATTAGCGATATTTCTATGAACAAATACTTCACCTGGCTCGGTACCTGTAATTTGATTGGCAGGCACCCTGCTATCAGAACAACCAATCCAAAGATATTCTGGCGATTGCCCTTTTGATAATTTTTCAAAATAAGTTGGGTCAAGATTTAATTGTTCTTTTACCCAGTTTTTATTGTTTTCTAATAAACGTAAATATGATTTTTCCATTTTTTTCTTTTTGTTGATTAATGACCACTCGTCTTTTGTCTTTCAGGAAACTTTACTAAATCTACCTGAATATTTCTATAAGCAGCATTATCTTTGAAATTATATATGATCTCAAGTACATCTAAATCGATATAATGCGACTTTTCGGCATTGATTTCGATGATAGTACCCTCTTCTAAACTTGATAATTTATTGGCAATACTTCCTTTATTGATAAATGTGACATGTTCTAGTAAATTTAATTTCACTTTTTTTGTTTCACTATTTTTTTCATAATGAAATTCATAATCTCTTCTAAAATTGGTTCTTAAAATAAAAAAGATTGCCACCAACATTCCCAAGGCAATGCCTTTCAATAAATCACTGAATTGTATTGCAATGATGGTCACTATGAATGGTATAAATTGTTCCCATCCTAACTTATACATTTCTTTAAATAAAGAAATTTTAGCAAGTTTATACCCTACAATTAACAATACGGCTGCTAAACAAGCAAGCGGAATTTTATTTAAGATGGATGCCAAAAATGCTACACTTAATAACAATAATATTCCGTGAAAAATAGCTGAAACCTTTGTTTTACCACCAGCATTTACATTGGCAGAAGTTCTAACAATAACTGCAGTCATTGGTAATCCGCCAATTAGACCTGAAATTAAATTACCGATCCCTTGCGCCTTCAATTCTAAATTAGTTGGCGTTACTCTTTTATTGGGATCTAATTTATCAGCCGCTTCAGTACTTAATAAAGTCTCTAAACTAGCAATAATAGCAATAGTGAATGCAAGAACATACACTTTATAGTTTGCAAATGCTTGGAAATTAGGAAAAGTGAATTGATTCAAAAATCCGTCAAAACTATTGGATACAGGTAGTTTTACCAATTGATTCTCATTCAAAACCCAATTAGGTTGAGCGTTTGCAAAATATTGATTTAGTAATACACCTGCAATCACTGCAATCAATGCACCTGGTACAAATTTAAAGAATAGGTATTTTTTAAATACAGGTAAATCCCAAATTAAAATAATTAAAATGGATACCCCTGCAATAATTATGGAGCCTATTTGATATGGCATGCCACTTGCTTTATCATAACCAATGGCCAAAGGCGCTTGCTTTAATATCAAAATAATACCAATAGCAGCAAGCATTCCTTTAATAACACTGGAAGGAAAATAGTATCCAATGATACCAGCTTTTAAAAATCCTAGAATAATTTGAAGCATTCCCGCAATCACAACTGCTAATAGAAATGTATCATACGCTCCTAGATCTGTAATCCCATTTAAGACAATCACTGTTAATCCTGCCGCAGGACCTGTTACACTTAAAGCAGAACCACTTACTGTTGCAACAAGAATTCCTCCCACAATACCTGCTATGATTCCAGAAAAAAGTGGCGCACCAGAAGCTAATGCAATACCTAAACATAAGGGCAAGGCTACCAAAAAAACAACCAACCCTGCAGGAAGATCATCTTTTAAATATTTTAAGGAAAAAGAACCCAATTTATTACGATTGCTCATGTACTATATAATTAATGTTAAATGTTGATATACCAACTAGATAGGTATATATTTTTGGCTGATTGAATTAAACTCGCCAAAATTGAAAAAGATCAGTGTAAACTAAATACTATTGGGGGGCGAATATAAAATCTTGAAAAAACCCTCTTTAAGATCTTCAGAATAATGCAAGTATTGCAGCTCTTTGTTAATTTGAATGCTATTTAAGAAATGATAAGAATGATAATGTGAAATATCATTCCAATTCCCCATTTTAACGCCTTCTTCGTCCATATCATCCACCATTTCGGCAACAGGGAAACTCCATGCAATTTCCGTTGAATAAAAATAATTGGAGGCAATAGAAACCCATGACACAAGTGAAAATACTTGTATGAAAATAATAAAAAGCAGAAAACTAGCTACAAATTTACCTCTCATAGATATACGAATATATTGATAATAAGTGTAAATTCGAATTTAACATAATTATTTGATATAAAAGAAAGCCCAAAATGAGTCAGCAGGAAATAATTATTGAAACTATTGGCTGGCTAGCCTCAGTGCTAATTGTAGGATCTTATGCTTTAAACTTATGGGGTAAGATTGAAACGAACAGCAAAACCTACATGTGGGCCAATATAATTGGAGGTTTGTTTTTTGTGATGAATACTTACTTCCATCGTGCCTACCCATCAATGGTGGTGAATATTATTTGGGTAATCATTGCACTCATTCTATTGATAAAGCCTTTTTTCAAAAAAAAGTAAATGTCGGATAGTCATCCAATAGTACAATCACTTCTTAGAATAGCAAAGTGGCTAATCATATGCATATTGATAAGTAGTATCATTGGATCAGTCACTGCTTTTTTTCTACACTCACTAGACTGGGTTACATTTTTAAGAGAAAAACATACTTGGATAATTTATCTCCTTCCTATGATTGGTTTCATAATTGTTTATATCTATCATTTTTACGGTGCTGAGGCCAATAAAGGCAATAACCAACTAATTGAATCATACCATCAAGCACAAACTGTTATTCCATTTAAAATGGCTCCTTTGGTATTTATAGGAACATTATTAACACATTTAGGTGGTGGCTCTGCTGGTAGAGAAGGTACGGCAGTTCAAATGGGCGGAGCCATTGCCGCTCCATTTGCCAAATGGTTTAAACTCCATCAAGAAGAAAGAAAAACCATCATCATCATGGGAATAAGTGCTGGTTTTGCAGCAGTATTTGGAACACCCTTAGCTGGAGCGATTTTTGCATTAGAAATAATGGGCTTTAAATATATTAGATGGCAATCGGTTATACCCAGTATTTTTGCTGCCTATATAGCTCATTTGGTTTGTTTACAATGGGATATTCAACATAGTATTTATATAGTAAACACTATCCCTGATATTAATTTTAAAAATATAAGCTGGTCCTTGGGTGCAGGATGCATTTTTGGATTAACTGCATTACTCTATTCATTGAGTAATCAATTTTTCGAAAATCTATTTAAAAAAATTAATTATAAGCCATTGATACCTTTTATTGGAGGTATTTTGATTGCAACAATTGTTGTATTCTTTAACGCACAAAAATATATTGGATTAGGTATTCCAGAAATGATGAATGCCTTTAATACTCCAGCTGGTCATTATGATTTTATTTTCAAATTATTGCTAACCAGTTTAACATTAAGCCTTGGTTTTAAAGGAGGAGAAGTAACACCTCTTTTCTTTGTTGGGGCTACTTTAGGAAGTGCAATGTATTTCTTTGTACCACTTCCATTGGCTTTATTAGCGGCTATGGGATTAGTGGCAGTTTTTGCAGGAGCAACAGATTGTATTATTGCATCTATTGTTTTAGGAATAGAGTTATTTGGACTTAAAGTTGGAACATTTATAGGTATTGCTTCTATTGTAGCTTATTTTTGTTCAGGTACAAATAGTATTTATAATGCTAAGATAAAATTAGGTGCTAAGTTTTCACTTTATAACTATTTTAAAAATATTTCGAAACTGTAAATCATGGTACTCATTAAACAAGTTGAAACAGATCAGGAATTAAATGATTTGAAGAGATTACAAAATGCTAATCTTAGAAAACTTATAGGTGAAGAAGAAGCTATGAAAGAAGGATTTGTTACTTCTGAATATAGTATTGAATTGCTAAAAAAAATGCATGAAGAACATCCATCAATCATTGCCAAAGAAGAGGATGAAGTTGTGGGATATATTATAGTAACCAATAAAGCGGTATTAGGAGAGCACGAAGAAATTGACCACTTATTTGATACTGTTGATCAGATAGAATATGATGGTCAATTACTAAAAAATACACCCTATATATTAGTGGGACAAATATGTGTTGGAAAGTCACACAGAGGGCGTGGTTTGGTACAAACAATGTATAATTTTTATAAAGAAAATTTCTCGAATCAATACCGATATCTTGTAACAGATATATCACAAGCAAATCTGAGATCTATAAAAGCTCATAAGAAAACAGGCTTTGAAACTATCGGCGTAATTGAGCAAGTAGGAACTGGATGGGATATTGTGCTTTGGAATTGGAATAAAACATCTAATCAATGGCATCCATTTTAAATTTCACATTGCTTGCTGTAATAATAAGAATTTTAGTCAACCCATTTTCTAATGTATTACAGAAACAAATAACCCTAAAAGGACAGCATCCTTTATTCATTAACTTAGCCACATACACACTATTAGCTTTTATTAGTGTATTCTTAATTTATGATATTTCTATTCAATCATTAGATACCGAATTTTGGATTTACTCTATCGCAGGAGGCATCACTGGAGCATTAGGTAATGGCTTTATTGTAAAGGCTTTAGAAAAAGGAGATTTATCAGTGCTGGGCCCCATCAATGCTTATAAATCTATAGTGGGGATGTTATTTGCCTTTATCATTATCAGAGAAGTCCCCAATATTTGGGGCTTAATGGGAATGGGTTTCATTATTGTTGGAAGCTATTTTGTGCTAGACACTACAGAAGAAAAATTTTCTTGGCAACTATTTAAAACACCTGCTATTCAATACAGATTAGCAGCACTTGTATTAACAGGTATTCAAGCTGTGTTAGATAAAAAAGTCATTGAACATTCCAATTTAGAAATCGCTTTTGCAGGTTGGAGTATTTTTGGAGCAGGATTCTCTTTTGTCTTTATTTTATTCACCAAGGTCTCGATACAAAAAGAATTTAAAAATGTAGATGGTGCAATACTCGTAAAATATTTTTTACTGTTACTCACCGTTGGCCTTATGTTAGCCTCCACTAATTATACATTAAGTCATATGCCCGTTGGTTATGCTTTAGCATTATTTCAACTATCTATTTTATTAAGTGTAGTGCTAGGTCACCGATTTTTTAATGAGTTACACTTATTTAAAAAATTGATGGGTGCAACCATTATGGTAATTGGATCTGCTTTAATTATTCTAATGTAATAATTAAACTCTTTCTACAGGTCTAGTTAAACATGTTGGACCGCCACCACCTTTTACACTAATTTCTGCTCCTTCGTATTCAATCACTTTACATCCAGCTTTTTCTAATCTTTCTTTGGTAATGGGATTACCTTTAACCATTAAGCAAACTCTTGGAGCCAATGCTAACACATTACATCCCATACTATCAAACTCCGCCTCTGGCACTTCTACTAATTCATAACCTCTTTTAATTAATTCATTTCTGAATACAATAGGAATTAGTGGAGAATACACAACCGCTAAATTACTGTCTACGGGACTTAGCACAGACATTAAATGAAACACATCTGATGGACCACGATAATGAGGCATTGGAACGACTATTACATCTACGCCTATTGGTGCTAATAAAGCAGTAATTTGTTTGATCCCTTCTTCATTGGTTCTATAGGTATGCCCCACGGCTAATGTTTTTTCGTCTAGCCATGCCACATCACCTCCTTCTATAGTTCCAGGTGCACTAATCACACCTAATACAGGAATGCCTTGTTCTTCAAAAGCCTTTTGCTCAGCCAATGGTTCATTTTTTCTTCCCTCTTTACCCATATTGCAAATAATCATTCCATGCGAAGTTGCAATAGCCGCATCTCTGCAATAAATTGAATCCATATTTACTGAGGCGTCTTGTGGAAGATAAAAAATCTCAGTGCCATTATCCTTAAATACTTGCTCGAAAGCTTCATACTCAATGAAAGATTTATTTATTTCAGGCTTACCTAAATAATTTAATGCTTCCCAGTGCTTTGCTATATGTGCGTCATCAATAAATGCATCTTTTGCTCTTTTAATAAAAACTGATTTTAGTTTGCCGCTTTCAGAATGTGCCCTCATTGTATAAATTTTATAATTCGTTTTTTTTATTTCTCTTTGTCACTCCCCATACATAAACAGGTATTGATGACATACTTAATACAAAACCCCAATAAACAATCTCTTGCCCTGAACCAATAATCATCCACATAAAAAATAAAAAGGCTAATGAAGCTAATGTAATAGCAGAATATTTTATCCATTTCGAAAGATTAGCTTCTTTCAATCTAAAAATAATATAAGCAGCAGTAGAAAATAAATAAGGTATTAAAACAGTTAGGGTAGTGAGTAAGATTAAAAACTTAAACTGATCCACCAATCCCTTTGTATAATTCATCATCATAAAAAAAGAAACCAGTACACTAGAAATGGCAACGCCAATTGCAGGCACTCCTTTGCTATTTTTTTTGGCAAAAATGGCTGGGAAAAGTTGATCATTTGCAATAGCAGCAGGTAATTGTCCTTGTATTAAGATATAACCATTTAATGCACCAAACGCTGCAATAGCAACACCTGCACTCACCCAATACTTCGCACCAGATCCCCAGATAATGGTTGCTGCATCTGCAAAAGGCGTTACGGTGGTTTTTAATTGTGCAGCAGGAATCATTCCCATGATGCTTACGGTACTTAATATGTAAACTGCAGTTGCAATGAAAGTTCCCAAAAGTGTTGCTCGGGCAATGGTCTTTTCTGGATTTTCAACACTGCCTGAAGGAATAGTTGCACATTCAATACCCAAAAAGGCAAAAAATGTTAATGTTGTTGTTGCAGTAATAGCAGAAAGCGTGCTAGTACCACTTGCATTAAAAGGTAAAAAATTATCCCATTGAATAAAAAATAATCCAACAATACCCACTAATAAAATAGGAACGACTTTTAAAATCGTCGTGATTAATTGAAGTTTACCTGAAGTGAATACACCCAATGTATTGATCCATGTTAAGATCCAAATAGTTGCTAATCCTGTAAACACCGCCATTAAAGAATTCGTTGCTAATGCTGGAATGAACGTACTTAAGGCACTAATAAAAGAAACGGTGATCGCTGCATTGGTACACCACACTGAAATCAAATAACCCCAGGCAACTAAGAAACCTGCAAAATCTCCCATTGCAGATTTTGAATATGCATAGGGACCACCATCTGATCCAGGCATCATTTTACTTAAATGCGCAAAAACTTTAGCTAATAAAAAAGCACCGATGGAGGATGCAATCCAACCAATAATACTAATGCCTCCAAAACTAGCCAATGTGGAAGGCATCATAAAAACACCGGCTCCAATCATATTTCCAAGTACTAGAGAAGTACTCGTCCATAAACCTAGTTTTTTGACAGTTGATTGCATGCATCAAGTTAAGAATAATCAACCAAAAGAGCTAACTAATTAAATGAAATTGTTAATGATATTCTCTAAATACTCTTGTCTACCGCTAATGGTTGCAGGCTCACCTTTTTCAATAGCATAGGCTCTTAAATCTTCCAAACTCAATTGTCCGTTTTCAAATTCCTTACCTGCTCCAGTATCAAAAGAAGCATATCTATTTTTTCTGATTTGCTTGTACTCAGATTTTTGTAAGATATGATCTGCTGTAATCAATGCTCTAGCAAAACTATCAATACCACCAATATGCGCATGGAATAAATCAGCAGCATCAGTGGAGTTTCTTCTAATCTTAGCATCAAAATTAATACCGCCTCCTTGGAAACCGCCTGCTTCCATGATAATCAACATAGATTCAGTTAATTCATTCAAGTTAGTAGGAAACTGATCTGTATCCCATCCATTTTGATAATCTCCTCTATTGGCATCCATACTACCTAACATGCCAGCATCAGCAGCAACTTGTAACTCATGTTGGAAAGTATGACCAGCTAAAGTTGCATGATTCACTTCGATATTTAATTTGAAATCATTTAATAAATCATACTGACGTAAAAAGCCAATCACGGTTTCACTATCATAATCATATTGATGCTTAGTAGGCTCACAAGGTTTAGGCTCGATAAAAAATGTTCCTTTGAATCCATTTTTTCTAGCATAGTCTTTTGCTGTATGTAAAAACTTAGCAAGATGTTCTTTCTCTCTCTTCATATTGGTATTTAATAAACTCATATAACCTTCTCTTCCTCCCCAAAACACATAGTTTTCTCCACCCAATGCAATAGTTGCATCCATTGCAGCTTTCACTTGCGCCCCTGCATGTGCTAATACATGAAAATCTGGATTGGTAGAAGCTCCATTCATATATCTTCTGTGACTAAATACATTTGCTGTGCCCCATAATAATTTTACACCACTTGCTTTTTGCTTTTCTTGTAAATAAGCTGTCATGGTTTGCAAACGTTTCTCATTGTCTACCACATCATTAGTATACTCCACTACATCTACATCGTGAAAACAGAAATAAGGTAAGCCCATTTTAGTCATAAACTCGAAAGCTGCATCGGCTTTGTCTTTTGCTCTCTCTATTGGATCTGCTTTTGCATCCCAAGGATGAATCTGTGAAGGCCCCCCAAAAGGATCAGAACCATTACCACAGAAACTATGCCAGTATGCTACTGCAAATCTTAACCAATCTTTCATTGGCTTCCCTGCCACTACTTTATTTTCATCATACCATCTATACGCTAATGGATTAGAAGATGATTGACCCTCGAAGGTAATTTTACCAATACCTTTAAAAAATTCTGTGTTACCAAGTACTACTGACATAAGAAAAGATTTAGTGAACAATTATTTAAATAAATTTTTGGAGTGATTGTAACCAATGCTGATATAACTCATCGTATTTTTTTGATACCGTTGGTTCTATAATTTGAATAGGCTTGAAATAGTGGAAGGCCTCTTTTGCAGAAGTATATAACCCAGCACCAATACCACCAGCTTTTGCAGCACCCACACTTCCATCTACATCGTATAATTCTACGGGAACATTCAATGTGTTTACAAAAGCTTCTGTAAATACATTACTTTTAAACAAATTCGCATTGCCTGCTCTAATAATGGAAGGAGTAATTCCATTAGCTCGCATGATATCTAAACCATACCTAAAAGAAAAAGCAATACCTTCTTGTATTGCACGATACATATGTGAAGCAGTATGTTGATTCAAATTCAAATTCAAAAAATGGGCACCAATGATTTTATTATTAAAAATTCTCTCCGCTCCATTACCAAAAGGTAATACCTGAAGTCCTTCAGATCCTATAGCAATTGTAGACGCCTCCATATTCATTTGCGTATAATCATGTATATCACCAATCCATTTTTTAGCCCAACTATTCATGATGCCTGTACCATTAATGCACAATAACATGCCTAATCTATTTAGTTCTTGTGTATAGTTGACATGTGCAAATTGATTAATTCTAGAAGCTTTGTCATAATGTAAGGTATCTCCCACACCATATATAACCCCACTTGTTCCAGCAGTTGCAGCAACTTCACCAGGTTCAAATACATTTAGTGAAAGGGCATTATTAGGTTGATCACCTGCTTTATATGAAATAGGAGTACCTTCTTTCAATCCAAGTGCAGTTGCCGAATGGCTATGCAAAATTCCATGCGTGCTAAACACGTCTTGCACTAATGGAAAAACAGATTCGCTAAATCCAAAGTATTCTAAAATGTCTTTTGAAATGGTCTTGTTTTTAAAATCCCAAAAAATGCCTTCAGAAAGCGCTGCAATACTTGTAGATATACTGCCAGTTAACTTCATCGCAATAAAATCTCCAGGCAGCATTAGTTTATCAATTTTTTCAAAAATGGCAGGCTCATTTTCTTTTACCCATGCTAATTTTGAAGCAGTAAAATTACCTGGAGCATTGAGTAAATGACTTAAGCATTTTTCTTCGCCAATATTTTTAAATGCCTTATTGCCTATTTCAACTGCTCTACTATCACACCAAATAATACTATCTCTCAAAACTTTTTGATGCTTATCTACTAAAACCAAGCCATGCATTTGATAAGCAATGCCAATAGATTGAATGTCTAATGGATTGTATTTTTTTGAAGCATGTGCTTTTAAAATGGCTTGCTGAACATGCTCCCACCATATTTCAGGATCTTGTTCAGCCCAATTAGGTTCATTGGAATTGATGGGAGTTTCTACATCTGGGTATTGAACCGTTACTAATGTCTTACTGGAAGCAGCGTCAACAATTGCGACTTTTATAGAAGATGTTCCAATATCAATACCTAATAATAACATAAGACTTATTTATTTTCCCATCCTGTATCTTTTAAAGCTGGATCATTTTCTTTCTTCAAGAAATCGGCATTGCTTAAACTTTCTGCCTCCCACTCTAAAATTGCACTATCAGGAACCACCTCTAAAGGAACTTTCCAAGAAGTGGATGTTTCATTGTATGCTAGATTAGATTGAGAAGAGTAACAAGAAATGATAGACCATCTTGGATAATCGGATTCATTTGCAGCAGATCGATGTAAAATATTACTATGAAAAAACAATGCGTCTCCTGGTTCAATTTCTACATATACTAATTCCATGGTTTGTAAAGCATTATTCACCATGGTCATATCAGCACCTACTTGCTCACCAGCAAAACCATGATTAACCCTACCTAATTTATGAGACCCTTTAATTACTTGTATGCAACCATTTTTTTTATTCGCTACAGTCAATGCTACCATTACACTAATTAGTTGATCCGGAAACATAAACTGATTCTTATACCAATAACCATAATCTTGATGCCACTCCCAAGCACCACCCACCTTAGGTTCTTTTTGCATTAGTTTAGAGTGAAAATGACAAACTGGAGCTGTACTATCCAATAACTGGCCTACTCGATTGGCCATTCTTTCACTCCTTGTTAAATATCCAAAAATGTCATTACCAGGTGTAAACCATAATGACAATTTTGTTTTTTTACCAGATTGGTCATTTAAATCTAAGGCATTTTTACTCATGGCATTGTCCTCTAAAGCAATACCGTACATTTTATCAACTTCAGCTTTAGAACAAAAGTTTTTTACAATTAAGTACCCATCTTGATGATACTTTGCTATTTCTTCAGCAGAAAATACGTTGTTTTTCATAGACTTTTTTAGTTTGCAATCCTTGAATTATTAAATATAATCAAACTATTATAAACAATGAAACGATGATGGTTAATTTTTTTGTTAAATTCATGTTCTAAAAATAGAACATCCAATTTTGATAAATCCATCCTTATGAGCATTACAAAAGAAGCCATTGAAAAAGCGGCAGAAAGAATAGATACTTATATACATCATACACCTGTGATGACTAATCAAAGCATCAATGAAATGTTTGGAATCAATTTTTATTTTAAATGTGAGAATTTTCAAAAAATTGGTGCATTTAAAATTAGAGGCGGAATGAATGCAAGCTTAAGTTTGGATGCTACCCAATTAAAAAATGGAGTGGCCACACATTCCTCTGGCAACCACGCACAAGCACTAGCCTATGCAGCAAAAATGTTGGGTATAAAAGCATATATAGTCATGCCCAAATCTTCACCTCAAGTAAAGGTAGATGCAGTGAGGGGCTATGGGGCAGAAGTGATTATTTGTGAGGCCAATCAAGTTGCAAGAGAAACTGCATTAAATGAAGTAGTAGAGAAAACAGGTGCTGAATTTATACATCCATATGATGACGATAGAGTTATTACAGGACAAGCAACCTGTGTAAAAGAGTTGTTAGAAGAAGTGCCGCAATTAGAAGCTGTCATTACACCAGTTGGCGGGGGTGGTCTATTATCAGGCACTTGCCTAGGAGCACACTATTATAAACCTTCTATGAAAGTTTATGCTGGAGAGCCCGAAGGTGCTGCAGATGCTATTTTAAGTATCCAATCTGGCAAAGTAGAGAAAGCTCCATTTATTAATACTATTGCAGATGGTTTAATGACAACTCTATCTGAAAGAACTTTAGCAATTATCAAAGAACATGTTACTGCTATTTTATTGGTATCCGATGATGAGATTAAAGCTGCGTTGAGATTAGTATATGAAAGAATGAAAATTATTGTTGAACCAAGTTGTGTGGTACCCTTGGCTGCAGCCATTAGAAATAAAGAATTGTTCCAAGGAAAAAATGTGGGTATCATTTTATCTGGTGGTAATGTAGATCTTACCAAATTTGGTACTTGGTTCCCACCACAATAAATTATAAGTTTAATTTTTTAAAAAAGAATTGTTCATCTACTTCTTTGACCTCGCCAGGGGATAAATTTTTTATATTCATTTCTTCTATGGATATTCTAATTAAGCGACTACATTTATGATGTACAGCTGCAACCATTTTTCTTACTTGATGAAACTTGCCCTCCGTTAAACTAATTTCCAACCAAGAGTAATCTGCATTGGGATCTAATGGAATTTCAGGTTCAGTAATGTAGTTAGGCTTATCGACTATTTTTACCAAACATGTGCTAGTCCTGTATCTTCCTCCACCGCTTGCACTAATTTCTATCCCCTCTGATAATTGCTTAGCCGTCTCTTTACTAACTTTATTTTTAACCTGAACTAAATAAGTTCGTGTATGTGGTTTTATTCCCTGAAATAAAAGTTTCGTAATCTTTTTATTAGTGGTTAAAAGTAAAAGGCCTTCCGAATGCTGATCTAATCTCCCTATTGCATGAGTGCCGTCTGGAAAATCAAAATTTAAATCACCTAATAATTTAACTTGATGTGTGCTTATAAACTGAGAGACCATATTCACTGGCTTATAAATAATAAAGTATCTCTCTGTCTTCATGCCAGCAAATTACTTAATATTGTATATGCAACAAGCTTCTAAAGATCCTTTACACGGAAAAACACTTGAATATATTGTCACAGCGCTAGTCAATCATTTTGGATGGGAAACCCTAGGACAGCATGTGAGAATCAATTGTTTTAATAGTAATCCCAGTATCAAATCAAGCTTAAAATTTTTGAGAAAAACACCTTGGGCTAGAAAAGAAGTAGAAGATTTGTATATAAGAATGATTAGCTAGTGGGGTAAAACGCGGAAAATTTTTGGCTATAATACATTAACTTTAAGTAAACGATTATGCTATGCAAAATAACCGCCGTAATTTTCTAAAAAACATTGGAGGATCAGTTGCTTTATTAGCTGTTGGAAATACAGCCAGTGCAAATAACCATACTCCTTCAAGTTTAATCAAATCAAACATTAAAGTAAGTGCTAATGATAAAATCAGGATTGGACTGATTGGCTGCGGCATTATTGGACATTTTGATACTGATACAGCACTTAAAGTACCGGGAGTAGAATTGGTAGCAGTATGTGATTTATATACAGGCAGATTAGAAGGAGCAAAAGAAAAATGGGGCAATCATCTTTTTACTACTAGAGATTATAGAGAGCTTTTAAATAGAAAAGATATAGATGCAGTATTGATTTGTACTCCAGACAACTGGCATCAAAAAATTTCTATTGATGCAATGCGAGCTGGCAAGCATGTGTACTGTGA
>Ga0209358_10000304_pt1 | contig 44101 bp, 31 predicted proteins | sample LauGreFa1BDMLBSN_2_FD_187574 | JGI IMG/M metagenome (GOLD analysis project Ga0209358, IMG submission 187574) | Freshwater lake microbial communities from Lake Michigan, USA - Fa13.BD.MLB.SN (SPAdes) (version 2) | ecosystem: Environmental > Aquatic > Freshwater > Lake | place: Lake Michigan, USA... | reverse complement strand
TTTGTATATATAAAAATATTAATAAATATTAATTATGGTTATAAATAATATAGTTTTTTACAGTAATAAAAAATATATTTTTAATAAAAATAATAGACTAAATATAATATAATTCCTTAATTCTTTTGTCTCATAATAATTATAATCCTTATAAAAACATAAATAATTTTACTTTAAATATTTATAATATTAATAATTGCATTAATATTAAAATCAATTCAAAAAATAATAAATCTGAAAGATATTATCCTACTTAATTAAAATGTAAAAAAATTATGGAATTATTTCTATAAAAAATGATAAAATTATATTAGAATCTATATTATCACATATTAAACCAATTTGTATGACTGTTACAAAATTAGATAATGGTTTCTTTACATTATATGATGCACAATATATTCCATATTATTTGTTTTATGATTTATTTTTCTTTTTCTAATTTATTTATTTGAGTATAGTACTTGCCACCAATACCACAATATGATATATCAGATCGAACTATTTTTGCTAATGGAAATGAAAGTGTGCCATTATCATTATAAATACTTCCATTAATTAATGATTGTTGAATAAATTTATGACATTTTTTTGTATTTGGATCAAAATTACTACAATTTTTACATAATTTAATATTTGTATTAGGAATTGGTAATGGATATACAGAAATATTCATTTTAAATTATTACTGAATTATTTAGTATTAATAATATTTATTTTTATAATATATTCAATTTTTTTTATTTTTTATTAATAATTTATCGATAAAATATTACATAAGTTCATAAAATTTATATAATTTCTAAAAATCTATCAATTAATGGATAAAATTTTATTAGGAGATGAAATTTTATTAGAAGATAAAATAAATAAATCATCATTAATAAATAATTATGAAGATTTATTATTAAAAACACAATATGAATTAATGCAAATTCATTTAGAAAATGAAAAATTAAAACATATTATTGAAATTAAAAATTATACAATACATCAATTAGAAAAATCATTACTAACTGATTTTTCTATAAAAACTAATAAAAATTTATATATTAAAAATAAACCAAAACTAATAAAAAAAATTATGAAATTAAATTGTTTTAATAATTCCAAAATTTATTGTGAATAATTATTTATTTTAAACACTATTTTTATTATATAATAAATGATATGAATTTTATTATAAGAATTTAAATAATATAAAATATATACTTGAATATTTTGTATTATTAAACTGGTAATAAATATTAAATTTTTTTAATAAATTATATGTAAGAATATTTTTATTATTTTTAAATATCTAATGATTTAATAATTTTAAATTATTTTTGTATATATAAAAATATTAATAAATATTAATTATGGTAATATTTATTAATATTTTTGTATATATAAAAATATTAATAAATATTAATTATGGTAATAAATAATATATTTTTTTACAGTAATAAAAAATATATTTTTAATAAAAATAATAGACTGAATATAGTATAATTCCTTAATTCTTTTGTCTCATTATATAAAATTTCTATTCAATTAGATATATTAAATATTATACAATATTTATATTGTATAATATTGATCTTAAATCACGATTTCGTATTGAAAGAAATTATCCATATTTTGTATCTAAATTATCATCAATAATTATAATAGATAATGATAAAAATGTTCTGAAAGATATATGAAAAATGTTCTGAAAGATATATGGAATTATCTGAAAGATATATGGAATTATCTTAAAGTATTAAGCTTTATGAATAAATTAGTGGTATTGATGATTTATTGGAAAAATCAAAAATTATTTAAAGAATTAAATAAAAATTATGTATTAATAAATACAGTAAAATGTATATTTATGATATAATTTGTACATTTAAAGATAAAGAGCAAATACGATTTAATTTATTTTTATATGAAAATTCTGATCAAATTACAGAAGAATTATTTATTAAAAAAATATTGGATAAACTCTACATAAATGAAATTAGATCACTTATTAAATTGGATTGTTCACAATTTTATACAGATAATTGTGATTTACTTTATTTTATAAATAATAGAAATGGAAAATTTTATTTTAATTCTATTGAAAATAATGATTTAGATACAATCTATTGGAATAAATTTAAATTAAATTATATTTCAAATAAAAAAAGAAATAAATTAATTAAATATGGTATTATATCAAGTATTATTATATTTGGATTAAGAAATATATTTATTTAATTGTTTATATCTTGATGATTTTTTTATTTAGATACTTCAGCTAATTCTCCACATGATTTGATGTATTCTAAAATTGAACAAAATCAATTATTTAATTTATATACTGATACTGAAGTAATATAGATGACAAAAATAATTTATATTCAAAATATACTGTTTTATTATATTTAAATGATAATTTAAGGTGGTGGTAATACTCAATTTTTTGATCTAAATGGAAATAAAACTTTTGAAATTATAACAAAAAAATAGATTATTAATATTTGATATAGATTTATGGGCATTCTTGAAATATAGTTAATGATGGTATTAAATATTTAATTGGTACTGAATTAATATACAATATTAATAATACTTAATACAAGATTAGTATGTAATATTAATAATACTCAATTCTATCCAAATCAATACCAGTTTTAATATTATATGTACCATCATCATATCCAAAAGGAGTCTGTGATATTTCAATTTCAAAACCATCATTAATTAAAACATTATATTCATATTCAGATATTACAAAATTTATAATAATTTTATGATAATTTAATATAATAATATCATTAATATCCAATTCAATAAGACTTAAAATCTTGTCCATTTTGTAAGTAGAATAAAATATTTTTTAATAGTTTATAAATTACTTTGAAAAATGTTTTGTTATTTTTCTTTAAACTTTTATCAAATTTTATTATTTTTGTTATAATAAATTAAAATTAAAATTTATATAAATATAAATTTTAATAATAATCATTATGAATTATTTTTGTTTTATGTGTCAAAAAGATACTAGTTTATTTGAAGAAGAAATATATAAAAAATATAATATTTGTAACGTGTGTTTAAATAAATATAATAATTTTAATAATCATATAAATTGTAAAAAATGTGATTATATTTATATAAAAAATTCAAATAAAGAATCATTATATTGTAAAAATTGTATAAAAAATTCTATTGATAAAATTAATAATAAAATATCAAATTAATTATTTATAAGATAATTAATTAATTTGATTATCTTATAAATAATTAATTTATAATAAGATAATTTTTATTATAAAAACTAAAAATCTATAAAAACCTCTTTAAAATTTGAAAATTATTTTTAGGTAATATATAATAGATTAAAAGAATTTATTTTTAATAAATTCTTTTAATCTATAAATATAGTAAATTATCTAAAAAATAACTAATTAATTTATTAAATTCGTCTATATAATTATATAAGTAATTATATTATTTTTTTATTTAATTAATATAACTTAATCTGATACAGTAACAGATTTTGCTAAATTACGAGGTTGATCAATACAATATCCTTTAGTTAATGCTACATTATAAGCGAGTAATTGCATAGGAATAATATTAACAATATGTTGTAAATATTCATGAACTAAAGGAACTTCAATAATAAATGAAGATTCAAACATATTTTTTATAATAAAATCATTTTCATTACAAATTACAATTAGTTTAGCATTTCTTGCTTTTAATTGTTCTAATACACTTATATTTTTTTCATACATTTTATCTTTTGTTGCGAATACAAATGATATTATATTATCATCTATTAATGCTAATGGTCCATGTTTTAATTCTGAAGCTAAAATACCTTCACTATGAATATATGCAATTTCTTTCATTTTCAAAGCACTTTCTAATGCAGTTGCATAATTATTACCTCTACCAATAAATAAAATACTATTATAATCTATAATATTATCAATAATTTGTTGAATTTTATTTTTTGTTATTAAAATTGTATTATATATTATATTTGGTAAATTTATTAATTCATTACAAATATTTATATTTTTATTTGATAATTTTAATGCTAACATTACAAACATTATTAATTGTGATGTATATGCTTTTGTACTTGCGACACTTATTTCAAAACCTATATTTAATGTAAACGATATATTTGCTTCTAATGCAATTGCACTATTTTCTTTATTAGTAATTGCAATTGTAAAAGCTTTTTTATTTTTAACATATTGTAATGCAAATAAAGTATCAGCAGTTTCGCCAGATTGACTAATAAATATAAAAATATCATCTTTTGTTACTAAAGCTTCACGATCTACAAAATCACTTGCACATTCTACATATACAGATATTCCAATTAAATCTTCTAATATTATTTTACTAGCTAAACAAGAATGATATGATGTACCACAAGCTAATAATATTATTTTATTAGCTTGTGTAATTTTATTAATATAAGAATTTATTTCTATAATATTTATATTATTATTTGATATACGATTTTTCATAGTTTTTTTTATTGAAATAGGTTGTTCAAATATTTCTTTCTCCATATAAGTATTAAATTCTCCTTTGAATATATCAAGTTCATCTATATTTACTAAAATAATATCTTTATTTATTTTGCTATTATTATTATAATTTTTTATATAAAAATTATTATTATTTATATGTAAAAGTTCATAATTATCCATTGTTATAATTTTATTTGTATGATCTATTATTGCACTTATATCAGATGATAAAATAAAATTGTTATCATTTATTAATCCAATCAATAATGGACTTCCTTTTTTGCATGCTATTAATTCATTATTAAATAAAGAAGATTTTATAATAATTGCAAATGTTCCTTCTAATTTTTTTACTACTTCTGTAACAATATCTACAAAATTATGTGATTTATTTAAATCATAATAATATTTACATAATTTAGGAATTACTTCAGTATCTGTTTTGCTTTTTAATAAATATCCATTTTTTTTAAGAAAATTTTTTAAAATATCAAAGTTTGATATAATTCCATTATGAACCACTACAAATTGATTAGTTTCATCTGATGTATGTGGATGAGCATTTATATCACTTGGTTTACCATGTGTTGCCCATCTTGTATGTGAAATACTACTTGAACTATTTATTAATTCATCTGTAATATTACAATTTTTAATTTTATTATATAAATTACTAACATTTCCTATTGATTTTATAATTATACTTTTATTTAATATATTACTAATACAAATACCAGCAGAGTCATATCCACGATATTCTAGACGTTTTAAACCATTTATATTTATTTTTATTATATTATTAATTAATAATGAACTATTATAATGATAATATGCAAATATTCCACACATATTTAGATACTATATATTTATATATATAATAATAAAAATAAACATTATTTATAAAATTTAATTAATTATACATATTTATAATATAAAATAAAAATTATGTTTTATCTGCATGAATATTATCCATATTTGATTTATATAATATATCACCATAGTAATTATTATCAATATTAAAATATTTTTTATCTGCTAATTCTTCATCTCTTAACCATATTTTAACTATACAAAAATGTTTTTTTGGACTAAAACTTAAACCATTTACTTTATTCCATAAATGTCTTTTTTCTTCAATTAATAATGTTTCTCCTAATAATGATATACATAAATTCTCACAAAATTCTGATAAATTATCTTTTAATATTTTTATTGATAAACATCCCCCATTTATATTTGCTTCATCATCCCAAATAGGGAATATACCTTCCCTAGTTAAAAAAAACATACCTTTATGTAAATTTCCTTTTATATAGTGCATATTTTCCCAATATTCTTCAGCACTACTGATACTAGATAGTAATACATAACTTGAATTAGTCCAATCATTATCAAAAGGGTCATGAAAATATAAACACCAGATATCATTTAAAAATAATTCGTCTGTTGTTTCTTTCATCAATTAATTTAATATTAATTGAATATCTTTAAATCAGTTTTCTAATCGTGCTAAATTTAAGATAATCTGTCGTTATTTTTTAATTATCAATATATCATTATTATTATATTGTTTTTCTATATAATCATTATCAGTCATTAATTTTAATATAGAATTTTCATTTAATTTTGTTTTTTTATATGAAAAATTTGATATAGTTAAAATTATATCTTTATTTTTTAAATATTTATTTAATAAAATTGATTTTTTAAATTTATTAAATTCTTGTGTTAAATCATAATTATCATCTAAACAACTATATATAAAATTAATTTTATATTCTCCTAAATAATTATAATAATCTCTATAAATTTCTTTATTAAATATTGTATAATATTGTTTATTTTTGTAAATATGTGATGTTATAAATATAATATTTTCTTTGAAATCAAGTGAAGTATCTAAATTTAATAAATGATTTTTAATATTTAATAAATATTTAGTATATAACCATATTATTAAATATACTTTATCATAATCATAAATCCATTTGTATTTTTTTTTATTAATATCATAAAAACCATAAGATATTATTTTCTCTTCAAATACTTTATTTTTCATATAAAGTAAAGAGTTATTATAACTATTATTAAATAAATTATAAATGTTTATATATAAATTTATAATATAAAAATTAAGTTTATATATAAATTTCATTATAAATAAATATTATTAAATTATTATTTTTAAATATTAAAATAATTTACATATTTGTTTATATTATTTAAAAATTGATAATATAATATTAATAATAGTATAAACAAAAATGAAATTAACGAAACTTATAATTAAAAGAATCGAAACTAATACTATAAATGAATTAAAACAATTAAATGAATCAGATATTGTTAGTATTATTCAACAAGCAAATCATAAATATTATAATACAGATTCCCCTTTGTTTTCTGATGAAGTTTATGATAAAATTCATGATTATTTAGAAGATCTTAATCCAAATAATCCAATATTAAAAAATGTAGGAAGTTTATTAAATAAAGATGCTGAAAAAAAAGTAAATCTACCATATTTTATGGGTTCTTTGGATAAAATTAAAGCAGATGAAAAAATATTAGAAAAATTCAAGACAACTTATAAAAATGAATATTTAATTAGTGATAAATTAGATGGTAACTCCGCAATGATTCAAGCTACAAAAGGTAAAGTACAAATGTTTTCAAGAGGTGATGGTATAATAGGTCAAGATATTAGTCATTTAATACCATTTATTAGATATATTCCAAATTTATGTGTATGTGAAAAAGATTTTACAGTTCGTGGAGAATTAATAATTTCTAAGAATAATTTTAAAAAATTAGAAGGATATGCTAATGCTAGAAATACAGTTTCAGGAATTGTAAATTCTATTTTACCAGATTTAGAAGTTGCAAAATTAATTGAATTTATTGCATATGAAATAATTAATCCTATATTAACTCCAGAAGATCAAATGAAAGAATTAAATAAAAAAGGATTCAAATATGTAAATTATCAAATTATAAAAGAAAATGATTTAAATACTATTAAATTATCACAAGTATTAATTGATAGAAAAAAAAATAGTGATTTTGAAATTGATGGAATTGTAGTTTATCATAATGCTATTCACTCTAGATCTAAAGATGGAAATCCTAAATATGGATTTGCATTCAAAAATATTGTTACAATGGATAATGCAGAAGTTATTGTTAAAGAAGTTGAATGGAATATATCTAAAGATGGTTATATCAAACCTACTGTTATCTTTGATGGTATAAATATTTCAGGATCTACTATTTCAAGAGCTACAGGGTTTAATGCAAAATTTATATCAGATAATAATATTGGTGAAGGTTCAAGAGTTTATATTATAAAATCTGGTGATGTTATTCCTAAAATTGAAAAAATTTTATCACCATCTACATCTGGTAAACCAGATATGCCAAAAAATATTGAATATATTTGGAATGAAACTAAAGTAGATATAATGATAAAAAATAAAAAAGAACCTAATAAAGAAATAGATCTTAAAAATATTGAATATTTCTTTAAAAAAACACAAATACCAGGTTTTGGACCTGGAAATGTTTTAAAAATATATGATGCTGGTTATCAAACTATTGGAAGTATATTAACTATGAAAAAAGAAGATTTTTTAAAAGTTGATACTTTTAAAAATACTATGGCAGACAAATTACTAAGAGCTATCCAAGAAAAACTCAATAATATTGATTGTATTACTTTAATGGATGCAAGTAATATGCTTGGAAGAGGATTTTCATCAACAAAGATAGAATTAATAGTTAAAGAATATCCTAATATTATTAATAAAAAATATATTCCTAATTTACAAGAACTAATAAAAATCAAAGGTATTGAAAAGAAGACAGCGACACAATTTATTGAAAATTTACCAAAATATTTTCAATTTTTAAAGGATAATAAATTAACATGTATTGATAATATTAATAAATCTGAAATTATTACAGAGATGATTAAAGACAAAAATCCTGAAACGACACAAATACCAATTATTCATAAAGAATCTGAAACTAATCTATTTGTAAATCAAGTAGTTATATTTAGTGGATTTAGATCAAAAAATATTGAAGATTATATTAAATCTCAAGGAGGACGGATTGTAACTTCAATTAGTTCTAAAACTACACTTTTAATATATAAAAAATCAAAGACTGGAGAAAAATCTGGTAAAGTTGAAGAAGCTGAAGAGAAAGGTATTAAAATAATGACTTTATCAGAATTTAATGATAAATATAATATTTCTGTTTAATATAAATGTTATATATTTTTTATTTATATGATTAATTTTTCAAATAAATTTTATATAATAATGTATAAAATAAATTTTATAATATTATAATTATTATATGAATCAAATAATACTTCCTGAATTCCATTTCATTTATTATTATGATTACAATAAAACATCATTAAATTTATATCAAGAATTTAATCTCGCATTTATAAATTATGAATCAAATGAACTTAATAATATAAAAGAATTGAATCAAAAAGATAAAATAAAAATAAAAGAATATATACATTGTTGGATTGGTATTGCATTTGATGATTATTGTGATGGATATTTTGATTGGAATAATATTTTAAATAATGACAATGAAATTTCTATTGAAACTTATGAAAAAAAAAATAATAATAATGATGAAGATAAATTTATTATAATAACAAAACCAGCATTATATGAATTTAATATAAAATTATTGAAATATTATATTAATCTAAAAATCAATATAATTCCATTATAAATCATGAATTTTATATAAAAAATTAAAAAGAAAAAGTATTTAAAAATTTAATATATTGAAATATATTATGAAACAAGTAATATTACCTGAATTTTATTTTGAATTTAATTATAGTTTAATTGTTGAAAAAATATATGAAAATTTTAAACAAGCTTTTAAAGAATATGACATAAATATTCTTTCAAATATTAAAGAATTAAATGAAAAAGATAAAAATAAAATAAGAGAACATATACATACTTGGATTGATATTTCTATGGATGATTTCTATGATTATAAATATAATGATAATAATGATGATGATGATGATGATAATGATGATAATGATAATGATAATGTTGAGAATATTGAAGAGAATGATAATAACGATTCAATAATATATGAATTTAAAATGGATTTTGCAAAATATTATATAAATGCTAAAATTAAAATTAATCCGATTTAAAATACTTGAAAAATAATATTATATGACAATTGTATATGATTCAACATCATTAGGTTATTATTTATTTCAAAATATCTTTTAATGTTTTACAACTTTAGTAGAGTTAAAATTAATATTTCTATAATTAGCTATTTATGTAATAAAAATGAAAATTGAAGGATATTTTGGATTACTTTATGCTATTTATGGATTTTATACAGCTGTAAGTATATTATTAAAATTTTTACTATGATTCTATTAGGGTTGATCATCAATTTTATCAAAAAGAGAATAAAAAAATATTTTATATTATAAATTTCTTCTTTGTTAAAATTATCAAAGTCTTCATCATTATATCATTCATTTTCATAATAAATAATAAATATATTTTTATATAAATACATCCATAATTAGTATTATCTTTATCTTCTTCTAAATCTATAAATAAAATATAATATTTTATTAAATAATTGTTTACTAATTAAAATAATAAAATTATAATTTTTTTCTTTTTGAATTGCATTAAATTTATCACACCAAAATATTTAAATGATTAAATGAATTTTATTTTTAAAATGCTTTTCATTTAAACATTGCGATTACATATAAATTTGCTGAAGGTTTTCCATTACCCCAAGGTGAATTATGACAATATTCATCATTACCCGGAATCCAAACAATATAATCTGATTTATTTTTTTTATAATTGGAAACTTCTTTATGTTCTATTGGAATTACTCTAATTCTATATTGGTTATCATTATCATTATTATTCATACATACATATGTACCAATATTATTGATTTTAATTGTATAAGCAATACCTAATTTAATCATTTTTTCAATATAATATATTTCATTTTGATAAATATCTACCATTTTTATATTTAGATAAAAATAATATATAATAATAACATATTCAAATTTTATATAATTATAACAGTTATCTAAATATTTCAAAATTATCTTTATTAAATATAAAAATGCCTAAAAAAATGAATTGTAAGAGTCTAAAAGCTAATTATATTATATTATTTATTTTAATGATTGTATTTATGTTGGCATATATATTTAGTCCAATAATTCAAGTTAATGAAATAATTGTTGAACAAAATCAAGAGCCATTTTACCAAAATAATACAAATGAATTTTTACCAATTGATAAAATCAAAATATATCAAGGTAATGGTATTCCTAATATTGATAATATTCCAATAAAATATGATTTTGAGGACCCATCACTTCCATCGGTAGATGGAGAATCTCCTTTAAAATCTATGAATATATTTGCATTTAATAAATGCGACGTTAAGTGTTGTATGGATTCAAGCTATAGCTGCTCGGGAAATGGTGGTGGTTGTGTTTGTATGAGTCCAAAACAACAAAGATATTTAGCATCTAGAGGAAATAATAATTCAGATTTATATAGTGAATATTAAATTAATAATTATCATAATATAATTTATCAACTGTTACTTTTTTTCAGGAATATTATCAATATTGATTCAATTAAGAATAGAATTATTATTGTAGAAAATGATAATTATGGTTTTGCGTTTTTTTTGAAGAAAATAAAGAATCATTTATTAAAATTAAAAATTTAATAGGAGATTATATATAGAATCAAAAGAATTAAGGTTTATTACCTATGTCAGTATATAATATTATTAAATTAAAATACGATATATACTGGAATATTTTGTATTATTAAACTGGTAATAAATATTAAATTTTTTAAATAAATTATATGTAAGAATATTTTTATTATTTTTAAATATCTAATGATTTCATAATTTTAAATTATTTTTGTATATATATAAAAATATTAATAAATATTAATTATGGTAATAAATAATATATTTTTTTACAGTAATAAAAAATATATTTTTAATAAAAATAATAGACTGAATATAGTATAATTTCCTTAATTCTTTTGTCTCGTAATAAAATTATTATATTTGTCAAAGTATTAATAATATAATAAAATTATTATATTTGTATATAGTATAAAATAAAAATGCCAGGATCAGATTGGGGTTCAGTTTATTCAGGCAATCAAATTCAATACAGTAAACAAGCTTTAACTAATATTTCAAAAGATATTGCAAATAGATTAGAACATCAACAAGGAGGTGGAGGTGAAAAATGTTCAAAAAAAACATTATTATTAAAAATAAATAAAAAATTACTAAAAATGAAAAAAGATGATTTAGAAAAATTATTACAAGAAATTAATAATAAAAAATATTCTATATAAAATCTATTTTGATAAATAAAGTTGTACAAAAACTGTTTATGATATATTATTATGATATCATAATATATATTTTAATTTTTGTAGAGCATAAATTATTTTTATAATTTTAATAATATATTAATTTTGCACAACTCTAATTATAAATAATTATTTTTTATGAAATATATTATATTATATAATAATGTATCATATATTACTTCCATTTCATTTAGGTGAATTTAAACAATTAAAAATAGAAAAATCAAATATTTTTTTATTTAAAGATTATCTTTCAATAAAATCTAATTTTAAATATCATAAGTTAAAATTAGCTTGGAATGAAGCAGTTTGTAATACATTTGCAATGGAAAATAATATTAAATTTATTGATTTAGAAGGATTGAATAAACTCAATATATCAGAACAAGTTTCTATTTTTGATCCATTAGATTTTGATTTATTAGATATATTTAAAAAAAAATTTGGTAATAATTTAATAGTGCTAGAATTAACTGAAAGTTTTATACTTAATAATCAATCATTAAATAATATTTATAATAAAATAATTAAAAATAATAAATCACATATATCACATAAAATATTTTTTGATTATATAAAAGATCATTTGAATATTCTTAAAGATATTAAAAGTACTGATTTACAAAATAGAGAATCGATAAAAAAATTAAATGATAAAATTCCTAAATTTCCAAATTTTATTAATAAAGACAAAATGTTAAATATATGTGAAGATGCAATTAATTTTGTAAATAAAAAGTATCCAAATAATCCAGGAAATGCTGATAATTTAAAATATATTCCAATATGCAAAAAAAATGCCATTTTATATTTTAATAAATTTATTAAAGAAAGATTATATTTATATGGGAAAATGCAAGATGCTATAAATAATGATGAAATTATATTATTTCATAGTCATTGTAGTTATTTAATAAATATTGGTTTATTAAATCCAAGATATTTACTTAATATTATAATGAAAGAAGCAAACATTAATAAAGAAATAACATTAAATAATATAGAAGGTTTTATAAGACAATTATTAGGATGGCGTGAATATATGAGATACATTTATCATTTTTGGGGTAGAGAATTAAAAAAAGAAATGATTATAATGAAAGGAGAAAAATTAAATTTTAATAATTGGTATAATGGTAAAACTGGAATTTTACCAATTGATAATGAAATAAATAAAGTAAAATTATGGGCATGGTCACATCATATAATTCGTTTAATGATATTTTTGAATTTTATGAAATTAAATGAAATTAGAGTATTTGATATTTATAAATGGTTTATAACTTTTGTTAATTTGGATGCATATGAATGGGTAATGGTTAGTAATATAATGGCAATGGGTTTTTATAATAAAAGATTTATGAGAAGAGGATATATAAGTAGTAGTAATTATATTTTAAAAATGTCAAATTATAAAAAAGATGATAAATGGAATATTGTTTGGGATAATTTATATAAAAAATATATAAAAAAATATGGAAGATTTAGTTAATTTTTTTTGATTATAGTATTATTAGATTATTTTTATTTAATATAAATTAAATATAAGGTATAAAAGAACAGTTTATACTTATTTGATTTAAATTTTCATAACCAATGTGTATTGTTTTTTGAAACCCATAATTTTTACATCGTGATCCATTTTAGGAATTTTAGATCAATCCATTCGATCTTCTCTATGACAGTTAAAATCATGAATTATTTTATGATAATTATTTTTTGTATTATTACATATTGAACATTTTGCATTAAAATTTCATAAGTTAGTGCCCAACTTATAATCTATTATTATAAAATAAATAACGCATTAAGTATACATAGTATCCAAATAAATATTATTTTCTTTTTTCTTTATAAATTTATCAACAATTTTTTTTGTAATAATGTATGGAAATGTTAATTCAACTTTATCAAAAATATTAATTTTTAATAATTTATGTAAATTTATTTGACCTACAATATTTTCAAGAGACCTTTTAAAATTTCTTATACCTTGTTCTTCATCTATTTGATTTATTATATATGTTAAAATTTCATCTGAAAATATTATATCATTTGGATTAATATTAAATTCTTTAAATATATTTAATAAAGTATATTCTTTTGCTATTGTTATTTTTTCTTTTAATTTATAACCTTCTGTTTTAATTTTAATCATTCTATCTAATAAAATAGGATTGATCAAGGATTCATTATTATATGAAAAAATCATAAGACATTTAGATAAATCAATTTCAATATCAGAAAAATATTTATCAGAAAATTTATTATTTTGACTTGGATCAATCATATGAATTAAAATATTTTCTATTTCTTCACCATGTTGTGATTTACTAATTTTATCTAATTCATCAAAATACATTACAGGATTCATATATTTTGCATTCATTAATATTTCTGCAATTCTTCCATATCTTGAACCTTCATATGTATAACTATGTCCTAGTAAATATGAACCATCTGATAATCCACCAAGACCTATAAAACCATGAGGTAATTCTAAAGATTCACAAATACTATTACATAATGTAGTATTATGAGTTACTGTAAAATCACCTAATAAATATTTATGATTTTTATCTATTGTAAAACCATAATATTCCCCGATTCCTATATATTCAATATGTATTGATGATAATAAATCTATATTTGTATTTTTTATATGAATACAATTTTTAATATATCTTGTTTTATATCCAAGAGATCTTGCAATAAATAAAATATCTTCTGTTAATTTTTTTGATTTTAATTTAATTTTCCAATAACCATTAGATAAATATCCATCAGAATATAATATTCCTTTTAATAATTGTGTTCTTATAAATTTACTATTATATTTATAATTATTTGGAATACAAATATTTTTACTATTTAAATCTCCTATTTTTTTCCCTTTATAATAGGGATCATATTTTATTTTTTTATTACTAAATTCAACAATACTACGATATCCTTTTAACAACTGTTGATTTAATATAGGTAAATTAATATATTCTTTAACAGGAATTTCAATAAATTTATCTAAGATTGTTAAACATAAAATATGTTCAGAATTTACAATATATGAATCACCATTACTTTGGTGTATTCTATATAATTTATCTGTTCCATGTCCTAAATTTAAAACTTTTCTAGGTTTCGAATCATCTCCCATTAAAATATCATTTATTTTTATATGTTGTACTTTTTTTATTGATCCATCATACATTAATATAGGAGTATCAATACCATGACATTTACCACAACCCATAGGACCTTGAATACCAATAACAAGACCTTTAGAATTTGGATTCACAATCCATTTAGCAAATAATTGAATAATTTGATTTTTAGTATCAATATGTCCAAATACATTTTTATCTAATTTATTCTTAATATTATTTAAAAAATCAGATATTTGATTTAAATTTTTAGATTGAATATTATCAATTTGTAAAGGTTTATATTTACCTATAGGTAATTTACATAAATTATCAATCCATGAATATAATTTCATATATTCAGAAGAGCTTGAATCCATAATATCAAGTTGATTAATTTTAGAAATTGCAATTGATTTAATTTTAATATCCATATCAGATTCTAAAATTTTAAATCGAATAGGTGTTTTAGTATAATTAATATCGATTATATTTTTCTCAATTTTATCAATTAATTTTCTTTTTTTTTTTGGTAATGAATTATAATAATTAATTTCATCTTTACAATATTCAACAATATCTTTATTAATATTATTTATTTTTAAATTTTCAGGATCAGATTCAGGATTATAATCGGGATCAGATTCAGGATTATAATCGGGATCTAATTTATCATCAGAATCTAAATTATTTTGATTATAATTAAAAATATTAAATGGTAAAGATAGTGTTGGTAACAAAATGATCGGTTGTTGAAAATAATCTGTTTGAGTTTCGGCATCATTATATATTTTAAATTTAGTATTTTTACTTTTTGATGTCATAATTATATATTAATTATAAATTAAATAAAATTAGTTATTTTTATATACTAAATTTAAGAACAATTATTAAATTTTAAAAAGACTATTAAACTATTTTCTTTTATTTAATTTTTTACTTGATTTTTTTAAAATTAAATAAATTATAATTATTATAATTATAAGTATAAATATAAAAATAATTATAGTAAATATTTTTCGAGTTTTAATAGTATAAAACACTCTAGATAAAAAATAATTATTATTTTTATTAATAGGTATATAATTATATCCTAAATTATATAATATATTCTCAATATCAGAGTTAAATACAGCATGTAATATACAAGGTTTTACTTCTTTATTGTAATATAATTCATTATTATAAAATGAAATATTATTAACATCTAAATTTTTATTTATTATAGACACTAAAAATATAAATTTATTTGTATCAATATTAAATAATTTTGGATTATTATTACAATAATTTTGAATAAATAATTGATCATCAGAATTTTTATTATCACAATTATAAATTTTACATATATTTTCTAATAATGGTAATATTTTATTAACATATCCCATGTATGTTCCTGAATTTATATATGTATTTTTACATTTAGTCCATAAAATACTAGATATTAAATTAACATTAATATCTTCACTAATAACAATTCCATTATTATTTAATGTAATTTCTTTAAAACGTTCTTCTATGATATATGATGGTTGAAGGAATATAACATCATAAGCATCAATGAAACATATTATTTCGTTAGGATCTAAATTTTTAATATAATCAATCATTAATTTAAATTTCCAAGTAAATCCTTGCCATTTTTCACCAAATCCTAAAACAACTAAATCACAATTATTAACTTTTGCTGATTCTATTAAATATGGAAAATATCCTTCATTCTTAGTTGCAACAGTTATAAATTTCATATTTTATATTAATAATATTTATTTTTAATTATATTATATATTAGTAAAATTAAATATGAAAGTTATAACTGTTACAACACATAATGAGCGATATTTTCCAGTATTGAAACAATCATGTAAATATAATAATTTAGATTTAGTTGTTTTAGGATTTGGTGAAAAATGGCAAGGATTTACTTGGAAATTTAAATTAATGATTGATTACCTTAAAACTATTGATGAAAATGAAATAGTAATATTTGTAGATGCATATGATGTAATAGCATTACAGGATGCAAATACAATAGAAAAACGATTTAAACAATATTCATCATATTTGACAAAAATAATAACAGGATGGGAAAGAGCTAAATCACCTTTAATAGAATACTTATCATCATTAATATTTGGAAAATGTATGAATAGACGAATTAACTCGGGGTGTTATATAGGAATATGTAAAAATATTTTATATATTTTACGAGATTTATTTAATAAATTTGATTTAAATTCAAACAAAATGGAATATAATGATCAGGTATTATTAACAAAATATTGTAATTTAGATAATAATGTATTTAAAATTGATTATAATTATGATTTTTTTTTAGTTATAAATGGTGCTATTGATCATTTAGATATAAATAAAGATAAAATAGAAATTTTAACAAATGAAAATGGACATAGAGAATTAGTTTATAAAGGTATATTTACACCATGTTTTATTCATGGTATTGGTGCTACAAATATGAATGATATCATATATAAACTTAATTATTTTAATATTAATCCAATTACATTAAAAGATACAATAAATTATGATATAAATTCTATATTACATTATAATAAATATTTAAAAAAATATATTATATATATAATAATATCAAATACTATATTTATATTAATTATATTTATAATATATCTTATTTACAACAGTTGGAATAAAACACTTAAATAGAATATAATTATTAAATAAAAATTTTATATTTAATGATTTGTTTTATATAAATATAAACAAATTTTCTTTTTTTTATCTTAAAATCTAAGATTTCATTTTATTGATAAATTAATATAATATAAAATAAATGTTATACGATTTCTTTGATGATATTGTATGTATTAACTTAGAATCTCGTAAAGATCGTCATAAATATGCACAAAATATATTTAATAAATTAAATATTCCTGCAAGATTTTATATTGTAAAAAAACATTCTAAAGGTGGAATGTATGGGTGTTTTGAATCACATATAAATGTTATAAAAGAAGCATATAATAATGGAAAAAATAATATATTAATATTTGAAGATGATATATTACCAACAAAATCATATAATTTGGAAAATATTCAAAATGCAATAAATTTTATGAAATTTAATAATTCATGGGAAATATTTTTTTTAGGCTATAGTATAGTAAATAATTTACCAGATAACATACATTTTTTTAAACCATTATTAAATAATCTCTATTTAAATGCTTATTATGTAGGCAAAAATATAATACAATATAAACCGTATAATACTCATTCATATTGTTTAAATAGGAAAGGAATGAAAAAAATATTAAATAATTATAATAAATATATTGGAATAATACATATTGATGTTTATTTATCAGATTATTTAAATTTAAATTCATATTGTTATGTACCATTATTATTTGATCAGAAATGGTGTATTGGTTCTGATAATATTAATAATAAAGATAATATTTTTGAAATGATGTGTAGAAAAATATTATGTTTTTATGAAAAAAATGAATTATTTTGGTATATTTCATTAATAAAATATTTTCTTTATTATATAAACATTTATTCTTGGGTATTAGTAATAATTTATATTATTATATTTATTAGTATTATATATTTATCAAATTATTATTATTAAATTTAATATTTTTTTTTATTAATATTATATTTAGTTCTAGATGATGATGGTGTTCTAGATGATGATGATTGTCTATATGGTGTTTTTGGTTTTTTAGGTGTCGATTTTTTAATAAAACTGTTAATTAGATTACTTTGTTTTTTTATTACTTCATCTTTGCCTTTTATTACATTATTTAATATTTCTACAACTTCTACGTATTCTTTTAATGTTTCTTCACATTGTTTTGCATTTTTTATGCAATCTCTTTCATTTTTACTAAATTTAAATATTTTACTCATTTTATTTTATATTATTTTTAAATTTTATATTAATTTTTAATTTATTTAAAGAAATATTACTATATATATTAATAATTATCAAATTATTATGTATATTGAATCAAAAGAATTAATGCTAATTACCTATGTCAGTATATAATATTATTAAATCAAAATACAATATATACTTGAATATTTTGTATTATTAAACTGGTAATAAATATTAAATTTTTTTAATAAATTATATGTAAGAATATTTTTATTATTTTTAAATATCTAATAATTTAATAATTTTTAATTATTTTTGTATATATATAAAAATATTAATAAATATTAATTATGGTTATAAATAATATAGTTTTTTACAGTAATAAAAATAATAGACTGAATATAGTATAATTCCTTAATTCTTTTGTCTCATTATTTATTAAAAAATGTTTTATTTTTATTAAAATTAAGAAAAAATGTATAATTATTATATTTTTGCAAATATTTATAAAATTTTATAAAAAAAATTGAAAGTTAATTACTTAAGAATATTATATAACGTTTAAATAAAAATGTCGATATACAAAGAATTAGCCTCAACAAATGAAATTGATAGTATTAAAGGAATTAGATTTTGTATTTTAAGTCCTGAGGAAATACTAAAAATTTCTGTGGCTGAAGTATATAAAACAGATACTTATGTTTCGACAGAACCAGTTGTAAATGGTTTATTTGATCCAAGAATGGGTGTATTAGAACATAATAAAATATGTCAAACGTGTGAACAAAAGAATACATTTTGCCCTGGTCATTTTGGTCATATAAATATAGCAAAACCAGTATTTTATATTCAGTTTTTTGATGTTGTTAAAAAAATATTAAAATGTGTTTGTTTTAGGTGTTCAAAATTATTGGTTAATCCAGATAGTGATTTAGTTAAAGCAATTTTAAATAAAAAATATTCAAGACAAAAAAGATGGGAACTATTATATAAAATTTGTTCAAAAATTAAACGTTGTGGTAATGAAACTATGGATGGTTGCGGTGCAAAACAACCAGATAAAATGTATAGAGAACCAATTGTCAAGATTATTATGGAATGGAAGGATTTAGCAGATGAATCCAGAAAACAAGTCATGAATGCTGAAGAAGTTTTACGTATTTTAAAACGTATTAATGATCGTGATGCAGAAATTTTAGGTTTTTCAAAAAAATATAATCGTCCTGAATGGATGATTTGTACAGTATTACCAGTTCCTCCACCTGCAGTTAGACCTTCAGTACGTACAGATACTGGACAAAGAAGTGAAGATGATTTAACTCATAAATTGTGTGATATTGTAAAAAGTAATAATTCTCTCAAAATGAAGATTGAAAAAGGTGCATCAAAAGAACAAATTGATATTGCAACTCAAGTATTACAGTATCATATTGCAACATTTATTGATAATAAAATTCCAGGTATTAATCCTGCACAACAAAGAACTGGTAGATTATTGAAATCTCTCACAGAAAGATTAAAATCAAAAGATGGTCGTATTCGTGGTAATTTGATGGGTAAACGTGTTGATTTTTCAGCACGTAGTGTTATTACACCAGATCCTAATATTAGTATTGATGAATTAGGAGTTCCTATTAAAATTGCCATGAATCTTACATTTCCAGAAATTGTTAATAAATATAATCATGATAAATTATTACAATATGTTATTAATGGACCTGATAAGTATCCTGGTGCAAAATTTATTAGAAAAGGAAATTGGACAAAAGCTCTTAAAAATATGCCAAATAGAGAAAGTATTATTTTAGATTATGGTGATATAGTAGATCGTCATTTAATGGATGGAGATTATGTATTATTTAATCGTCAACCATCACTTCATAAATATTCTATGATGTGTCACAGAATTAAAGTTATGCCTTTTAATACATTCAGATTAAATTGTTCAGTATGTCCTAATTATAATAGTGATTTTGATGGTGATAAACTATGAAATAAAATTCATCTTGTCACCAACAGGCAGCTGCTTTCAAGGTTATGAGGAATACCTTGAAAGAAAAACAGTGTAATCCTCATTAAATATATTGTCTATTGGTGCAGACATATATTTAATATAACTGTCTAGTAGATTTTGTCAAAAATCTGCGACATAACCAAATTGCGGGAACATCCTTAGAGCTCTAACTACCACTTTATCAAGGAAACTTGATAAAGGATCTCGGTTAATAGCCGAACCCGATGGTAAAAATGTTAGAGATTGGACAATCCGCAGCCAAGCTCCTAAAGCCGTTACGATTAGGCTATGGAGAAGGTTCAGAGACTAGATGGTTGTGGGTCTGAGCGAACTAATCATTCGCAATGAAGGCTTAAGGTATAGTCCGATATTTATCAGAAATGATAAATCTAATTGGAGATGAATCTTCATGCACCACAAAGTATTACAACATTAAATGAATTGATTGAATTAGCATCAGTTTCTAAGCAAATTATTAGTATTAGAGAATGTAAACCAATTGTAGCTATTGTACAGGATGTTGCATTAGGTGTTTATAGAATTACAAAATCGAATGTATATTTGACAGAGAAACAAATGTTTAATTTACTTGCATCAAATCTTAAATTTATTGGAGATATTCCTAAACCAATCATAAATAATAAAGATATTCAAAAATGGTCAGGTAAACAAATAATTTCTACAATTATTCCTAAAAATATTAATATTAGATCACCAAATAAATCATTTGAGGAAAAGGAAAATTCTAGAGATGATGAAAATTATGTAATTATTGAAAATGGTGAATTAAAACAAGGTATTATTGATAAAACAATCTATCAAAATAGAACTAAAGGTTTGATCCATTCAATTTATAATGAATGTGGACAAGAAGAAACTAGATTATTCTTTGATAATACACAGAAATTAATTTGTGATTGGCTTGTATTATCAGGGTTTAGTGTAGGTGTAAGTGATTTAATTGTAAAAGATGAAGTAACAGAAAAACTAAAAAATATGATTCATGATATGAAAGTTAAAGTTTATGATATCATTCGCGATATTCATATGGGAACTTTTGAAAATAAATCAATTAATAGTAATAGTATTTATTTTGAAGAAGAAGTAAACAGAGTACTGAATCAAACAATTTCTCAAGTAGGTAAAGTTGCATTATCATCTACTAATGATTTACATAATCGTATGATTAATATGGTTAAATCTGGATCAAAAGGTAGTATTATTAATGTATCACAAATGATTGCTTGTTTAGGTCAACAAAATGTAGATGGTAAACGTATTCCTTATGGTTTTGATGATAGAACATTACCACATTATACAAAATATGATGATGGCCCTGAAAGTAGAGGTTTTGTAGAGAATTCATTCATGACAGGATTAACACCACAACAATTCTTCTTTCATTCTATGGGTGGTAGAGAAGGTTTGATTGATACTGCTGTAAAATCTGTAACCGGTGATACACCTATTATAATCATTGAAGATAGAATTTCAAAATATGTAAAAATAGGTGATTGGATTGATTCACATTTAGATGGTAATTTTAAAGGAGAAGTCAAACATTATCCAGAGGATCGTAATATGGAATTACTTGAACTAAAAAATAAAATATATATTCCGACATGTGATGAAAAGGGAAATACTTTTTGGGGTGAATTAACAGCAGTAACTCGTCATGATCCAAGTGAAAGATTATATGAAGTAACAACATTAGGAGGACGTAAAGTAATAGTAGCAGAATCGAAAACTCTATTAATTTGGGATAAAGATAAAAAAATATTTGAAGCTAAAAATTCAGTAGATATTAAAATTGGAGATTTTGTACCAGTAACAGTAAATTTACCAGAACCTCCCATTATAACTACACATGTGGATATGACACAATATTTCCCTAAAACAGAATATATTTATGGGACAGAATGCTATATTGCTGCAGAACAAATTAAAATTGCAAAAGAAGGTAGAAAAATTTTACCAAATAATTGGTGGAAAAATAATAATGGTAAATTATTTACTGTTCCATATAAAAGATCCGAATATTTAGAAGTAGCATTAGATAAAAATGAACATAAGATTAAAGAAGGACATGTTTATTTAAATAGGGGATGTAGATCAGAATGTTCGATACCAGATAAATTTGAATTAAATTATGAAAATGGAATATTTATTGGACTATATCTAGCAGAAGGATCCACACTTAATCCTCAACAAATATCGATTGCTAATACAGATAGAAATGTTAAGGATTTTGCTATCAAATGGTTTAATAAATTTAATATACATAATCTTGAAGAAAATTATGCAGTTATTGATGAAGTTACAGGTAAAGAGAAAATATCAGAAAATATCGTGGGAAATTCAACATTACTCGCAAGCTTTTTAGATACAGTAACAGGTCATGGTGCTATAAATAAAATGGTTCCAAGTTTTGCATATGCGGCATCTAATGAATTTATTATAGGATTATTAAATGGATATTTCTCAGGTGATGGATCTGTTAATAATTATGGTGGACTTAAAGCAACTTCAATATCATTGAAATTAATTGAAGGTATTTCTGTATTATGCAATCGTATAGGTGTATTTGGTAAAATATCTGCGATGAAAAGAACTAAAAATGGTAAAGAAATTAATACAGAATATGTTATTGTAATCAATGGGCAATGGGCAAACTTATTTGCAAGTAAAGTAGATTTTATATTAGAAGCTAAACATAATAAACTTAAAAATATTAATAACGGACGATTAAATTGTAATTTTGAAGAATATAATGATATTGTATTAGATTCAATTATCTATATTGATGTTATAGATGCAGAAAAATATCCTAAATTATATGATGTAACTGTTCCATCTACATTGAACTTTAGTATAGTTAATGGGTTAAATTTACGAGATACATCGGAAACCGGTTATATTCAAAGAAAGTTAGTAAAAGCAATGGAGGATTGTAAGATCAATTATGATTTTACAGTTAGAAATGCATCTGGTTCAATTATTCAATTCTTATATGGAGAAGATGGTATGGATGCAACTAAAATAGAAAATCAGCCAATTTTATATATTGAGATGGATTACTTAAAAATGAAAAAAGAATATCATTTAACAGATAATGATAATTTGGAAAACTTATTAACAGTTGAAACAATTAAAGATTTTAAAAATACAAAAGATTGGGAGGTTCGTATGAATGAACATTTTGATCAAATTTTAGCAGATAGGGATTTTGTAATTAGAGAAATATTTGATAGTAAAAAAGAAACATCACTTATGTATCCTATTAGTTTTATGAGATTAATAAATAATACAAAGGCATTATATAATAAATATGATAAAGGAATTCTTTCTGATTTATCACCATTATATGTATTAGATACAATTACGAGATTATCAAATGATTTATTCATAAATAAAAATAATTATGGTAATAAATTCTTAGGAATTTTAATTAGATGTTATATGTCTCCTAAGAAGTTCATATTTGATTATAGATTAGGTAAAACTGCATTTGAATATATTATTCAACAAATTAGATTAAAATTCTATGATGCAATTGCACATCCTTCTGAAATGGTTGGTGTGATTGCAGCACAGTCAATTGGCGAGCCTTAACGCGTACAGGGCAGAAAAGCTGAATGCTATAGTAATCTGGGCAATTACTATAGAAAACCATTATGACACCCAGGTTGGATTAATCCAACATGTTTTCAGCTAGTATTAGGTTATTAAATAACCTAATGCAACATTCCTCGTTGTTCGGGAAAACCCTTAGAGCCTTTCATACCAAGGTTGATTGCGAAAGCATCAACTGGCTGAGAGTAATGAACTCAGATATGGTAATAATTGAAAGGATTGGGCAACCCGCATGCTTACTACCTAAAGGCGCTATATGCTAGCCAATGGTAGGGCGTCAGAGACTGAACGGGAATGGGTCATCTATGAAGGTCTAGCAAACCAGAGATGGCTTAAGGTACAGTCCATCCTTCAGGGAAACTTGGAGTATACACCTAAAGTGTACGCAGATGAGCTTCTTAAACAACACCATAATTAGGGTTACAGGTGAAAATAATTTCTCATATTCTGGACCTATTGCAGAATTTATTGATAATATCCTTGATAAAAATAAAGAAAAAATAATAAATATTGGTAATGATAGTGTTGTTATGAATCTTGAAGATAATTATAGTATTATCGGGGTTTCAAATGAAGAAAAAACATCATGGAAACATATTAGTCAGATTAGTAGACATCCAGCTAATGGTGGAATGGTAAAAGTATATACTCGTAGTGGTAAAACTACTACTGCTACATTAACTCATTCATTCTTAAAACGAACTGAAAAAGGTATTGAATCTATCAAAGGTTCTGATCTCAAAGTAGGATTAAGAATTCCAGTTGCCAAATATATTTCAGAAGTTGAAAATCCAATGAAATTTTATAATATTAGTGAATATGGTGATGTAGTACTTGATAATGATTTTGGTTGGTTATGTGGTGTTTATATTGCAGATGGTAATACAGAATCTAATAATATTAAAATAACAAAATGTATTCCAGAATATTATAATAACCTAATTAAAATTGTTAAATCTAAATTTGATAAAGATATTAAACAGAGATTTACAGAAAGATCAAATTTTAAGAATTATCCTGATAGAAAATACAAAGGAGTTGAAAATAACTTTAATTGTAAAGATCTTGCACTTTTCTTTGGAAATAACTTTGGAAAAGGATCTGAAAATAAAAAAATACCAGCATGGGTATATGGTGCAAATAAAGAATTTATTTCTGGTGTTGTTCAAGGCTATTTTGATGGTGATGGAAATGTAAATTGTACAAAGAATAAAGCAATGATTCGCTGTGGTTCAATTTCAGAAACATTAATTAATGATATGATTGTATTATTAGCATATTTTGGAATATTTGGAAGTAAATGTTTAGAATGGAGTAAAACTGGTAAAGTTAAGAAACCATTCCATACTATCCAAATATCGAAAAAATATGCTAGATTGTTTAAGGATAATATTGGATTTATTGTTGAAGAAAAATTAAATAATTTGGATGAATTAGTAGCATTTATTGAAGGAGATAATCGTTGTGATACAAAAGAATATATTGATAAACTTCCAGAAGTTTCGAAGTTAGCATATGATGTAGCAAAATCATTAAATGTTAAATATAATAGAAAAGTAGATGAACTTTCTATTGGAAGAGAAACATTAAAAGGTTATATTCAAACATTTGAAGAATGTTTAGCAAATAAAGATAAAAAACCTATTGAAGCTATTGATAAAATTAAATTATTAAAACAGGCAGCATATAGTGATATTGTCTGGGATGAAATTATTGAATTAGAATATATTGATGATCCTAAGGAATATGTTTATGATTTTACAGTTCCAGGTAATGATAGTTTTATGGTTGATACTTGTATATTAGTACATAACACATTAAATAGTGTTGAATGGAATACTGAAATACTTCTTGATAATAATGGAAAATTAAATAAAGTAAAAATTGGTGAATTTATTGATAATATGTGTAATAATCTACATATTGATAAAATTGAAAATCATCCAAATGACACAACACTTGGATGGATTAATGATAAAAATTATAAGATTCTTTCATGTACAGAAGATGGTCAAATTGAATGGAAATTAATTGAAGCAGTTACTAAACATCCTCCCATTAATGAAGATGGATCTAATATATTATTAAGAGTAACAACTAAAAGTGGTAGAGAAGTAATTGCAACAAAAGCTAAATCATTCTTAAAAAGACAAAATAATAAAATTGTTGCAGTAAGAGGTGATGAAATTAAAATAGGAGATTATTTACCAGTTTCAAATACATTAAATATATCTGATGAAAATTCAGAATACTTTAAACTTGATAATAATTTTGAATATTATGTAGATTTATATTTATCTGATATAGAATTACCAATTGAGTTATTATTAGCACCATTTGAATTCACTAAAGGTTTCTTACATGGACTTGTTGAAAATAAATCTATAACTTCAAGTAATTTAAATAATATTCTGTATATTCAACAATTATTAACTAAATATCATATTTATAGTTCAATAATTACTGATAATTCATTATATAAATTATCATTAAATACATTAAATGTTACTAAATTAAAAGAATTATTTGATATTGAAATATTATATGAAGATTCAAGTTCAGAATCTGATATTATTCCTGATATTGTTACAAAACAATTTGGTACTATTAATATTGCACGAGCTTTAATTCCAGATAAAATAAGTAAATGTTTATATCAAGAAGATATTGATGTACTTGAAAAAATAAAATTAGAAAATATTATATATGATGAAGTAATTGATATTACAGAAGTTGTTAGTGATCATTCATATGTTTATGATTTTACTGTAAAGGATACTAGAAACTTTAATATTTATAATGGTTTATGCATAAGAGATACTTTCCATCTTTCCGGGGTGTCATCAGCATCAAAGGCGGTTCGTGGTGTTCCGAGAATTAAAGAATTACTGAGTGTTACAAAAAATATTAAATCACCTGGATTAACAATTTATGTTAAAGATGAATTTAATCAAAATAAAAAGAAATGTAAGGAAATTCTAAATAGTATTGAAACTACATATTTCAAAGATATTATATTATCTGCTAAAATTTATTATGATCCTGATGATTTTAAGACTACTATTGAAGAAGATAGACTATTCCTTGCTACATATGAAGAGTTTGCAAAAAATGAAATGCTTAAAATTGGTGATGCATCTCCATGGTTATTAAGAATTGAATTTGATAAAGAAAAAATGATTGAATTTGATTTGACAATGATTGATTTATATCATGTTCTTCAAGATTTCTATGATGCAAATATTCAAATTATGTTTAATGATGATAATGCTAAAAAGATGATATTTAGAATTAAAATCTTTGAAGATGATACTGAAGATAAAGATATTATTACAGAACTAAAAGCATTAGAAAAAAATATCATGGAAAATATAATTATTAAAGGTATCAAAAAAATTAATAAAGTTTCTATGAATAAGAAAGAATATATGAAATATATTCCAGATACCATGACTTTTGAAAAGAGTTTTGAATGGATCTTAGAGTCCAGTGGATCTAATCTTATTGATATATTCTGTTATAAATCTGTCGATTATACACGTACTATCAGTAATAATATTAATGAAATTTATGAAACATTAGGTATTGAAGCTGCTAGACAAGCATTATATAATGAAATTTGGGAAGTTATTAAAGATGCAGATTTATATGTTAATTACAGACATTTATCATTACTTGTTGATACTATGACAAATAAAGGATTTATATTACCTATTGATAGACATGGAATTAATCGTGTCGATATTGGTCCATTAGCTAAATCATCTTTTGAAGAAACTACCGATATGTTAATTAAAGCTGGTATATTCTCAGAAGTTGATAGAATTAATGGAATTTCTGCAAATATTATGTTAGGTCAAATTCCTCCATGTGGTACTGGTGATACTGATATATTAATTGATGAACTAAAATTATTAGAATTAATAAATCAAATGAAAGAGAATATTTCAGAGGAAGAAGAACAGGAAGAAGAAGAAGATACAGAATTAGAAAAAGATAAAATATGTACAATGGATAATTTATCATTTGATTTCACGATTCCAGAAATTGATAAATCAATAAAAGAGAAAGAAATATCAATTAAGGTTGTTTAGAAATGGGGAACCTAGGTATTCCTCCTTCTTTTTAATCTATCAATATTTCTCCTCTCATACATCTTCTTTATTAATTTATAAAAGTTATTTATAATTAATCTTTTAAAAAGTTATTATTTTTAAATTAAAATAATAATTTATATATTTTTTTATTAATAAAATAATTTGAATTATTATTATAAATGAATACATATATATTAATATCATCATCTATTTCAATAATTGTTTTATTATATTATTATTATGTAAATACAGATAAAAAAAAAATAGAAAAATTTTATAAAGATAAAACAACATCATTAATTGTAATAAGAATATGTTATTTTATATTAGTTACTTCATTATTCTTAAATTTTAAATATGTAATTTTAGATATATTAAATAAAAAATTTAAATAAAAAATTTTAAATTTCTTTAATTTAAAGTAACTTATAAATGAAAGATATAATCAATTTATTTTATAATTTTTTCAAACAACATAAATTTTCTATGATTATTAACTCATTTTATTCTATTGCAATACCAATTAATGATGTACTATTACCACATTTATATGGTAATATAATCAATTCATTAGAAAAAAAAAAATCTGTACTTATGTCTATAATTATAATAATTATAGTTATTATAATAGTACAACTTGGGCAAATTATATCTGATTTAAGTGATACTAAACTATTTCCAAAAATTCAAGAATATATTAGAATTAATATGATTGAAAGTATATTTAATAAAAACGAAACTAATTATAATGATTTATTAATAGGTGATATAATGTCTAGTATAGTAAAAATTCCTTCAAATTTAATTGCATGGTATGAAAGAATTAAATGTTTAATATTACCATATATAATTGTTTATACAATAAGTATATTTTATTTTATTTATTATGATAAATTAATAGGTTTTTGTTTATTAATATTAATAATTTTTTATATATTATTAGTAATTGGAGCTCCATTCTTTTGTAAAAATAAATCATTAACTCAAGAAATTAAACAAAATAATTTATTTGAAGAAATTAGTGATATTATAAATAATTTATTATCAATATATACAGCAAATAAAGAACAATCTGAAATTAATAGAATAATCGAATTTGAAAATTCATATAAAATATCTTATACAGAAACAATGAATTGTATTATTAAAATAAGATTTATTATAATTCCTATAATTATTGCATTTTTAATTATATTTTTCTATCAGTGTATAAAAAAAATAAAAGAAAAGAAAATACAAATTGCAACATTTATATCATTATTTATGATTTTATTATATATATTAAATTCTATGTTAATTTTAGTAGATCATATTCGTAATATGGTATTTGAATATGGTGTATTAAGTAATTATACAAATTTATTTAAATATGATAAACTAATATGTAATAAAAATATTCCTGAAAAAACACAAATTCCAACTGAAGGTATTTATTTACATAATGTAATTTATTCATATTCTGTTAAAACAAATCCCGTTTTATATAATATTAATTTATATATAAATAAAGGAGAAAAAATAGGTATTTTAGGAGATATTGGAAGTGGTAAAAGTACTATATTAAAATTATTACTTAAATTATATTCAGTTAATTCTGGACAGATATATTTAGATGGCGTTTCTTATGATAAATTAAATATTCACGATATAAGAAGAAAAATAGGTTATATTCCACAACAACCGATATTATTTAATAGAACCGTATTAGAAAATATAAAATATAATAATCCAGATATAACAGATGAACAAATTTATGAATTATTATTTACATTGGGATTACAAGATGAATTTACACAATTAGAAAATGGATTAAATACTAAAATAGGTAAAAATGGATCAAAATTATCTGGAGGACGCCGTCAATTGATATGGTCATTAAGAGTTTTATTATCAAATCCAGAAATATTAATATTAGATGAACCTACTGCTTCTCTTGATGAAAATATAAAACAATTACTAATAAAATTATATGATCATTTTATGGCTAATAAAACAATTATATTAGTTACTCATGATCAAACATTAATGAATTATGCTAACAGAATAATTTACCTTAAAGATGGTCAAATTATTAATGATTATTATGTCGAAAATAGGAACACGTAGGTTATACCTTTGGCAGATTAACAATAAATTAAAGGAAGGGTTTAAGGGGAACCTAGGTTATACCTTTGGCAGATTAACAATAAATTAAAGGAAGGGTTTAAGGGGAACCTAGGTTATACCTTTGGCAGATTAACAATAAATTAAAGGAAGGGTTTAAGGGGAACCTAGGTTATACCTTTGGCAGATTAACAATAAATTAAAGGAAGGGTTTAAGGGGAACCTAGGTTCCCCTTATTCACTTACTTCTATTTCATAAACTTTCTTTTTTTTTTCAATTATTGTATTAATTTCTTCAGATATTTCTGATTTATTAAATATTATTTTCTTTTTATTTTTAACAAATAAATCAAATTGATTGAATTTATTTGTTTTACACGTTGAATCTAATGATGTATATAAAAATACTGTATATTGATTATTATTATGATATACATATATTGAATCTGGATTCTTTAATGTTTGTCTTCCAATTACTATTACATTTACACCTATCATATCTGCAAATAAACTTATTTCATAATTTGATGGATAATAATTAGTAGAATTTATTATTGTTAATATTACATCTAAAGATGGTTTTATTGTTAATTTTTTATTTATATTTGCTTCAAAACTAGGATTCTCCATTAATTTATTAAATATATCATCATTTAAATAATTATTTATTATATTTTTAATTACTATTGATTTCATAATTTCTATTGATGTTTTCTTATTTGGATTTACATAATCATTTATATTATTAAATAATGTATATAAATACATAAAATTATATTTTTCATTTTCAATTATATTATAATTATTAAATATTTTTTTCCATTTTATGGGTACTGGTAAATATTCTGTTCTCTCATTTATATATATCTTTAATAAATCAATATTATTTAAATTTTCAAATATATAATTATCAGTTATAGTATCTAAATGTTCTGATAATAATCTTAATGGATTTTTTTGATACTCTATCAAGTCTATTATTTTATTATTATTAATGTCATGTTGATCTAATAAAACTTCATTTGGTATTATTCCAAATATTTTAGATACTATATTTATATTATTCCCTAATAATAATGTTTCAATCATATTAAATATAAATTTTTCTAAATATTCATCTGGTATACCTTTCAAACATGTTGAATTTAATTCACATGGATAAATACAATTCTTACTTAAATTATTTTTACATATATTTTCTATAATTATTTTTGCCTGTTGAGAATCAGTTGATTTTATTAATATATTTTTATTAATATTTTCTAATATATTTAATAATTTTTTTCTTCTATAATTCTTTGGAAAAGGATTTTGCTTATTTATCAAAAAATCTATTTCACTCTTAATATCATTATCATTATTTATATAACTTTGAATATTTTGAAAAAAGAAATCAAATAATAAATTATTTTCATTTATTATATTCATTATTGATGTTCTCTTATCTTCTATTTTATAATTTATAAATATTTCTAAGTCATTCTCAAATGTTTGATAATATTCCAAATTTTTATTAAATAATAATGGTATTACAGTTTTTTCATTATTTATTATAACTGCATTTATTTGATCATTTTTATCTACTATTATTTTTGATATTTTATAATATTCATCTTTTGTATATTTTTCTAAATTTTTTAATATCGTTTTTATTTTCTCTATATCTAATAAACATTTATAATGTAAAATATCATTATAATATATAAATGTATTCTTAGATACGTTATAAATTGAAATTTTATTTTTAAATGGTATATACAAATTATTTTTTAATATAACTCCACGAACTTTAAAATTATAATCAATTACATAATTCTTTGTAGATAATTCTATTGATTCTAAATAACTTACTATTGATTCACTAGTTATTTCATCTATTTTTTTTCCACAATTATTTATATAATAATTTATTATATTTTTTATTTCATTTGTTGATTCATTATATTTAAATCTAAATTTCTTTTCAATTCTTCCATCAAAATATATTTCAGATAATGGTTCATAATATTGATTTGTTTTAATTATAAATATAAATTCATTATTTAAGTTTACTGTTTCTTTTACATTTTTATTAAATGGACACAAAATAACAGATTTATTTGTTACTGGATCAACATTTATTATTATAATATGTGCTCTTTCTGTATTAATATAATCATGTTCAATATTTATTAAATCTAATAATGTTGAATGATCTTTTATTAATTCATCATTTTGTAAATATAATATAAAATGTTTATAAGAATTATATATCATAAACTCACGAACAATATATTTATATGTTTGTATATCAAAACTATTTTTAGTAAATATATCTGATTCTAAAGATTCTAAATTTTTTTTTACTTTATATAATAAATTATATTTTGAGATATATGATTTCTGTCGTAAAAACCATGTCTTAAATTCCTTGAAATTTTCTGATATATGTATATCATAATTATCATTTATAAATAATCTTAACATTTTTCCATTTTCTAACATTAAATATTTTTCTATTGTTAATTTATTTATTATTGTGTTTAATAAATCTGGAATATTTAATAATGTTGATATACATGATATAAATGAATGTGTTGAGTGTATTATTCCTACTCTGGCATAACAATTAACTATACCTTCCATTAAACCTGTTCCATTTGCAAGATTTCCACATTTTTTATTTCCTAATAATTCCATAATTTCTTTGGGTAATAATCCAATTCTTGATAATTCTAATGGAAAATAATGTTCACCTTTAATATATTTTGGATTACCATATAGATCTTTATCAATTATTTTACTTTCTGCAACTGAAACTGATTTTTTAGAATTTACATTTACTTTTGAATTTAATTCTTCTAAATTAGTTTTACAAGTTTTTGTTTTTAATCTATTATTTTGTTGTAATTTAAAACAACAAGGTAAACAATAATGATTTGGATGTGCATCTTTTAATATACCTATGTAACTTGGTTTTTGTAATGCTGAATTTGTATCATTTCCCCAATATTTAGCACTAAATAATATTGGTTCTTCATTAATATCTTGATATGGACATTTTTTATCATTTTTTATATAATCATTATATGTCATCGGTACTCTACTTTTTGGACACCATATTTTTGGACAAATATAATAATTTTTATTTGCTGTATCTTTTTTACTTCCTGTTTTAATAAAACCATTATATGAATCAGATGATATTAAATCTATTTTCTTCTTTTCTTCTTCATTAATAACAATTGGTTGTCTAGTATCAACCCAGCCACACATTTGGGCATAATCTTTCCTAACAGGTGATTGAGATGGATCATATTCAAATAAATCTTTATCTGCTTCTTTTAATTTATTTAATACATATCCAGACATTTTACCTTTTTTACTCATTGATAAAATACTATCTTCTCTATCTTTATTTTTTGATTTTGATTCTTTATTTTCATTATTATCTACTTCATCTACTTTTTTTGAAAATTCTGAAAATGCATCTAAAGCTTCATTAAAAGCATTTTCATATTCATCATCTATATAATCATCTTCATCTTCTTCATATTTTTCTGATTTTAATTCTTCTGATAAATCTTCAAATGTTGGTCCTTTATTTTTATTATCAAACATTTGATTATCAAAATTATCTATATTTATTTTTGTTAATTTTAATTTATCATTTGTTAATTCTAATATTATTCGAATTAATTTTATTATTATATCCTCTGTATGATAATTTTGCAATCCAGATATTAAAAATCTCGTATCTACTACTTCATTTAATTTTAGTTTTATATTTACAAAATTATCATTTTTTGGTTTTATTTTTATACTATTTGCATTAGTATTTATTTCAACTTCATTTATACTTGACCAATTTAATAATGCTTTTTCTGCTTCTTCTTTACTTAATGTATATACTTGTTGTATTCTTGTAATTAAATCTAATTGAGGTATTCCATGATGTTGTGTTATAAATGCATTTATATCATTAAATTTTGCATAATTATCTATTTTTTTATATTGTAAATGTAATATATTTTTATCTGGATTAGGAATTATATTAAAATAAGGATACATTTTAGATGTAACAACGTCTTTAATATTATTATATTTAACTATCATTTTTTCAAATTGTATGGAATTATAAGTTATTAAATTTATTATTTTAAGATTGTTCTCATTTGCTAATGTTATTAATACATCTGGATATAAATTTTTTACAAATTCTAAAATTTTATTTATTTTATTATAAAATAAATTTATTAATTCTATTGTTATATTTTCTCCCATTTTAATATTAAATTTTATATCATAAATAAATACATCTGATATTGATAATGTACAATATGAATTTGATCCAAGTATCATTTTAAATACAATATAATTAATATTTGTAGATTTTCCATATATATTTTTATATATTGTCCATTTATCAATATCTTTTGAATTAATAGTTAATAATGATTCTTTATTAATTTTATAAAAAACATTATTACTAGATTTAAATTTTATAAATGGTATATCATTACTTGCATGAATTTTATCAAATAATAATGATAAATTATGTTTTTTATTAAAATTCAATTCATTACCTTTTAATGAAAGAAATGATATATATTTATTTATTTTTGTATTATTTATAAAATTATAATTATTTATATCTTTTTCTATTATATCTAATTCATTTATAAATGTTTTTATTGATTTGAAATCTGTTGATTTTTTTTTGTATAATGGGAAATATATTTCTTTATTTATGTTATTTTCAAAATCTTTTATTGTTATTAAATCTATTATATCATCTTTAATATCAAAAAAAGATATTGTTAAATCAAAATATGAATTTATTGTTAAAGTTTTAATTTTTTCATTATTATTATTTGATTTAGTTGTTGGATTATATTGAATATATTCAAAATAACTATCATCTACATATTTAAATAATAAAGATTCTATTATTTTATTTTGATATAATTGTTTACTATTATCAGATAATAATTTAAATGCTATAGATTTATCAATAATATTATAATTTAAATTATTTTCAATATTCATATTAAAAAAATTTTTAACATATTCTTGAAATTTTGTAAAATCTATTTTATTATCCTTCTTAAAACAATTATTTATAAATTGTAAATTTAATAATTCTTCATTTTTAATTTTTTTATATGACCATAAATATATTTCCTCTATATTTGTAATATTTAAATAATCTTCTAAATATACCAATATTTTTTTACATACTATATTAATATTATCATCTTTATTTATTGTTTTATAAATAAAAATAATTTTATTACTTTTATCAATACCTAAAATTTTTTCATAATTCTTTCCAAATATATCTATTAATTTAGATTTATCTGTTTCAATTATATTATTATTATTTTGTATTTTGTCTAATATTTTCTTTATATTATCAGAAATATTAGTTCCAATAAAAACGAATAGACTTTCAATTTTAAACTTAGTCCATAATCTTACTTTATAAATTGAATTCATATTTATTAAAACATGATAAAATTATTATTTTTTATTTCATTTTATATTCATAAGAGAGTTAATTCATTTATTATAAATAATATTTTATACTCTTAAAATATTATAAAAATTTATATTATTACTATTATAATTAACAGGTAAATAAATCATGAAATACTTTAAATTTCAAATATTATATATTAAACCTTTACACTTATTTGCATCTTTAATTTAATACTTTAAATTAAATAAGTTCTCTGAAATTAATTTATTATTTTGATTTTTATTTATTAAATTAATATGTTGATCAAAAGAATTAAAAAAATATACTTGTATCTTTATTAAAAAATATCAATATTTATTATTAATATATTAATAATAATACAAATTATTCTAGTATATATTATATTTTTATTTTATAATATTGTATACTGAAATAGGTAATAAACCTTAATTACTTTGCTTCCAAATAAATCTACAATACTATTTTTACAATGATTTTTTGCATAATTACTTATTTCTTTTAAATAATCTTTATTTATTAATCAAGAGAATAAAAAAAATATACTAAATTTAGTATATTTTTTTATTAAAAATATATTTTTTATTACTGTAAAAAACTATATTATTTATTACCATAATAAATATTTATTAATATTTTAAATTATAAAATCATAAAATTATTAAAAATATTCTACATGTAATCTATTTAAAAATCTTAATATTTATTACCAGTTTAATAATTCAAAATATTCCAGTATATATATTATTTTTATTTTATAATATTATATACTTAAATAGGTAATAAACCTTAATTATTTTGATTCTATATATATTTGTAATTATATTATATAATATGTATTTAACTTTATGAATATAGAGTATGCATATTCTTATTTTAAATTAATATTTATTTTATATCTTTTTAGTTCTCTGAATTTCTCTGAGAACTTTAACACCCATTTCATGAATATCATTTGCAGTTAATTTATTTTTTTTATTTTTGATAATTAATTTATTTAATAATGATATATATTTACATAAGATTTTATCAGTTTCATCTAAATTTTTTTCTTTACATATTTCAGTTAATAATTCTTTCATATTTTCTAAAAGAGATGTTATATTATCTTTACAATTTTCAATCGCACAAGTATTTAATTCATTCATCCCTTTAATATATTTTTTATCATTTGTTATTTTATTTATTTTATTTTTATATTCATTTAATAATTGTTCATGTTTTTTTGGATTTTTATTCAAATCATCTATATATTTTTTATTTAATTCCATGATTTTTACTATTCTTTCTTCTTTTACTTTATATAAATTTTTACAATTTTCTTTTTCACATTTATCTAAATCTTCTTTTGCCTTAAATAAATTCATTATAATATTTTTAAATTTATCATTTTTTATTTTATCGATTTTTGTAATCATTTTAATATATATTTATATAATTTTATAAATTTAATAAATAAATTATATTATTGATGATGTAATTTTAATTGAACAATAATCAGCAGGTTCTTTTGCAAAATCTACTCTTTTATATATTCCCAAATCTATTGCTTCTTGCAATATAAATTTAAAATTCTCCCAAAATTCTGGTTCATGACCTATTGATTCTGTTGCTAAATGTGCAGTTTCATGAAATACTATATATAATAATATATTTTTATCTACAAAAGTATTATTATCATCTTTTTGTCTTATACATATAATTATACGTTCACCTTTATTAACTGAATAACTTGTATATCCTGAATATGCTGAACCTTCTGATATATTATTTGGATTATAATTTTCAAATAATCTTTTTACTTCTGGTTTATTTGGATATTTTGCAACTAAATGATTTATTAAATATTGAGTATCTTTATTTAAAGCACATAATAATTCTGCTGCTTGTTTAGAATCTGGTAATTTTCTAACCAAATATTTTCTATTATCACTTGCTTTTACATAAATAACTTCTGCATTATAATTTTTTATATAAAAAAATATTATAACTAATACAATAAATAATATAAAACAATCTAAAAAAGTTATCATAATTGATTACTTTTCTTAAATAAAAAAAATTTGAATTTATTTTGTTTTAAATTATAATATCTAATAATTAATTTATAAATAATTAAAATTTGAATTTATTTAATTATTTAAATCCAAGAGAGACATTATATAAATAATGAGATCCATCAAGTATAATAATATTAATAATGATATTATTTTTCAAGTTATTAGTTGGAATGCATTTGATTATATTTATGATGAAAATGAAGGTGAAGACTGTGATTGTGAAAAATATTTAATTAAAATGTTTGGTGTTACTGAAGATGGCAAATCTATATCTGTTAATATATTAGATTATACACCATACTTTTATATTAAAATATTACATGCAATTAATAGAAATACTGCAGAAAATTTGAGAGAAAATATGATTTCTGCTTTACCATATAATTTAAAAAATAGTTTAATAAATGTTTCAATAGTTAAACAAAAAGATTTTTGGGGATTTACTAATAATGAAAAATTTAATTTTGCAAGATTTAAATTCAAAAATCTTAAAGGTTATAAAAGTGCTATTAGAATATTATCAAAGAAATTTAATGGTATTAAATATAAACTTTATGAAAGTAATATCGAACCTTTTTTAAGAATGATCCATATAAAAAATATTGATCCTTGTGGATGGATAAAAATTTCAAATAATGATTATAATTTTAATACAAATATTATTCCTACTCATTGTCAAATTGATATTGATTGTAATTGGAAAGCAATAAAAAAAATTAATAAAGAACAAATTGCACCTTTATTAATTGCTAGTTTTGATATTGAATGTATTAGTTCTCATGGAGATTTCCCTGTTCCAAAAAAAACATATTCTAAGGTGGCATATGAAATATTACAATATTTTAATACTAATAAATATATAGATAATATAAAGGATACTTTATTGACTGAAATTTTAAAAATATTTAAACATAATGAACCTGGAATTTTTAGTAAAGTATTTCCTAAAGTACATTATAATTATAATTTATTAGAAAAAAAATTAAAAAATGGATTAATGGATGATTTATTTGCAATTTTAATAAGTAAAGTTCAATATAAAGAGCAAGAAGGAGATTCTAAAATATCAACAAAGGATACTATTATGGAATCTTTAACAGAGTTTTTAGGATTTTATGAAAAAAATACTGATTTTAATAATGATTCATGGAAAGGAATTTTTCCAGAATTAGAAGGTGATTCTATTATACAAATTGGTACAACTGTACATAAATATGGAGAGAAAGAATGTTGTTATAAAAATATTATAACTTTAGATACTTGTGAAAATATTGAAGGAATTGATGTAGTTTCCTGCCAAAATGAAAAAGAATTATTATTAAAATGGAGAGATTTAATCATTAGAATAGATCCAGATATATTAACTGGTTATAATATTTTAGGTTTTGATATGTCATATTTATATGAAAGATCTAAACAGTTAGGATTAGATTTTGAATTTTGTAAAATTGGTAGATTTATTGATCATTCTTCAAATTATGAAGAAAAAATATTAGCATCTTCTGCACTAGGTGAAAATTTACTTAAATATATTAATATGGAAGGTAGAGTTATTATTGATGTTATGAAAGTTATTCAAAGAGATTATAAACTTGATTCTTATAGTCTTAATGCTGTTGCTACTCATTTTATGAAAATGAAAAAACACGATGTTCATCCGACAGATATATTTAGACTTCAAAAAGGAACTGCAAAAGATAGAGCAATTATTGCTAGTTATTGTGCGCAAGACTGTACTTTATGTAATAATTTAATAATTAAATTGGAAATTTTAGCTAATAATATAGGTATGAGTAATGTTTGTAGTGTTCCATTATCATATATATTTTTTAGAGGTCAAGGTATTAAAATTTTTAGTCTTGTTGCTAAAGAATGTAGAGAATATGATTTCTTAATTCCTACTATAAATAATTATATTAAAGATGTTGACGAAGAACAAGATGAAGAAGGTTATGAAGGTGCTATTGTTTTTGAACCTAAAGAAGGAATTTATATTGATGATCCAATTTCAGTATTAGATTATGCATCACTTTATCCCAGTAGTATGATTAGTGAAAATTTATCACACGATTGTATTATTTTAAATGAAAAATATAATAATTTACCAGGACAAGAATACTTAGATATTAGTTATGATATTTATGAAAAAATTAATGATAAAAAAGTTAAAACTGGTATTAAGACTGTTAGATTTGCACAGTTTCCGAATGGAGAAAAAGGTACAATTCCAAAAATTCTTATGAAACTTTTAAAACAAAGAAAAGAAACAAGAAAAAAGATAGAATTCCGTACTATTATTGCTAAATCTAATGATAATAATACAGAGGAATTTATTGGATTATTTAAAGAATTAGATGATTCTAAAGTTGTTATATCTACATTAGATGGTAAATTATTTGAAATACTTAAAGAAAATATTATATCAAATGAAGATACATATAATAGTTTTCAAAAAGCAGTTTTAGATGGTTTACAATTAGCTTATAAAGTTACTGCCAACAGTTTATATGGTCAATGTGGTGCAAAAACAAGTTCTATATTTATGAAAGAAATTGCAGCATGTACAACTGCAACTGGTCGTAAAATGCTTACATTTGCAAGAGATTTTATATTAGATAATTATAAAGGTGCTGAGATCATTTATGGTGATTCAATAACTGGTGATACTCCATTACTTATTAAATTTCTGGATGAAACTATTGATATTATTACAATTGAAAATCTTTCAAATAATTGGATAGAATATCTTGGATTTAAATTATTTGAAACAGACTTACATGAAAAACAACAATCATTTATAAATGCTAAAGTTTGGACAAATGGAGAATGGTCTGATATTAAGAGAGTTATTAAACATAAATGTAACAAAAAAATATATAGAGTTAATACTTTTAAGGGTTGTATAGATGTAACTGAAGATCATTCTTTAATTGATATAAATGGTAATGAGATTAAACCAGGTGAATGTATTGAAAGAGAAACATTAATAATGCATACTTTTCCAGAAGAATTTAATGAAATTGAGTTAATGACTAGAGAATACATTTCCGATAAATTTAATAAAATTCCAGAAGAGTTTAATAATTATTATGAATGTAAATGTTGTAATATTACAAAAGAAGAAGCATGGGTCTGGGGATTATTCTTTGGAGATGGTAATTGTGGAATATATGAATGTGAATCTGGAATTAAAATTACTTGGGCTATTAATAATTCAAATCTAAATTATTTAAATAGAGCACGAGATTATTTACTATTAACTAAACCTAAAGATGTAGTAAGTAATTTTAAAATTTTAGATACTATTGAATCATCTGGAGTTTATAAATTGATTCCAAATGGTTCTCAAGCATATATGGTTGAAAAATATAGGGAATTATTTTATGATAAGGATGAGTTTAAAAAGGTTCCCAAAATTATTTTAAATGCTACTTTAGAAATTCGTGAATGGTTTATGGAAGGATATTTAATAGCAGATGGATGTAAGAAAACGGCGTGTAATAGAGGATTATATTTTGCATGCAAAGGAAAAATTGGTGCTCAAGGTTTATATTATATTGCAAAATCTATAGGTTGGGATCATTTACGTGTTAATATTCATGATTATAAAGAAAATACTTATTGGATTTCATATATTAAAACACAAAAATATTATGATAAATTTGAAGATCAAGTTATGAAAATATTTGATTTAGATGAAAATAATGAAGAAAAATTTGTTTATGATATTGAAACATCATCTGGAAAATTTCACGGAGGAGTTGGAGAAATATTGGTCTCGAATACCGATTCATTATTTATTCGGGTAAATCCAATTAATTCTGAAGGAAATCCTATAAAAGGTAAAGCAGCAATTATGCCATCGATTAAAATTGCAATGGAAGCATCAGATAAAATAAATAAAATATTAAAGGCACCACATAATTTAGAATATGAAAAAACATTCTATCCATTTATATTATTTTCAAAAAAACGATATTGTGCAAATAAATATGAGTTTGATGATATTCATTTTAAACAAAATTCAATGGGTATTTCAATAAAACGTCGAGATAATGCAAATATAGTTAAAATTATATTTGGAGGAATTTTAAATATTATACTAAATGAACAAGATATCAAAAAATCTATAGTATTTTTAAAAGAATCATTACAAAATTTAATAGATGGTAAATATCCTATTGAAGACTTAATTATTACTAAAGCACTTCGATCAAATTATAAAGATCCTGAAAAGATTGCACATAAAGTATTAGCAGATCGTATAAGTATTAGAGATCCTGGAAATAAACCCCAAGTAAATGATAGATTATCTTATGTATATATAGAAGTAAAGGAAGAAAAAGGTAAAAAAATATTACAGGGAAATAAAATTGAAACTCCAGATTATATTAAAGAAAATAATCTAAAAATAGATTATGAATTTTATATTACAAATCAATTAATGAAACCTATATTACAATTATATGCTTTAATTTTAGAAAAATTAGAAGGTTATAGATTTAAACATTTTCCTGATCATTTTAAAGATATTAAAACTAAATTAGTAAAAGAAAAAGAAGGTGATCTAAAGAAAATATCAGATCGATTACATGATTTAAGAGAAGAAGAAGTTAAAAAAATATTATTTGATAAAATTTTAATTAAATTAAAAAATACTAAAAATGGACAAAAACCGATTGAAGAATATTTTCAAATGTTATAAATTATTTTTATTTTAAATTATTTTAAATTTTTAATAGAACTATTAAAAATTTGATAATTTATTATTATTTTTATATTATATTAAATTAAATTAAATCAAATATGGAAAATCTATTAGGTACTGAATTGGGTCGAGGTGGTTATGGAACAGTATATATTAAAAAAGATGATGATAGTTTATGTATTAAAGTGAGTAATAAAAAAGGGAATACATGTAGACAATGGTCAAATGAATATAAAAAAATTATAAAATTTACAGAAAAATTAGAAAATAATTCTATATTTAAAAAAATAAAACTTGTAAAAATTGTTAAACCTATTGAATTCATTGAATCTGATGATCAATGTTATATGATATTACCGAGAATTTTTAGACATGAGGGAAAACACATTATAAAACCAACAATTCAAGCTTTATTTGGTCAAAAATCATCAGATATTGTTATGAAAGGTCGTGGCGAACTCTTAGGGCTTAAAGAAATAAAAAATATTGTAGATAATAATAATGATATTGAAGATATGGTACGAGAATTAGGAACTATTATGGCTTTAATGCATTTTGTAGGAAAAAATGATGCATATGATGTTGAATTATTCTTAGGTAAAGAAGCTAATTCTAAAAAATGTAGACTTTATTTAGCTGATTTTGATTTATCAGAAGAAATAAAAAATTATAATGATGAAACAATTAAGCGAATTACATGGTCAATGGATGCAGTACCATATTTTCCAACTGAAGATAGTGATGAAGAATTATTTAAAATATTTAAAGATGCTTATAAATCAGTTGTACAAAATATAATTGATACTAAAACTAATTCATTAATTAATATAGATATTGTTGAACAAATATTTGAAAATTATGGATAATTTCTGTTGCACAACCCAAAATTATTTAAATAATGAATCAAAAGAATTAAGGTTTATTACCTATGTCAGTATATAATATTATTAAATCAAAATACAATATATACTGGAATATTTTGTATTATTAAACTGATAATAAATATTAAATTTTTTTAATAAATTATATGT
>Ga0209358_10000301_pt1 | contig 44313 bp, 36 predicted proteins | sample LauGreFa1BDMLBSN_2_FD_187574 | JGI IMG/M metagenome (GOLD analysis project Ga0209358, IMG submission 187574) | Freshwater lake microbial communities from Lake Michigan, USA - Fa13.BD.MLB.SN (SPAdes) (version 2) | ecosystem: Environmental > Aquatic > Freshwater > Lake | place: Lake Michigan, USA... | reverse complement strand
CGCTGGCCAACCTGCTGGCCCAGAAGGATCACTCGGCAAGCTCATGTGGACCGAAGGCATGACATACATCAGCGAAGTCATGTCAAAGATTCTCGGAGCCACGCTCATCGCCGATACCGGTGAATGGGGCACGTTTGCCTGGGGCGAACACGTTCTTGGCGCCCCCGGATACCGCATCGCTGGTGGATCTGACGAAACTCAGCGCAACATCATCGGCGAACGAGTTCTCGGTCTTCCTGGCGAACCTCGGGTTGACAAAGATATTTCTTGGAAAGACACGCGTCGGTAAGAAGTTCCGGTCGTAGTTTTACGACTAGTCGTTTCAGCAAGTTTCAGTCATAACAAACAACAACTACAACAGGGGGCAACATCATGGACCTAGGTCTTAAGGGTAAAAAAGTTTTAGTCACTGGCTCAACCAAGGGCCTCGGTCGCGCGATTGCTGAAACAATGCTCGCCGAAGGTGCATCAGTCGCAATTTGTGCACGTAACGCCGAAGAAGTCGCGGCCGCTGTTGCCGAAATGTCGAAGATTGGCAAAGTTGTCGGCGCATCTGTAGATGCAGCCGATCCCGAAGCACTTCGCGCTTGGGTCGCATCGTCAGCCGAACAGCTTGGCGGCATTGATGTGTACGTTCACAACACCTCGGGTAAGCCTGCACGCAAGCTCGAAGCCTGGATCAACAACTTCAACATCGACCTGATGTCGCTTGTTCACGGTGTTGACGCTGCCAAAGAAGCACTCGCCAACGGTGGCGGATCAGTCATCAGTATCGGAACCACCGCTACGAGCGAACACTTCGCCAGCGGTTCGGGTAGCTACAGCGCCATGAAGTCAGCTGTCGTCAACTGGACTCTTGGCCAAGCTCAGGTTCTCGGTGCACAAGGTATTCGTTGCAACGTTGTTTCGCCTGGACCGATCATGGTTCAAGGCGGCGACTGGGACATGATCAAGAATGCCATGCCCCCATTCTTCGAAGCCACCGAAAAGAATCACCCTGGTGGCCACATGGGCGAGCCCAGCGATGTCGCCAATGCTGTTGCATTCCTCGCCAGTTCGGCTGCTCGTCACATCAATGGTGTCAACATCACCGTTGATGGCGGCTTCTTGAAGCGCATCGACTTCTGATCCGCTGCGCGCGGATGAGAAGTAGAACAAGAACGAGATCACGATCATGAGCTCTACCCCGGGTCGTCGTATTGATGTCACGCTTGTCGCGGGTGGCAAGTATCACGACATCGATTTCGCACGTCGCGAACTATTGACGTTGCTTGGCGAACACGAAGAGTTTCGTGTTCGCGTGCAACCCGATTACGAAGACACAACTGGTATCGCAAAATCTTCAATCTTGGTGTCGTACACCTGCGATGTTCGTCCGAGCGAAAAGGCCCAGACCGAGATTCGTTCGTGGGTCGAAAACGGCGGACGCTGGGTAGCGCTGCATGGCACCAACGCGGCACTCACGTTGGGTGGACCAAACGGCGTCGATGCTCCGCGTTGCTTTCCGTCATGGGCCGACACTTTGGGTAGCCAGTTTGTGGCCCACCCACCGATTCAGCCATACACGGTGCAAGTAAGCGACCCGAACCATTGGCTCGTGTCTGGCATTGAGTCATTTGATACTGATGACGAGTTGTACCTCAGCGAATACGCCGACCGCGATGCGCTTCATGCTTTGTTGCACACAACCTGGCAAGGTGACGCCAAAGGTTTCGTCGAAGCCGACTGGACCAATTGCGACCCCACCCATCTCGTGATGTACTTGCGCGATTTAGGTCAGGGTTCAATTTTGTATAACACCCTCGGACATTGCCGTGGTCACTACGACATGGCACCAGTGCTCGACTACTACCCGCGCATTGAACGCTGTTCGTGGGAAAAGCCGGCTTACTACGAACTCTTGCGTCGATCATTGCGTTGGGCCCGCGGTCTCAACGAGTAATCAAAACTTAAACACGATCTTTCACACAGACATCTATTCACAGAAACAGGTAGCTATGGATTTTTCATCAGCAAAACAGTTTGACCTCCATCGTCGCATGGTGCGGATTCGTTTATTCGAAGAAGCAGCCGGTCGACTCGCCGAAGCAAACAAGTTGCCCGGCTTCTTACACCTTTATGTTGGTGAAGAAGCAGTCGCATCTGGCGTGTGTGGAGCACTGAACGATGATGACCACATCACCTCAACGCACCGCGGCCACGGTCACCTTGTGGCTAAGGGTGGCGACTTCAACCGCATGATGGCCGAACTCATGGGCAAGTCCACTGGATATTGCAAGGGCAAGGGTGGTTCGATGCACATCAGCGACACTTCGCTTGGCATGCTCGGTGCAAACGGCATCGTGGGTGCTGGTTCACCGATCGCTGTAGGTGCTGCGTTCGCTAACAAGTACCGCGGCAAGGGCCAAGTTGCTGTTGCCTTCTTCGGTGACGGCTCGACCAACATCGGCGCATTCCACGAAGCCGCCAACATGGCTTGTGCCTTGCACCTTCCCATCGTGTTTGCTTGTGAAAACAACGAGTACGGCGAATTCACTCCACGCGACAAGACCATGGCCATTACCGACGTGGTCGACCGCGCCGCTGGTTACGGTATGCCTGGAGTCATTGTTGACGGCATGGACGTCATTGCCGTTCACGAAGCTGCTGTTGAAGCAGTCGAGCGCGCACGCCAAGGTGGCGGACCTTCAATGATCGAAGCCAAGACCTATCGCTTCTACAACCACCACGGAGTTCAGAACCTCGGTTTGAAGTATCGCTCTGACGAAGAGGTGGCCGTCTGGAAACTGCGTGACCCCATCTTCACTTTCGAAGATCGCATGATTGAAAATGGCGTCGCAACACGCGCCAACTTCGATGACATCTGGGCCGAACTCCGTGCCGACATTGACACCGCAATTCAATTTGCCGAAGACAGTCCTTACCCCACCCCCGACCAAATCTTGGTCAATGTTTATACGAGCATGACTGGAGCAAACTGATGAGCGACGAGCGCAAACTCACGTACGCACAGGCTTTCAATGAAGCCGTTTCACAAATGATGGAAGCCGACCCCGACGTGTTTTGTGCCGGTGAAGACATTGGTGCCTTTGGCGGAGTCTTCGGAACCTTCGCTGGCCTGCAAGCCAAGTTTGGTGAGAAGCGCGTTGTTGACACGCCCATCAGCGAACAAGCCATTGTTGGTCTTGGCGTTGGTGCATCTGTTACTGGCTTGCGCCCCATCGTTGACTTGATGTTCATGGACTTCATCTGCGTCGCTTTTGACCAGATTGTCAACCAGGCTGCCAAGTTGAAGTACATGTTCGGTGGAGACGCAACGTTGCCGATGACCATCACCACTGCTGGTGGTGGCGGATTGTCAGCAGCCGCCCAACACAGTCAGTCGCTCGAAGCATTGTTGTGCCACATTCCTGGCCTCAAAGTTGTCATGCCGTCCAACCCGTACGACATGAAGGGTCTGATGATCTCGTGTATCAAAGAGAACAACCCGACAGTCATGATCAAGCACAAGCGTTTGCTGGGTATGAGTGCACCAGTTCCGACTGAGGCCTATGACATTCCGTTAGGAAAGGGCAACATCATTCGCCCCGGCAAAGACGTCACGATCGTTGCTTATGCTCGTATGGCGAACGAGGCATTGATCGCGGCCAAGGAACTTGCCGAAGACGGTATCGATTGCGAAATCATCGACCCCCGTACGTTGCAGCCGCTCGACTCTGACCTCCTGATCGATTCAGCCAAAAAGACCAACCGTGTTTTGGTGGCACAAGAAGCCGTTCGCTTTGGTGGACTCGGTGCCGAGATCGCTTCGCAGATTCAAGAAATGGCCTTCGACTATCTCGATGCTCCCGTGTCGCGTATTGGTGCACCGTTCTCGCCCGTGCCGTTTAGCCCGGCGCTTGAATCGCATTACATCCCCGATGCCAAGAGCATTGTCAAGGGCGTCCGTGACGTCATGGCTCGACGCTAAATAGTCGTTGAATAGTTAATCACTCCATGAGCATCGTCGGAATCATTGTCAACCCCAATGCGGGTAAAGACATCCGTCGTTTGGTGACCCCAGCAACGCATACCTCTGATGGCACGAAGGTCGGCATTGTTCGACGGGCCATTGTTGCGGCATTCGAATCTGGAGCAACCAAAGTACTGCTCATGCCCGATCGTCATCGATTGTCAGAGAAAGCCGCTGAAGGAATCGCCGGAGACATTGTTCTTGTCGACGAACCATTAAGTGGCACTCGCTTTGACACCATCGCTGCGGCCCGTCGTTTTTGGAAAGAGCAAGTCGGTGCAGTGATTGCCCTTGGCGGCGACGGAACATCACGCGACGTCGCCATCGGTTGGCCCGATGCCCCGCTCATTGCAATTTCAACTGGAACTAACAACGTTTATCCGTCGGCGATCGACGGAACTTCTGCTGGTGCCGCTGCCGCATTTGTCGCAACCGGTGTCGTCAGTATGTCAGATGTTGGTCGTCGCTCAAAGCGCGTCGTTGTGCGAGTTGAAGATGGCGACAAATCAATTGATGACTTAGCTCTTGTTGATCTGGCCTTTATCAATTCAATGTTCACTGGTGCACGTGCTGTTCGCGACCCCAACACCGTCAAAGCCGTGATCGCAGCAGTTGCCACGCCGGCCAGTACTGGACTCTCGAGTATCGCTGGGCGCATTCATCCCGTTGGTCGCTGGGACGCTTGCGGTGTCTTTGTACGACTTGGTTCTGGTGGCCGCAAAGTACGCGTTCCACTTGCCCCTGGATCATTCATCACGATGGAAATCGCCGAAGTTCGTCCGCTCGAACTTGGTGAAGAGATCACCATGACTGGCAAAACTATTTTGGCCTTTGACGGCGAACGCGATCTGCCCGTGAGCGCTGACGGAATCGTCACTGCTCGTGTTGAGGCAAGTGGCCCACTACTCATCGATGTTGAGAAAGCTCTTGTCATCGCCGCCCAATCACAGATGTTTGACGAGCAAGCAAGACATGTGACAAGCAAAGATTTATTTACGTCTCCGGAGGAAAACTAAATGTCCACTGAATTCATCATGCCCAAACTCGGACTCACTATGGAAGAGGGCACCATTCTCGAGTGGCTCGTTGAAGACGGTACCGAGATCACCCAAGGTATGGCTGTACTTCGTATTGAGACCGACAAAGTTGAAAGCGATGTGGAGTCACCAGGCGCTGGTCGTTTCCATCGCGTTGGCAATCAAGGCGATACGTATCCATGTGGCGCGTTAATTGGTTACTTGTTGGCTGATGGCGAAGAGCCGCCCGTAGCAAAAGCCTCAGCATCTCCCGCTCCCGTGGCGGCGCAAACATCTTCACCAGTCGCATCTTCAGCACCAATCGCGTCAAACGTTGCTACCTTGCCGCGTCGGGAGGGTCGTTTGTTTGCCTCACCGAATGCTCGTCGCGTTGCCAAAGAACTCGGCATTGATATCGAGACTGTTGTCGGCAGTGGACCCGAGGGTCGCATCACTTCAGAAGATGTCGAAGAAGCGCACAAGAATCCGAATGCACCGCGGGTAAGTGCTTCATCAACCCCAGCGATCACTGTTCCGCCGATCTTGTCGTCGAACGGCAATGTGCTCGCGACTGCTGCGGCCCGTCAACTCGCCGAGTTATTAGGCGTTGATCTTGCTCAAGTTCCTTATGACGCCGCCGATGGTCGTGTCACCAAAGATGGTGTTGCCGCATTCGTACGTGCACGGTTATCAACCACACAGACGGCGAGCAAAGAAAATACGAGCGCTGAGAAATCAACCACGGTCCTCGCTCCGGCCAGTCAGACACCGACGTCGATTAAAAAACTCTCCGGCATGCGCGGCACGATCGCCAAGCGCATGCAGTCATCATTACAAGACATGGCGCAACTTACATTGCACATGGACGCCGATCTTGACGCCATCGTCGAAGATCGCGAGTCACGCAAGAATTCTGGAAACAACAACTCAAGCAACAGTCTGCCGGGCTTTACCGATTACGTGATTGCCGCAGCTGCACGAGCATTAAAACTGCACCCGATCGTGAACTCTCAAGTCACCGCCGAAGGTATTGCGCTTCTCCCCGAGATTCATGTGAGCATGGCGGTCGCACTGCCAGAGGGACTCATTGTTCCGGTCATCAAAAACACCACGTCACTTGACCTGTCATCACTCGCTGCTGAGACCAAGCGTTTGTCCGGAGCAGCCCGTGAAGGCAAACTTGGCCTTGGCGAACTTGAAGGCGGAACCTTCTCGGTGAGCACACTCGGAATGTTTGGCGTTGACGGATTCACCCCGGTCATCAATCCGCCCAATACCGCAATCCTTGGTGTCGGTCGCTTACGCGATGACGTCGTGGTCAGCAAGAAGGGCAAAGTGTCAACTGTCAAGCGCATGACCCTCAGCCTCACCTGGGATCACCGAGTCTTTGATGGCGCCCCAGCTGCCGAGTTCTGCAAGTCGATCGTCGATCTGCTTGCCGATCCCTCAGCGTTGAACAAGTAACTCTCGCGGTTGTCTTAGCCGCGGGCGGCTTCAACAACTGGCAAGAAACGCTCGGGAACATCAAGCCAGTCTTCGGGCTTTTCGATGTCTTGCCAGAAGTTGTGTTCAAGAGTTAACTCAACAAAGCCAGCTTCACGACACGCTGTCGCATCGGCAACAAGCGCCGCCATGTTGTCGCCGTCTGCGGCACGCGGAGCAAGCGGTCCCTGAATAAACGAGCGATAGTAAATCTCAAGCGGCTTCTGTTCTGCACTGCGCTGTTCATTGAGACCAGCCACAATCTTTTGCACTTTGCCGATTGGCATACCTGCGGGGTTCCATGCATCAAACCATTTCGCCGTGCGCGCCATTCCATCGGCCGACCACATTCCCGACAGCAACTTCGGCCGTGGGCTCTGCACGGGCTTCGGACTCACGAACGAACTCGGTATCGAAAAGATTGGCCCGTCATACGACACCGGATCTTCTTGCCAACACGCCAACATCGCGGGAATGAAGTCGTCCATACGGCGACCGCGAGTTTCAATCTCGGTTCCGGAAGCGGTGTGCTCTTCGGCGTTCCAGCCAACACCGAGACCAACAATCAACCGTCCGTTGCACATCTGATCAATCGTTGCGAGTCGTTGCGCCAATGGAACTGGCCAATGATTCCCGGCAACCAAGATGCTGGTTCCCAGTCGAACCTTTGACGTAATGCCAGCAACAAAGGCCAGAGTCTCCGTTGGCGCGAATACCGACTTGTACTGATGTGGCGGCATGCGATCGGGTCCGCCATATCCACGAATCGGCTTTTCTGGATACATGAAATGATCCTGAACCCACAGCGCTTCATACCCCATCGCTTCAGCACGACGAGCAAACTCAGCAACGATGTCGGCCCGTACGTGGGGTCCAAGTTGTGGCAAACATAATCCAACACCGGTCACGAAAATGTCTCCCAACAAATCACTTCATCAACTGGCTTGCGGTTGACACTGGCGAACTTCTTTTCGGGATAGCCCATCGCGATTGCGGTACCCAAGTACGCGTCATCGGGCAAACCCAATTCTTGTCTGAACTTTTGCTCAGCCACATAATGAAATGTCGTGAACGTAGTTCCGAGTCCGAGTGACCGAGCAGCCAAAACGATATTCTGCGAAGCGGGATACACCGTCGACCAGACAAACTTTTCATTCGGATCATGGGGCGGGTATTGATTAAACCCGACGACAAAAATCCATACCGGCACATCGGCAAAGCCTTCAACCAATCGTCGAGCGCCAGCCATCATTTTGTCGCGTGATGCGTCGCCAGTTGGTCCACCAGAAAAGTGCGATCCGAGCATGGCTTGAACCGCTGTCGCCATTCGTTCTTTGCGGGCACGATCGCGCACCACAACAAATTTCCAGTTTTGACTGTTGCCAGGGTTCGACGCATACGTTGCTGCCTGGATTACTTGCTTAATCAAGTCCTCAGGCACGACATCGGTTTTGAGATGTCGCATCGCAATACACGTGCGCATCATTTCAATAACGTCGACTTCAGACACCCGAATCTCTCAATCAGTAGTTCGTGATGCGGCCGGCATCAATGCCATTGCGGAACAATTCATTGAGATCTTCATCAGCGGTGACCAATAAAGCGTCAAGCCATCCGTGCACATACTGCGCGCCACCTTCGTTACGACCAAAGTGCAGAACTTTCTTCGCCCCCGTCTTCACGGTGCGTTGAATCTTCAATCCAGTTGCATAGTCCTCATCGCGAACGACGTTCTCAAGGAATGCAATTTGCTTGTTGGCAGCAGCAATGAACTCATCGGTCTTTGGTGCTGTTGAAATGAAGTCAAGATACGTCACCGATTCATCGGCGGTTGCTCCAGGGAACACTCGTGCGACCTGATAAATCTTGTGACCTTCAATTTCAAAGCCAGCGATTGAACCGTGTGGGAAAACACTCCATACGCCACCAGTCAAAACCGACTCTGGCCATTCAGAAGTTGGTCGGCCTTCAAGTTTTGCCCAGTTGCCACGCGGACCAGTCACGCGCTGGTGCGGTCCGACGCGATGGAACAGTGCATCGGGTGACATGTCGGGACCAAAGGTGTTCTTATGCAGAATTGGAAGATGGTAGAAATCGACATAACCATCAAATGAAATCTTCCAGTTTGGTCCCGCCAAAATCCGGGTTCCGAAATGATTCATGCTGGCGAAATCACAGAACTCCAGCATCTCGTCGTAGCCCGCAAAGAAAGCATCGAAGTCAAGTTTTGAATCAGGCGACAAAGTGACCCAAATCAGTCCAGCGCGTTCGGCAATGGGCAACTGAGTGAGACCCAAGCACGACGTATCGAGTTGACCGAAATCGTCTTGTTTGAAAACACCAACAAGGTCGCCCTCTTGGTTATAAGTCCAGTTGTGATACGGGCATGCAAAGCGTCGTGCGGTGCCAACGCCTGGATCAACAAGTTGCGCACCACGGTGACTACACATGTTGACGAATGCCCGAGCAATTCCGTCGGCGCCGCGAGAAATGAGCACGGGCATGCCAACAACATCAATGGCTTTATAGGTATTGACTTCTTTGATTTCGGCAGTCATGGCGAGCAACAACGGCACTCGCTTGAATATCATGTCAACTTCGCGCTGCCAACGTTCGGGATCAAAATAGTTTGAGGCAGGAATCGTGGTCACCGATTCAGTGAGGTGCACGGTTCCGGCTTTGTTATGCGCAATCGTGCGCTCGGCCATTGCGACAAGTTTCTCGCGGCTCATAGTTACCCCCAGGTACCTCGGACAGCGTGCTGCTGCGTAGTTTCAGCCTAGATGTTTCAATTCAGTTCAAACGATTGCTTGTTCGCGTGAATCTCGGTCGTTAAATATCTCAGTCATTTTGCAGTAAATGCACGAGGCTGCTGGTGTCCCAGCGGTTTCCACCACGAGCAATGACCTGAGCATAGAACTGATCAACCAAAGCAGTCATGGGCAAGCGGGCACCGTTGCGGTTTGCCTCATCAAGACAGATGCCCAAGTCCTTGCGCATCCATTCAACGGCGAAGCCAAACTCAAATTCACCACGGTTCATCGTGCTGGCCCGGTTGTCCATCTGCCAGCTTGCCGCAGCACCCTTGCCGATGACCTCGACCAACTTGTCGACATCGAGGCCGGCCCGTTGCGCGAAATTGACTCCTTCGGCGAGTCCTTGCACGATTCCAGCAATGCAGATTTGATTGACCATTTTGGCCAATTGGCCAGCGCCTGCTTTGCCGAGACGCTCGCACGCCCGTGTGTACGGAGCGATCGCTGCCTTGGCCCGTTGAAACACCGCCTCGTCGTCGCTACCGCACATAATCGTTAAGGCACCGTTTTGCGCCCCGGCTTGTCCACCAGAGACCGGAGCATCAACAAAGCCAATCCCCCGTTCGGCACATGCGGCAGAAACTTCTCGAGCAACATCAGCCGAGGCCGTGGTGTGGTCGATCAAGATTGAACCAGGCTTCATGCCAGCAAGTGCACCCTGCGGCCCATAAACGACCGAACGCACATCGTCATCGTTACCGACACACATCATCACGAAATCGGCATATTCAACGGCCTCAACCGGCGTGGGCTTGGCGAAACCGCGATTGAGCGCAACCCACGCCAAAGCCTTGGGAGCCGAACGGTTGTACACCGTGATCTGATAATCGGCCTTGGCTAAGTGACTCGCCATGGGGGCACCCATGACTCCGAGTCCAAGAAATGCCACTTTGGGTCCGGTGCCAATTGTAGGAATTGGTCCAGTTGCGTCTTCAGGAGTTTGTGCCATGCCCTCTAGTTTGTCAGGCTCTGAGGTACCACCATGAGCAAGAACCTTCATATTGACCATCTCGTCTACGCGACCCCCGATCTGGCGGCCGCTGTTGCTGACATCGAAGACCGTTTTGGCGTCGCCCCGACCCCTGGCGGAGCCCATGTTGGGCTCGGAACATTCAATGCGTTGCTTGGTCTCGGCGGACGCACGTATCTCGAAATCGTTGGTCCCGACCCCGCGCAACCCGAACCCGTGAATCCTCGTCCCTTCGGTATTGATGACCTCAATGAAGCATCGCTTGTTGGGTGGTGTGCTGCTCCGCAACGAGCATTAGTTGATGTCGTGCAGGCCGCTCGTGAAGCTGGGTTTGATCCGGGCGACGTGCGCGCCATGAGTCGTCAACGTCCCGATGGCGTGTTGCTCGAATGGGAATTGACGCTCGCATCACTTCCCATTCCTGAAGGCGGCGTGTTGCCGTTCTTCATTGATTGGGGTCGTACGGTTCATCCGACCGCCGACATGCCTATTGGTGGAACACTGATGGCGCTCGATCTCTTTCATCCGCAGCCACGAACAATTGATTTGTTCTTGTCGGCAGTCAGCGATGAAGCACAATTAGGTGATGAAGAAGCCAACATCACTCTCAACTACGCCGACAACGCCAAGTTGACTGCCGAAATTCTGACCGCCAACGGCTTAGTGATTCTTCACTAACTGATCTGGGTTAGTTCATTCAGGGGTGACGTAGGCCGCGGTGATGCCACCGTCGATGATGAGTGATTGACCCGTCATCCAACTGCTCTCATCTGAAGCTAAGAACAGCGCACCATTGGCGATTTCGATCGGGTCACCGAAACGGCCCATGGGGATATGAACAAGTCGACGATTGCGCTTGGCGTCATCGCTCAAGAACTTGGCCAACATCGGCGTCATAATCGGGCCAGGACACAATGAGTTTGCACGGATACCTTGACGGGCGTAAATGACCGCGATCTCACGAGTCATTGCCAACACTGCGCCCTTAGATGCGGTGTAGGCAACTTGTGGTGTCGCTGCTCCCATATGCGCCACAAAGCTCGCGACATTAACGATTGAACCGCCACCTGAAGCCAACATTGCCGGAATCGCATAACGACAACCGAGCAACGTGCCCTTGACGTTGATATCCATCGTCTTTTGGTACACGTCGACAGAAGTGTTGGTCGGACCATCATCATCGCTCAACATCACGCCGGCATTGTTATACAAGATGTGCAGACCACCAAAAGTTTCAATTGCATGTTGAACAGCGGCTTCAACTGAACCTTCATCGCTCACGTCACAACTCACAAAGGTTGCTTCTCCGCCAGCGGCATCAATGGCGTCAACAACTTCGTCGCCATCCACCACGTCGGCGACCACGATTTGGGCGCCTTCACGGGCAAACAACTCAGCGCCAACGCGACCAAGACCCGAGGATCCTCCGGTGATGATGGCAACTTTTCCTTGTAGACGACCCGCGACTGCGTTCATGACAAACTCCGTTCTTTGCTCACGACGCTACTGCCCGCATCGGCAAGAATGAAGGAGTGACGATCAAGTACATGCCACTCACTGACTCATCGCTCACTATCATGACCTGGAATCTGCAGGGTTCACAGCGCCCCGATATCAACAAGGTCGCCGACAAGATTCAGCAGTTTCAACCCGATGTCATTGCCATTCAAGAAATCCAGAAGCATCAGGCACAGGCTTTATCTCGGCGGCTGGGATGGTCGTATGTCTGGGCTTTCAAACACAATGGTTACGGGCCGCTACTTCCCCGTCGTGCCGAAGGAATGGCCATCATGTCGCGGTTACCGCTCTTCAACACCGGCAGAACCACATTGAGTTCTGGATACGGGCGTTTCACCTACCGACGACGAATTGCCATGTGGGCTGACATCAATCTCAATGGGCAAGCAATCACTTTGGTGAATACACATTTGGCATCGGACGACATCGGTAACGAAGGCTCGAATCAAGCCCGAACACTGCGAACCCTCATTGACGGCTGGCAACAACAACACGTATTGATCGCTGGCGACTTCAACGATCATCAACGACCCGACATCGTGAATATTCTCAACGCCGAGCACAACCAAGATGCTTGGACGAACTCAACGTCACGATCACGCAACGGACTCACGAACCCAACCAAAACGCCTTACCAGCGACTTGATCACATCTTGGTGCCCCATACGAGCGCCGTTGAATACGTTGAAGTTCCCGACACGAATAACGATTGGGCAACCCTGTCAGATCACCTTCCGGTGATTGCCACAATCAACCTTGTTTAAATACGTTCGAAGTAACGGTTCTTTTCCCAGTCGGTCACGGTGCGATTGAAGGCTTCCCATTCGCTTTCGGCCGATCGCAAAATCCAGTGATGCACATTGTCGCCAAAACATTCACGAGCAATTGCACTGTTGCGCCACAACTCGATGGCGTCGGGAAGATTCCACGGCACTCGCCCGACATTGGCATCTTCGTATCCGTTACCAGCGAATGGCTCACCGAGGCTCAGTTTGTTCTTGATCCCATACAAGCCACCAGCGATTGTTCCGGAGAACGCCAAGTAACTATTGGCATCAGCACCGGGAATGCGGTTCTCAACACGAGTACCCGAACCGTGTCCTACTTTGCGGAAGCCAAGAGTGCGATTGTCGACTCCCCAACCAATACCAGTTGGTGCCCACGAACCAGGCTGGAAACGTCGATAGCTATTTACAGTTGGCGCCCACAGCAACGAGAACTCACGCGCCGTATGAATCTGCCCAGCCAAGAAATGTTGAAAGGTTTCGCTCATACCCAAGGCATTGCTGTGGTCTTCAAAAACCGACTTCGATCCATCAAGCGTCCACAAACTTGCGTGAATGTGGCATGACGATCCGACATCATTGAAATCGGGCTTAGCCATAAAGGTGATTGATCGTCCATTGGCAGCAGCGATTTCTTTGGCCGCATTCTTGTAGATGTGATTGCGATCGGCCATCTCGAGTGCAGTTGAATACGACAAGTTGACTTCGTGTTGACCAGCTCCCGCTTCGCCCTTTGAAAACTCAATGGGCACACCAGAATTTTCCAGTGCACTACGAATTGCGCCCACGATGTATTCATCGCGGGTCGTTTGCAAAATGTTGTAGTCCTCAGCCCATGCCGAATGTGTGCGCAACGAGTGATAGTTCTTTGCTTTCGCTTCGTCGTATGAGTCGTGATACAAAAAGAATTCGATTTCGCTGCCGAGCATTGGCAAGAAGCCCAAGGCTGCCGCCTGATCAACTTGAGCGCGCAAAATGCTTCGGGGCGCTACATCGACAAACGTGTTGTTTGCGACATCCAAAAGATCACACATAATGATTGCGGTTTTGGGTAACCACGATGCGATGCGCACAGTGTCCCAATCGGGCATGGCCAACATGTCGCCATAACCCTTATCAAAACTCGAAAAGCGGAAGCCGTCAGACGGCTGGTTATCAATATCGCATGTGAGCAAATAGTCGCAGTTCTCGGTGCCATGGTCGGCGACGTGTTCGAGAAAGAAGCGACCCGTGGCACGCTTACCGACCAAACGTCCGTAACGATCAACAAAAGCCATGATGACTGTGTCGATTTCGGAACGCAAAATACGATCGGAAAGTTCTTGACGGGCAATGACTTCGCGCTTCATCATGAAACGAACCCTAGCCACGCATTATTGAAGTCACTCATGAACCACCTCAACATGAGATGTACGAGGAAGTTCAGTCTTTAGCGGGCTTTTTGGCAACGACCTTTTTTGCCGGAGCCTTCTTGACAGGAGCCTCAGCCTTTTCGGCAACAGGCTTAGGTGCAGCCGCCTTCTTTGCAGGCGCAGCCTTCGGTTCAGCAACCTTCTTGACTGGCGCGGCTTTAGCGACTGGCGCTACTGGCTTCTCGTCGAGGTCGTCATCAAGATCGTCATCGTCGTCGCTCACAACCTTTGGTGCTTCAACCTTGGGCGCAGCAGCCTTTGCGGGCTTGGCAGCCTTTACTGGCTTCAAGACGCCCTTGGCCAATGCTTCGTCGAGGTAGACCTCGGCTTCGTCGGTGGTGACCTTCAAAGCCGGAGCAATTTCAGAAATGAGGTTGACGCGAGCCCGTTCGTACATGGTGCGCTCGGCGGCCGACAACGACGCATCGCGGTTACGCGCTGCGAGGTTACGAACCACTTCGGCTACCTGGTACACGTCGCCACTCTTGAGCTTTTCCTGGTGGTTCTTGAAGCGACGGCTCCAGTTGCTGGGCACGCGTGGGTCGGCCTTAGCCAACACGGCAACCAAGTCTTCGAGTTCGTCAGGTGACACGGGCGGGCGAACGCCGACCTCGTCAACCTTTGACATCGGCACCCGAAGCGTCATGTCGCCAATCACGGTACGGAGTACGAGGTACTCCTGCAGTTTTCCGGTATTGAGTGGATCTTCCTTGCGGATTGCCTCAACCTTGCAGGCTCCATGCTGGGGATAGATGACGGTGTCGCCCTTTTTGAACTTCACTCAAACCTCGCTCAGAATTGCCGAAACGGGCTTGAAACCCCTACGGAACAGACGCTGAAGTGTAGGGGGAAAATGGTCGTTTTCATCGGGAAATGCCCGTTTTGATGTGCGCCCTCGGCATGATTCGAACATGCGACCGATGGATTAGAAGTCCATTGCTCTATCCAGCTGAGCTACGAGGGCGAGCGAGACAAGGTTACAAGCCCTAGATAGAACAGATCACGAACATGAGATTTCAGTTGGCGTCAGACGGGATCAAAATCTCACGCCGCAAGAAATCCAAGGACGAAATCACCGACATCTGGCGCATCTGGTCCCGCTGGCCGGGCATGCGAAGAGTCGTCGAAACTATCCATCAAGGGTTGCAGTCGGAGGAATCAGAGATAATCCAGCTACTTGGCGAATCCTCCAACAACTCACGAGCGTCGCAACCTGCACTTCCATAACTACCTACTGACTTACCAGATGCCCCGAATTGCACATTAGGTTTCACGCTTCGAGAACTCCAACCAATCAAGGTCGCTGCGTAGTTGGCCGATGACAACGCAGCGTTATCCAACATATTTTCCATACTCGTCACGAGCGACACGTTCAAAGAACTCAAACTCTGATTAAACGACGTCGCGTCGCGAAACATCTCAGCCATACCAGTCACACTGCTCGTATCCCAATCACTGATGTCCTGATTAAACGACGTCGCACCAGCAAACATGACACTCATACCAGTCACATTGCTCGTATCCCAATCACTGATGTCCTGATTAAACGACGTCGCACCAGCAAACATGTAACCCATATCAGTCACACTGCTCGTATCCCAATCACTGATGTCCTGATTAAACGACGACGCATCGCGAAACATGTAACCCATATCAGTCACACTGCTCGTATCCCAATCACTGATGTCCTGATTAAACGACGACGCGTCACTGAACATCTCTTCCATGCTTGTCACAATGCTCGTATTCCACGAATTCAAACTCTGATTAAACGACGACGCGTCACTGAACATCTCTTCCATGCTTGTCACACTGCCCGTGTCCCACTCACTGATGCTGGCATCGTTAAACGAGTCAGCGTCCCAAAAAGTGTCCTCAAGGCTGACGACTGTGCTCGGCAATACCGACGGCACAGAAACCAAGTTGACCGCTCCGTAGAACGCATAAGCAAGACTCGTTAAACCTAAAGTGCCGAAAGAACTGACACCTGTCAAATACTCGGCCCCTATCAATGGTTCGTCATAGTCATTCGGATCTTGGCCGAATCCAGTCAACGTACCGCTCACCCTGATTTCGTACTGGCCCGACGTTGCATACGTGTGACTCACTACTCCGGCAGTCGTCGCAACAGAGGCCGGCGTGCTGTCTCCCCAATCGATCGACACGTCCACATCACCAAAAAGACCCAACTCAAAATCGAACGTCGTCAAGTTCGACACTGAACCCGAAGAAGCCATAGATCCAATAGAGGCTCCACCAACCCCCGACTGCATCGACGTATTAATTTGCAAAACCAGATTCGGATCAACCGGAACAACCGTCGTTGTCGTCGTCGGAGCAACCGTCGTTGTCGGTGCAGTCACTTCAGGAACAGTTGTCGTCACCGTTGAACTGTCACAAGAAGTCGAAGATGCCTGTGTCGTCGCTGCCCCGATTCCTAAAAGAAGTAGCGGAACTACCGCGACGATCGACACTCGACCAGCCGAGGCTCGAACCCAACGGGCAACAATGACACCAAGAACCAACAGAAAAGCAGCGGCGACCGCAACGCCAGTCGCTCCACCGGTCACTGGCAACGAACACACCTCAACAGCAAACATGATTCCTCCCGATCAGTCACAGACACAACCCACGAGCAAATTATCAGAAGGAAGTAAAAAAATATAGAACCTTAGAACAAAAAATAGGCTTTTTTATAGAAAATTCATGTCCCGTCCAAAAGCTGTTTCCGCAAGAAATCCAACGACGAAATCACCGACATCTGGCGCATCTGGTCCCGCTGGCCAGGCATGCGAAGAGTCGTCGAAACAGTTGAACGGCCATTCATCGCCACGGCAATACACAACGTGCCAACCGGCTGACCATCTTGCTCGGCTGGGCCAGCAACGCCGGTCAACGACAGAGCAACATCGGCACCAAGGACACGACGAGCACCTTCGGCCATCGCAATCGCGGCCGCCTCACTCACAACTGGCCCACGAGGAACATCAAGTACATCAAACTTGACCTCACTTGAATACGACACCACACTTCCCCGCAGCACATCACTCGCACCGGGAATTGATGTCAAGCGACCTGACACCAAGCCACCTGTCACCGATTCAGCCAACCCAAGGGTTAAACCTTGTTGGCGCAACAGATTCAACACAACTGTTTCCATGTTGTCGGTGTCAAACCCAAAGACAACGTCACCGACAATTTCAAGAACCTTCGCTTGCCAATCATCGAGAACCGCATGAGCTTGTTGGCTGTCGGCCCCTTTGGCAGTAAGTCGAACCTTGATGCCTTCCCAACCACTTGCCAGAAATGCCAACGTCGGATTACCGACATCTTCAAGCTGCGCAATGATTGGGTTGAGGCGTTCGTTCAACCCGCTTTCGCTCTCGCCCCATGTGCGAATGACTCGACTGGCAATCACGCTGGTGTCACCGCTTCGTGCACGCAGATCGGGCAAGATCGCGCGCTCCATCATGTCTTGCATTTCGTGCGGCACACCCGGCACGGCGTAAATCACTTTGTCGCCAACTGGGCACATCAAGCCCGGCGCAGTGCCGCGAGTTTGATGAATCACAGTTGCCCCAACGGGCACCATCGCCTGTTGCAGATTGTTGTCGGCCATGCGTCGACCACGAGATTCAAAGATGTTGCGAATGACTTGTGCAATATCGTCGTGCATGACTAGATCAACGCCCATGACTTCGGCAATGGCCTCACGCGTGAGGTCATCATGAGTTGGTCCCAGACCGCCGCACATAATGACAGCGTCAGCTTCAACCAAAGCCGAGCGAACCACGTCAACAATTCGCTGATGATTGTCCCCCACTTTGACCTGCAACAGCGAGTCAATTCCGTTCGCAGCCAACTGTTCGCCAATCCACGACGAATTGGTGTCAACAATCTGACCAAGCAGTAATTCGGTTCCGACGGCAACAACCGAACAGCGCATCTCAGGCCATCAAATTAGGAGTCGTCTTACGCAACTTTTGCGCACGCCATAGATACTGCAAGCCGCTGACGGTTGTGAAGGCCACCGCGATCCATAACAACCAAAACCAGATCCACGTGGCTTTATCAGCAGTCAGCGGGATGATGGCGAAACCAACGCTGAGTTGTTGGAACAGCGTTTTCCACTTGGCTAATTGACTCGCGGGCACGCTGATTCCTTTTGCGCCGACCAATACGCGATACATGCTGATCGCTACTTCGCGAGCGGCGATGATCAACACCGGTAAAGCCCAGTAAACATCGCGGCTAACCAACGTAAACATCGCACCCAACACCAAAACTTTGTCGGCAAGCGGATCGAGGAATGCCCCAGATCGCGTTGCGCCGTGACGCCTCGCCAAGTAACCATCAATTCCATCGCTCGAGCACAGCACGAACCACAAGACAAACGCGACCCACGAACCACCTGGGTAATCAGGAATCACCACAAACATCAAAGGCGAAACAAGAATTCGCCCGACTGTTACTGCATTTGCCCAAGTAGCAATGGCATTAGGGTCAACCGGCACCCTGTAAGCCTGCCACACCGAGCCCTCGGTTAACGATATTTCGGTTGTGTGACTATTCGGCGACGAGATCTGGACCCATGGCCGAAGTAACAGTGACGTCAAAAAACTGTCCGACTGTGAGCGAGCCTGGAACCTCAATAATGCCGTCAATTTCGGGGGCTTCGCGATGACTACGAGCCACACCTTCTTCGTCAACGAGAACGTTCATCGTTCGCCCCACCAAATCATCGCGACGGCGTGACGTGATGCCATCTTGCATTTCGCTGAGTTCTGATAAACGCTCGCGCATCAGACCTTGATCGACTTGACCATCAAGGTCTTTGGCGTACGTGCCGTCTTCGGGCGAATAGGCAAAGAATCCACACCAGTCGAGTTGAGCCTTTTCAACGAAATCCAACAACTGGTCGTGATCTTCTTCGGTTTCACCGGGATACCCCACAATGAAATTGCTCCGGAACGCGGCATCGGGTTCACGACGACGAATATCGGCAATGCGATCTAAGAAACGTTGACCGTCTCCCCAACGTCGCATACGCCGCAACAAGGGCTTGCTCACGTGCTGCAACGACAAGTCGAAATACGGCACACCCGAATCGCAAATGGCATCAATCAGGTCGTCACTCAAGTCGCTCGGATAGAGATACAACAAGCGAGTCCGATCAACCATTGCCGACACTTGACGCACCAGCGGAACAATGCTGCCGGCACCTAATTCGTCGGGACGATCTTTTCCGTAACTCGCTAAGTCTTGAGCGATCAGGACAATTTCGCGAGCCTGTAGTTGTTCAACTTCATCGAGGATTGACCGCACGTCACGACTACGTTGCGGACCACGGAACGAAGGAATCGCACAAAAGCCACACGTGCGATCGCAGCCTTCGGCGATTTTGATGTACGCCCACGGCGACGAACTCTTGGGGCGAGGCAAGTTCAAGAGATCGAGAGTTGGCACCGGTGCCGAACCGACCGGAATCAGTTTCTTCGGAGCAGGTGTATGAACTGGAATTCCAAACCCTGCAACCAAGTCAACTTCGGGCAATTCATCAGCGAGTTCTTGTCCGTAACGTTCGGCCATGCAGCCAGTCACGACCAGGCGTGACGACTTCTTGCGTTGCTCATCAAGTGAAAGGATCGTGTCAATCGACTCGCGACGGGCTTCATCAATGAACGCACAGGTGTTCACGACGACCAAGTCGGCGTCTTCAGCCGAGTCGGTTGCTTGCATACCGTCGGCCAACAAAGTGCCGATCAATTTGTCAGAGTCAACCTGATTTTTGGGACAACCAAGAGTTTCTACGTAGAAGCGCTTTCCTTGATTCGTCACGATCTCCGAGGCTACCTGCTCAGGTTCTCGTCAAGCCGAATAGGCCAACTTGAGCCCACCGTAGGTCCACTTGGTCTTCATCAATCGGCCCGTTCCAGACAAAGTGATATAGGCCGTGTCGCTTCCGTCGGCCGCAAAGCAGATATTGGTTGTCAACATGTCGCCAGTCGCAACATGCTCAAGAATCTCACCCGAAGGTGAAATGACAGTGATACCACCATTCACGAGCGTCGCTACACAGACATTGCCCGATCCGTCAACCCCGAGCGAGTCGAGCAATTGATAACCAGGAAGCCCGTACAAAACGACGCTTGAATCTCCGGGCATTGATGGCGCAAGCACACCGGGCTCGACGATGTCACGTTGGAACACGCGACCGGTATGAGTCTCGGCCCAATAGATCTTCTTGCCATCAGGCGACAGACCAATCCCATTCGGACCTTCAACGGGGAATTCGATCTCACGAATCGACGAACCATCGGCCTTGGCGTAATAGATCGCCGTGAAATCAGAGGTACGCGCCTCGAGGTCGCGAATACCGTGATCAGTGAAATAGAAACCACCATTGTTGTCAAACACCAAGTCGTTTGGCGCCCGAAGCGGACGTCCATCACATTCGGTGTACAAATCGGTCACGACACCTGTTGTGATGTCGACGCGTTGAATGCGACCACCGCTGTACTTTGACTTGTCAAACGGTCCGGGGAAACACAGTCCGCCAAAATCAATTTCAGTGAAGCAACCACCGTTATTACACAAGTACAAAACACCGTCGGGACCAATGGCCGCGCCGTTTGGTCCACCCTTGATTTCGGCGACTGTTTCTTTTGAACCATCAGGGTGCACACGAGTAATTCGCGGACCGAACATTTCAACCAAGATCACACTGCCATCGCGCATTGCGATGGGACCTTCGGGAAACTTCAAACCAGATGCGACTTCAATGAGTTCCATGACACTCCCCCGTTCATGCCCAACTAGGCCTTGATGAGTTCATGCTAATCAACGGACTCAGAGCCCACTAATACGGAGACTAAAGCGCTTCGAACTCTTCGACTGTCATCAGTACTTCGCGGGCTTTGCTGCCAATACTCGGTCCGACGATGCCATTTTGTTCGAGTAAGTCCATCAATCGGCCGGCTCGAGCGAAACCCACACCGAGCTTGCGCTGCAACATTGATGTCGAACCCATTTGGCTACGGACCACCAATTCCATTGCTCGTTTCAACAATGCTTCATCGCTGTCGTCGTTACCAACACCATCGGTAATGGATTGACCACCGCTACCGCCCGACGGGGCTTCTTCGCCTTCAACGCCACTGACGTATTGCACTGTCGGTGCCTGATCACGCCAAAAGGCGACAACCTTACGCACTTCTTCTTCGTCAACCCAGCAACCCTGGATTCGTTGAGCCACCGACGAGTTTCCGGGCAACAACAACATGTCGCCCTTACCGACCAACTTTTCGGCACCGATCTGATCGAGGATGACTCGACTATCCATCTGTGACGACACAGCGAATGCTGCGCGGGCAGGAACGTTCGCCTTAATGACACCCGTGATGACGTTCACCGAAGGACGCTGCGTCGCAACGATGAGGTGAATACCGACGGCGCGAGCTTTCTGGGCAATACGCGTAATACTTTCTTCAACATCGCGCGCCGCAACCATCATCAGGTCGTTTAACTCGTCAACCACAACCACGATGTAGTGCATACGTTCAAACTCGCGTTCAGAACCGATCTCGGCCTTGATCTCGCCTCGGTCAAAAGCCGCGTTAAAACCAGTGATATCGCGATAGCCCATTTCGAAAAGCAAGTCATAACGCTTTTCCATTTCTTTCACAGCCCAGGCCAAGGCATTTGCTGCTTTCTTCGGATTCGTCACAGGCTGAGTGAGCAAATGCGGCAGACGCGCGTATTGACCCATTTCAACTTGCTTCGGGTCAATCAAAATCAATTTCACTTGGTCGGGCGTGGCGCGCATCAAGATTGATGTGATGATGCAGTTAATACCACTTGACTTACCGGCGCCCGTTGCGCCAGCAATTAGTAGGTGAGGTGTCGTTGCCAAGTTCAAGAAAACTGAACGACCGGCAATGTCTTTACCCATGGCTACATCAAGTGGATGATTCGCAACTTTCGCTTCATTTGAAGCCATGAGGTCACCGAGTGAAACCAGTTGACGTGTCTTATTAGGAACCTCAATACCAATTGCCGACTTGCCAGGAATCGGCGCCAAAATTCGCACATCAGTAGCTGCCATCGCGTACGCAATGTCTTTTTGCAGACTGGTCACGCGTGCAACCTTGACACCTGATCCAAGTTCAAGTTCAAAGCGCGTGACGGTTGGACCGACTGTCTTATCGACCAAACGAACGTCTACACCATGTGCCTGTAGCGCTTCTTCTAAATCTCTTCCGCGCTGATCAACCTCGGCCTGATCGATGGCTTGCTTACTACTACGCACCAGGTAAGAAGCCGGTGGCAATTTCCATGAGCCCTTCTTAGGCGCTGGACCAGTATCTAGTTGTCCTTGAGTGTGAGGTTCATCAACGACAACTTCTGGGGCCGGCTTCTTGCGTTCTGGCTTGGGGGCTTCGGGTTCTTCTTCGACCACCTCGGGAACACGTCGATCTTCGGGTTCAACAACGAACATGGGTGGCGTCGGATCGGCCTCGTTGTCGTAGATCTCTTCATCACTTTGATCATCTTGTTTTTCAGACGACAATGTGCTCAAGTTCTCTGCAGCCGATCGCATGCGCGACGACGCACCTCCAAAAATCTTGACTGAGAATTCGCCAACTTTGGTCGCGGCATCTTTCAGGCTCAGCGAAGTGATGAGCAAACTGCAACCAAGACCAATCGCAACCAAAATCAGAACTGCGGCGATTGAGCCCAGTGCCGAGCCAAGAGTTTGTCCGAGCAAAGCACCGAACCAGCCGCCCGCTCCTCCGAGTGCATCAACACCCGTAAAAGCATCAGGACCTTTGGTGACGTGCAGGATTCCCAAAATGGCGAGAACGACACCGCCCCATCCGAGGGCGAGCTTCATCCGATTCGGAGCCTCGTCAGCGCGAAGATGGGCGATGCCAATGGCGACAAAAATCGGCGGCAAGGCGTAACGACCAAGACCCAACAGGCAACCCAAGGCGGTATCTGTTCCACGACCTACCGGTCCCGCCAAACGCAGATAGACCGCGAGTCCCACGATGATGCCAAGCAAGATAAACGCGATAGCCGAGAACTCGCTTTGGCGTCCCTCAATGGCTTGACGTACTTCGCCCGACCGCGGTTCACGCTTCGTTGGCTTGCTGACTTCAGCTTCTGAAGCAGATTTTGTACGTGATGCAGGCTTTTTACCTGCGGGTTTCTTAGCGGCCATCACCCCGAACGCTAGCAATGGGGCGCGCATGCGTTCGGGCATACCCCCGAATTACTCACACCGAATATGAACAAAAACGATTATTCAGCGTCAGTTCCGACGATTTCGCCTCGGTTCGTCAATACCACCGACATCTGTCCGCCTTGAGTCGATTGCATCAGCAATCGATATTGAACTGTCCCAGATGAGTCCTGAGCCGTTCCCGCCGCGGTCAACACGAACATCTGTGGCGTTGAATCTGGCAATTCATTCAAAACTTTGATCAAAATCGTGGCTGGGTCGTAATCGAGCGCCGATCGCATAAATGTCGGTCCATTGGCTCCGACAGCATCGGGAGCAGTTTCTAATCCATCTTTTTGGGTGAACACATAACGCACGACCGCGTCAGGCAGACCGTCGGCATTAAGCGTTCCGTCAAGATCGGTGGCCGCAAAAACATTGATGAGTTCAGTCGTCGCATTGATCTCAAAGAATCTCAAGTCGCTTCCCGCTTCTTGTTCAACTGCATCGAGTGCTTCATCAATCAGATCAAGGCGTAAGCCTGCGGTATCTGATGAGGCAGAACTGTCTCCACATGATGAACCAATGAACAACACGCTCCACAGAGCAACAACCGCACCAATTCGACGCAACAACTACGCCTCCATCACAACAGGCACGATCATCGGTCGACGCTTCGTGCGTTCATTCACAAAACGACCAGCAGCTCGTCGCACATCTTTTTCCAGAGCCTCTGGGCTACGTACACCTTCAGCGAGTGCCTTTTCGACCGCCGCTGCCACGACATCGCACGCTTCGTCTAGCAAATCTTCGGCCTCGGGTGCATACACCCAACCACGCGTAATGATCTCGGGCCCGGTGAGTACTTTGCCCGAACCAATATCGACTGTCACGACGACAACGACGACACCTTCTTCGGCCAACACTTTACGGTCGCGCAAAACTCCTTGGCCAACGTCTCCCACGATCCCGTCAACATAGAGATACCCAGCCGGAATTCGATCGGCGTGGTCGAGACCCTCGTCAGATAGTTCAACGACATCGCCGTCTTCGCACAACAGAACGTTGTCTTTGGCGACACCCATCAAAATACCGAGCTTCGCATGAGCAACGAGGTGTCGGTACTCGCCGTGCACCGGAACAAAGAATTCAGGCTTGACGATTGACAGATACGTTTTCAGTTCATCAGCTTGAGCGTGCCCGGTCGCGTGAACATCGGCGATTCCCGAATGGATGACTTCGGCTCCGAGGCGCAACAAGCCATCAATCACGCGAGTGACATTGGTTTCGTTTCCGGGAATCGCGTGACTCGACAAAATGACGGCGTCGTGCTCTCCGACTTTGAGCCACTTGCTATCGCCGCGCGCCATCAACGACAGCGCCGACATCGGTTCGCCTTGGCTACCTGTCGAGATGATGCATACCTTGCTCGGCGGGTAGTCATCGGCTTGCTCAATATCAATCAGAGTGTCATCGGGGACTCGTAAAACGCCAAGATCGCGCGCCATGCGCACATTCTTTTGCATTGATCGACCCATCGTTGCAACTTTGCGACCCGTGTCAACAGCGGCATCAATGATCTGTTGAATGCGATGGATATGACTCGCGAAGCTTGCCGTAATGATTCGACGATCGCGATGTTCGTGAAACAACGACCACAGCACTCCGCTAATTGATGTTTCACTAGGTGCGTGGCCATGTTCTTCGGCGTTCGTTGAATCACACAACAACAAACGAATTCCTTCATTTGAAGCGATTGAGCCGATACGCGCTAAATCGGTGCGACGACCATCAACCGGTGTCAGATCTAATTTGAAGTCACCCGAATGAAGGATGACTCCTTGCGGCGTGTGCACCGCAATGGCAAATGCGTGTGGCACCGAGTGCGTGACTGGAATGAACTCAACGTCAAACGGACCAATCATTCGCCGTTCGCCATCGCGAACAACAATGAGCTCGGTTTTACCGAGAAGTCCTGCTTCTTCAATGCGATTCTTTGCGAGACCAAGGGTGACGTCCGAGCCGTAGACCGGAAAACTCAGGTCGCGAAGCAAATATTGCAATCCCCCGACATGGTCTTCGTGACCATGCGTTGCCACGCAGGCAACAACGCGATCGGCATTTTCACGTAGCCACGTAAAGTCGGGAAGAACCAAATCAATGCCGTGCATGTCGGCATCAGGGAACATCAAACCGCAGTCGATCAATAACAACTTGTCATCTTGTTCGATGACCATACAGTTGCGACCGATCTCGCCAAGGCCTCCTAGAAAAGCCACGCGGACCGGAGCGGCCATCAGGAAACTCGCTGACGAGACGCTTGCAAGTTAGCCAAAACAGTTTTGGCTTTTTCGGCGACGAAGTCTGCTGGCGGACCCATCGGCAAACGACACTGACCCACATTGAGCCCAAGTAGGTTCATCATGACCTTGCTCGGGATCGGGTTCGGCGACTCATCACCAGTTTCGTACGAGAAACTTTCGAGCAACGTCTGATTGATGGCGATTGCACCAGCAGTGTCTCCGGCCTCCCAGCAGTCGAACATGCGTTGATGATCGGCAGCGGCCCAGTGTGTGGCCACACCGATAACGCCCACCGCACCAACAGCCATCAACGGCAGAGTCAATCCGTCGTCTCCGCTGTACACCTCAAAACCATCCGGCGCTTGAGCAATGACATTCGCGGTTTCGGCCGGATTACCCGCGGCATCTTTTAACGCCACAACATTCTTTACTTCGCGAGCCAACTTCAACAAGGTTGATGTGTTGATCTTGCGACCTGTACGCACCGGAATGTCGTAGACAACGACTGGCAGGTTTGAAGATTCAGCAACCGCGCGCACATGGGCTTCAATACCCGATTGCGGCGGACGGTTGTAATAGGGCGCAACGACCAACAATCCAGCGACACCCAACTTGGTGGCTTCTTTAGTCATGTGGATCGAGTGCAACGTGTCGTTGGTTCCGGTTCCGGCAATCACCGGAATCGTCACTGCTTCGGCGACGGCAGCAAACAGACTTAAGCGTTCGTTGTCGGTGAGCACTGGGGCTTCACCCGTGGTGCCAGCGATCACTAGTGCATCATTGCCATTGTCTTGCAGCCAACGCGCCAAACGGCGTGCGCCATCTAGGTCGAGCGCACCGCTTGCATCAAATGGCGTCACCATTGCGGTGATCACACGTCCGAAGCGGGCCATCAGAATGAACCCTCGGCAGCGCGGTCAATGCCTTGCGTCAAAATGAGATCTTCGTGGAGTTCCATCCAAACATCGTGGAATGAACCACACATCACACCGGTAAACATATTGTTCGTTCCCCCTACTACCAACTTGCATGTCGACTCAAGACGTGGCAAGTAAGGCGACAAACGTGGAACCACCGCGGCCATTGATGTCACCACGGGTTGAGCAGCAGTATGAAGAGTGACCAAACGCTTGATGACTTCTTGGTCGTACTTGTCGTCCGAGTGATCATTCGGTGCACCATCGCGCAATTGCCAATCACCACACAGATGCTTAAACGTGTCATTGATTTCTAAGAACGAGCGGTAGTGCGGCTTCAAGGCCACCAGATCAAGACCAGCAACATCTTTGGCTAGGGCTTCGGGGTGGGCCGCACGGCCAGCGGGAGTGAGTTGCCACAGCGAACGAGCTTCGCGGAACATCGCCATCTCTTCGGCTTGCAACTCGTGCAAATGCTGATCGACGACTGCCACATCGAGCGCCACGATCTCGGACAAGGTCTCGCTCTTTGAAAAGCCCTTAATTCGCAAAGCGTGATGAGTGAGAAACTTGGGATCTGAACTATTTGCCTGTGACCGTGCCATACGCCGTCAAATCTAGTGCGTCAGGTTCATCGGTTATCTATCTATTACCTGCCTTTATTAGGCGCCATGGCGCACTATCGTCTTGCTGTGGGCCAATTTGAGAGCAACGAGACCGACCGCATCAATCTCGTCATTATCTTTGGAGGCCAGTCGGCCGAACACGATGTGAGTTGTTCGACCGCCGCTCATGTGATGAAAGCAGTCAATCCCGACCGCTACACCGTGACCGCCCTCGGTATCGACCGATTCGGCCAATGGCACCTAGCCGAATCAGCAATGGCCGCGCTCGATCAGGGCCCCGACGCAATTCCCGCTCGACTCGAAGCCTCGGGACGATCGGTGTCATCAGCCCTCGCCTTAAGTGCCGCGTCGGCAAGCGGCCCAACTGTTGTCATGCCGTTACTTCACGGGCCTCTCGGCGAAGACGGCACAGTGCAAGGTCTTCTTGAATTACTCGATGTTCCGTACGTCGGTGCGGGAGTTTTAGCTTCGGCAGTTGGCATGGACAAAGCCATGTCTAAAGATGTGCTGGCGCGACACGGGATCGCTCAGCCACGTTATGTCGCTGCGCGCGACAGCGACGTTTCAACATCACGACTTGAACAAATAGCCGTTGAACTTCGCTACCCAATCTTTGTGAAACCAGCCAACATGGGCTCATCAGTTGGAGTGAGCAAAGCCCACGACTTTGACGAACTCGTTTCGGCAACCGATATTGCAATGACATATGACGAGTGGCTTGTTTTTGAAGAAGCAATTGTTGGACGTGAAATTGAAGTCGCAGTTCTCGGCAGTCATCAACCGCAAGCAAGTGTCGCTGGCGAAATTGTTCCTGGCCACGAGTTCTACGACTACGAAGACAAGTACCTCAGCGATGGTGCTCAACTCATGATTCCGGCGCCGCTCAGCCAAACGCAAAGTGACACAGTTCGCCAACTAGCCATTGAGGTTTTTCAAGCTCTTCGCGGTGAAGGCTTGGCTCGAGTTGATTTCTTTTTTGAAGAGAATGGCCGTGGCTTCTTGTGCAATGAAGTCAATACCATGCCGGGCTTCACACCGATCTCGATGTACCCAAAACTCTGGATGGCAACAGGCGTGAGCTATTCAGATCTCATTGATCGCCTGGTCGAACTTGCACGTGAACGTCACTCTCGTCGACGTCGTAATACTGGGCACTAGTTACACCTGCAGTAAGCGAACTGTTTGTGTTAGGGCGCTAACGCGGCGCGCAAAAACTGAGTCATCTCATTGCGTAATTGCCGTAATCCCGCGATGTCTTGTTGCCACCCGACGATGCGCAGTGCTTCTGGTTCGGTGGCGATTCCGGTCACTGTGGCATAGATCAATGACACGATGAGTGCCGGGTTGCCGCGGCGCAAACGACCTCGATCCATCTCGTCGCTCATCCATGCAACTGCTCGTTCAACCAACGGCTCAAGATGCTCGTTCAAAGGTCCCGCTGATCCGCTTGGCAACCGACTCAGTTCACGCAACAAACCCAATAGCGCCGGGCGGCGAACAGCAGGGCGAAACACCGCGTGGACGACGGCCTCAAGACGGTCAAGAGGATCATCGGGAGCAGCCCGCATTGCGGCCTCGACGACAACGGTCAGTTCGGAGGCCATATTGGCCAAAACAGCCTGGACCAGGTCGTCCTTTGAGGCGAACCAGTACAACAATGACTGCTTGGCGACGCCTACTTCGGCCGCGATTTGATCGAGGCTGACCGAGTCAAAACCCCTGGTACCGAACAGATTCGTGGCGCTTTCGAGGATCCGCTCACGGGTATCTCCCCGACGACTAGTGGGGGCAGGACGACTGGCCATTCACTATTCATACCAGTCCCACCGCCAAAAATCTCAGATTTCTCTACCAATTGGTAGATAACCGTGGTAAAACTGAAACGTGATTTCCGAAAATCTCCGCGGCAAACGCATCGCAGTCACCGGCGCGACCGGATTTGTGGGTACTGCCCTCGTCGAGCGACTGCTCTTTAGCGTCCCCGATTGTGAAGTCGTATTACTCGTACGCAACGGCCGACGCACCGCAGCAGCCGAACGAGTGCGTCGTGAGATTCTGAAGAACGACGCATTCGATCGTTTACGTGCAGCACTTGGTCCCGACTTTGATGCAACGATGCAACGACGTATCACTGTTGTCGCGGGTGACGTCGGAACTGACGGACTTGGTTTGTCTGATGAAGACGCCAAGGCGTTCGCTTCATGTGACACCATCATTCACTCGGCAGCGAGCGTTTCATTCGATTCACCGCTCGACAGTGCAGTCGAAGTCAACTTGCTCGGACCGATGCGTATTGCCGAATTGGTCAATCGTGTTGGCCCACGAGCCGACGGAACCTTTCCTCATCTCGTTGCAGTGAGTACTTGTTATGTCGCTGGCAACCGACGCGGAACAGCACCAGAACAACTGGTCAGTGCTGGCCCATTCGATATTGGCCTGAACTGGAAAACTGAAGTAACTGCAGCTCGCCGTTTACGTGGCGACGCCGAAGCCGCAAGCCGTGCACCTGAACAACTCAAAAAGTTTCGCACTGAAGCGCGCTCCGAACTCGGCGCCGCTGGTGCGCCCGCTCTCGCCGAAAAGACCGAGCAGAATCGTGAGCGTTGGGTCAAAGATCAATTAGTCGAAGCCGGTCGTTCACGTGCAGCAAGTGTTGGTTGGCCAGATGCTTATGCATTTACTAAGGCTCTTGGCGAACAGGCGCTACACGAGACCAAGGGCAATGTTCCCGTCAGCATCGTTCGCCCATCAATCATTGAATCTGCATTGGCCGAACCATCACCAGGCTGGATTCGTGGCTTCCGTATGGCCGAACCGGTCATCATTTCGTATGCCCGTGGTTTGCTTGATCAATTCCCCGGAGTACCCGAAGGAACCGTTGACGTTATTCCTGTTGACATTGTCGTGGCGGCAATTATTGCGGTGGCAGCCCTTGGCCCAGAAGACGCACCACACATCACTCAAGTAGCGAGTGGTTCAACCAACCCACTCAAGTATCGAACACTTGTTGACAATGTGCGCGACTGGTTCACCGAACACCCCATCTACGACTCTGAAGGTCAACCGATCGTTGTCGCCGACTGGAAGTTCCCGGGTCGTGGCAAAGTTGAAAAGCAACTCACTCGCGCCAAGTCTTTGATCACCAAGAGTGAGAAGGTTTTGCAAGCACTCCCCCTGCGCGGCACTCAGGCAGATTGGTCGGCGAAACTTGAAGACAAGCGTGGCGACATCGAGCGCGCACTCGAATACGTCGAGCTCTATGGCTTGTACACCGAGTGCGAAGCGATCTATTCGGTCGACAACCTCTTGTCAATTAATGATCGACTAGACGATCACGATCGCAAGACATTTTGTCTTGACCCACGAGTCGTTCATTGGCCGACTTACATCTCGACGATTCACTTACCGTCGATTGTTTTGCATAGCCGCGTCAAGACGACACCTGGTAAGAGCACGCTCGATCGTAGCGATCGCCTTCGTAAGCAGATTCTTGATCCGAAGCGTCATGTCGCAGCCTTCGACCTCGAGAACACATTGATCTCCAGCAACGTCGTCGAAAGCTATTCGTGGCTCGCAACCCGTCGACTCAATTCGCCAGAACGCGTGCGTTACGTTTTGCGCACCATGAAAGAAGCACCCAACTTGCTCTCGATGGATCGCAAAGATCGATCTGACTTCTTGCGCTACTTCTATCGCCGTTATGAAGATGCTCCGGTTGAACAGATCGCCGAAGATTCACGCGAGCTTCTCGCTCAACTCATCATGACCAAGAGCTTCCCAGCGGGTCTTCGTCGTGTTCGTGAACACCGCGCCCTCGGGCACCGAACGATCTTGATTACCGGAGCGATGAGCTTTGCTGTCGAAGGATTGCGTCCACTCTTTGATGAGATCGTCGCCGCCGAAATGACCGTTCGCCCCGACGGAACGTATTCAGGCGAACTCGCCAAGGTTCCGCCTACTGGCGAAACACGCGCTCAGGTTTTGGCCGACTACTGCGCAGCCGAAGGTCTACGCCTTGAAGAGTCGATCGCGTATGCCGACTCAAGCAGTGACTTACCCATGCTTGAAGCAGTCGGATTTCCGGTTGCCGTGAATCCCGAAACACGACTCGCAACGATCGCCCGTAAGCGCGGATGGCTCGTCGAAAATTGGGAGAAGTCACCAGGCGGTCCCCGTCCACGACTTCCGCTCGGACCCATGATGTCTGAACGTGAACAAAAACGATTCTCGGTTCGTAATGGACGTAACTCATATAGGTCGTCAAAATGAAACGGTCGATGACATGAAAGCTCTCAAGATCTCTCGTAAGACGGCAAAGTTTGCCGTGGCTCGTTTGATGAGTCCAGTAAGCACAATTGGTGCGGCAAAGTTTGGACCGTTGTCTTTAGTCAACGAATCGGCACCGACAATGCCCAATGCCGAAGGTTGGCATCGCATTCAGCCTCGGCTTACTGGCATTTGTGGAAGCGACCTTTCACTAGTTGAAGGTCATGCCTCGACATACTTTGATGACTGGGTGTCGTTTCCATTTGTTCCGGGCCATGAAGTTGTTGCCGATTGCGACGATGGTCGTCGCGTTGTTCTTGAACCGGTACTTGGTCATGCATGTCGCGGCTTGCCGTTACCTTTTGAAGGCGCAGCGCCCGGAGACGGTGACGATTACGCCCACCTAGTCGGCGGACATCTCGAACCCGGCATTCAAACTGGATTTTGCACGTCGACTGGCGGGGGTTGGGCAACCGAACTCATCGCCCATGACAGTCAGCTCCATGAAGTACCCGACAGCATGAGCGACGAACAAGCAGTGCTTGTCGAACCAGCAGCTGGTGGAATTCACGCGGCACTCGCCACATGGCCCGCAGTACAAGCAGCGATTCAACGTGGCGAAACTCCGATCGTTGCCGTACTCGGTGCAGGGTCGATGGGACTGTGCGCCATTGCTGGCCTGCGTCGTTACGTTCCGCAAGTCCGCATTATCGTTGGTGCTCGCTATCCGCATCAACAAGCATTCGCTCGATCACTCGGTGCCGATGTTGTTGTCCCGGCCGCCGAACTTGCGCGTGCGGTACGCCGCGAATCGGGTGGACACATTGTTGGCGATTACTTGTCGGGCGGTTGCCATGCAACCATCGACGCAGTTGGCTCATCAGACAGCATCATGGATTGCCTGAAGTTCACTCGTCCTCGTGGTCGCGTTGTTCTGCTGGGTATGCCCGCAGTCGTTTCGCTTGATCTCACTGGTTTGTGGCATCGCGAAACCGCTCTGATTGGCGCATATACGTACGGAACTGAATCAATGCCTGATGGCAGCAAGCGCCACACGTTTGATCTCGCGATTGAAACTGCTGCCGATTGCCAACTCAACCGACTTGTCTCAGCGACCTATCGCTTAGACGATTATCAAAATGCCCTTGCCCATGCCGCCGGCGCCGGTCGTCGTGGTGCAGTCAAGATCGTGTTCGACTTACGTGCGTCTGACGCCCGTAACAAGAAGGAGACAAACTAATGCCCCGTCCCGGATTTGTACTAGAAGTCGATAAGTCGACTCCCCCGATTCTCTTTTGGCGTGGTGAAAACTTCTCACTCGAGAAGTTGCCCGCTGGTCGCAGTCGCGTGATCTACGCGCCAGAGCCATTACCCGCAATTGAAGACGTTGATGGCGCTATTCGTCATGCATTACTCAATCCCATCGAGCAAGATCCGTTGCCCGAGCAGTTGTTCCCAGGTATGAAGCTCACCATCGCATTCGACGACGTGAGCTTGCCACTTCCCAAGATGCAGCGACCCGACATTCGTCAGCGAGTCATTGAGGCAGTTCTTGATATGGCTGCCGATGCTGGTGTCGACGATGTCCACATCATCTCGGCATTGGCCTTACATCGCCGTATGACTGAAGACGAACTGCGCCACGCCGTTGGCGACCGGGTGTACGACGCCTTCGCACCTCGCGGAACTCTCTACCAACATGATGCCGAAGATCCCGAGAACTTGTCGTATCTCGGCACGACTCCTCACGGTGAAGATGTTGAGATCAACAAGCGGGCCGCCGAAAGCGATTTGCTCGTGTACGTCAACATCAACCTCGTCGCCATGGACGGCGGTTGGAAGAGCACGGCTACTGGCTTGTCGTCATACAAGTCGTTGCGCCACCACCACAATCCCGAGACGATGATTCATTCACGCAGTTTCATGGACCAACATCGCAGTGAATTGCATAAGAGCAACTGGCGCATGGGCAAGGTTCTTCTCGACAGTGGCGTCAAGGTTTTCCAGATTGAGACAACGCTGAACACCGACACTTTCCCGTCGCCCTTTGGCTTTTTAGCTAAGCGCGAATGGGAATGGAAGCCATCAGATCGCATGACGTTCTTGGCATCAACCAAAGCACTCAATCGCACACCAACTCGCTTGGCCCGCAAGATCTTTCATTCAATTGAAGCTCCTCACCAGATGACGAGCGTGCAGGCCGGCGATGTTGAAGCTGTTCACCGCATCACAACCGAGCATGTGTACAAGCAGCAATTGGTTGAAGTCAAGGGTCAGACCGATATCTTGACGTTAGGTATCCCCTACATCAGCCCGTACAACGTGCACTCAATCTTGAACCCCATCTTGGTGATGTGCATGGGCCTTGGTTACTACTTCAATATGTACAAGGGCATGCCACTTGTTCGTGAAGGTGGCGTCATCATCATGACTCACCCAACGCAACCCGATTTCCACCCGGTTCATCATCCGTCGTACATCGACTTCTTCGAACAAGTTCTTGCTGACACCACTGACCCTAAAGTGATGTCCGAGAAGTGGGAAAAGCAGTACGCCGAAGACGAGTGGTACAAGCATCTCTACCGCACCACCTACGCCTATCACGGCGTTCACCCCTTCTACATGTGGTACTGGGGCAGCCATGCTTTGCAGCATTGCAGTCGCATCATCATTGTCGGCGGCGATCCCAAGACGGTGCGTCGCCTCGGATTTGTTCCGGCTTCAACAATGGATGACGCTTTAGAAATCGCCAGCGACGTTGTTGGACGTGCCCCGACAATTACTCACCTTCATGCGCCGCCATTGATGGTGGCTGACGTTTCGTGATTCGGATTTTGTAATGGCCCGCGACGACGCACCCTGGAAACCGAGCAATCTTGCCAAAGCCGCGCGCATTGGCGAGTTAGTTGAACGCATCACCCATCCCATTGCCAAGCGCACATACCGCAAAGGTTTCCCCTATCTTCCTCCGACGATTCCGCTCGGCGTTGAGGTTCCAGAAGATGAACCAACACTTGGTGCCGATTACGACACCAAGTGGGCCCGCAAGTCACCCGCCAAGTTTGTGCGCAAAGGTTTAGTCAACGGACCAATTCGTCTCGCCATTAAAGGCTTAGCTAGTCCCAAGGTGTACGGCGTTGACCGCTTGCATGATCTTGCTCAACTCAAAGATCCCCCACCGTTGATCTTCACACCCAACCATCATTCGCATCTCGACACTGCGGTGATGGCTGTTGCAGTGCCCGAACCGTGGCGCTCAAAGCTCGTCGTTGCTGCGGCCGCCGATTACTTCTTTGATAAGCGTTGGAAAGCCACAATGGCTGCGCTCGCACTGAACGCAATTCCGATCGATCGAGAAGTGACTGGTCGCAAGTCATCAGACATGATCAAAGAACTCATCGAAGATGGCTGGAGTTTGATGATCTATCCCGAAGGCGGTCGCTCGCCCGATGGCTGGGGTCAAGACTTCAAAGGCGGTGCCGCCTATTTGTCAGGCCGCACTGGTGCCGCCGTCGTTCCAGTTTTCATTGACGGCACTGGCGCACTGTTTGGCAAAGGCATGAAGCGTCCAAAGGTCGGCACGACCAAAGTTGTCTTTGGTGCTCCGATGCGCGCTCTCGAAGACGAGAACACCCGACGCTTCTCAGCGCGCATTGAAGAAGCAGTCACCGAACTTGGCGACGAATCATTGACCGACTTCTGGACGGCCCGTCAACGTTCGGCTCGTCAAGAGAGTACGAAACTGACTGGTCCCGAATACACCGGATGGCGACGTCAGTGGGCGTTATCAGAACGCCGTGAAATGGGAACCGCTGGATTACGACGCCGTCAAAAACGCCGCTGGCCTGACATCGGAAACTAGATCAGGGTTTTGGTGTTTTGGTTTGCGCGGGGATATTGATTTCATCACCCGGCAAAATCACAACTGATGCATCGACCCAACCGTTGGCGGCCATCAGCGCCGAAACTTCAACGCCCCACTTGTCGGCGATACGCGATAAGCAGCAGTCACCTTCAACCACGGTGTATTTGCCTTGACCCGGATCTGGACCGGGCATCGTTGTCTCGGTCGGAATCGGCAAGCCCGGCAGAGTGGTCGTCTGTGTTGCTGATGGCGGGATCAAGATATTCGTTCCGATGACCAGCGGATGCATGACGCCTTCTGGCCAGTTGTTGTAACTCGCCAACTCATCGGGAGCGACACCAAAGCGACCAGCAATCCCATACACCGAGTCACCAGACACAATGGTGTAACTGATTGCCGGCGGCAGCGTGTTCGCTGGATCGACAGTTGTGACCACTGATGGCGGTGTGGTGGCGTAGTTCGTCGACGTGAGAGGACGCAATGTCGTCACCGATGATCCAGGATCGCTACCGCAGGCACTCAACACAGCAAGACCAGCAAGGCCAACAGATAAGAAAGTCAAACGAATTCGGAACACGCCCTTTAATCTAGATCGCCCCGAGGGCCTGAACACGGCAGGTCGTACTAAACGAGTGGTCGAGCTGACGGCAAAATCGGTGCTGGCAACGTGGTTTCGCCCATGAGATAGGCATCCACACCAGCCGCGCAGGCTCGTCCTTCAGCGATCGCCCACACGATGAGGCTTTGACCTCGACCCATGTCGCCGGCCACAAAGACTCCTGGCACATTCGACATGTAGGTGTCGTTGCGCTTCAAGTTGCCTCGTTCATCAAGCTCAACTCCGAGCTTGTCAAGCCACGAACCCTTGTCGGGACCGACGAAGCCCATCGCCAAGAACACATAGTCAGCGGGCAATTCACGATCGCTACCTTCAACCTTGACGAACTTGCCATCTTTCATTTCAACTTCGTGAATCAACAGAGCGCGCACTCGCCCACTGCCGTCATCGATGAAACGTTCAGTGTTGACGCTGTAAAGACGTTCTCCGCCCTCTTCATGAGCCGATGTCACTTTGTACACCATGGCGAATTGCGGCCATGGATTGGCGCCGCCGCGCTTCTCTGGTGGTTGCGGCATGATTTCAAGTTGCGTCACCGAGGCTGCACCTTGACGATGCGATGTACCAAGACAGTCGGCTCCGGTGTCGCCACCACCGATGATCACAACATGCTTGCCACTTACGTTAATGGGCGAAACTTCCATGTCGCCGTGCTGAACCTTGTTTGCCAAAGGCAAGTACTCCATGGCCTGATAGATACCAGTCAATTCGCGACCAGGTACGGGAAGATCGCGCCAAGCAGTTGCACCACATGCCAACACCACTGAGTCATACGTTGCCATCAAGACATCGATGTCAATATTTTGTCCCACGATTGCGTTGGTGCGGAATTCAGTTCCTTCAGCTTCCATCTGTGCGACGCGACGATCAACATGACGCTTCTCCATTTTGAATTCGGGAATGCCATAACGCAACAAGCCGCCAATGCGGTCGGCACGCTCAAGCACAGTCACTTCGTGTCCGGCACGAGTGAGTTGTTGAGCCACAGCCAATCCAGCAGGACCAGAACCGATGACCGCAACACGCTTACCAGTTTTCACACTGGGCATTTGCGGGATAACCCAGCCTTCATCCCATGCCCGATCGATGATTTCAACTTCAACTTGCTTGATCGCGACTGGGTTTGAATTAATACCTACGACACACGCCGACTCACACGGAGCTGGGCACAAGCGACCAGTGAATTCAGGGAAGTTGTTCGTGGCATGAAGGCGTTCGATCGCATCTTTCCAGTGATTGCGATAGACGAGATCATTCCAGTCGGGAATCAAGTTGCCGAGCGGGCAGCCGTTATTGCAGAACGGAATACCGCAGTCCATGCAGCGACCAGCTTGGCGATTGAGTTCGTCAGCATCGAATGGTTCGTAAACCTCTTTCCAGTCGCGCAAGCGCACCGGCACCGGCCGATGGCTAGGGCTTTGGCGTTCCCATTTCAAGAATCCAGTTGTCTCACCCACGAGCCACCTCCATCACACGCTTCAATGTTTCTTCTTCACTCAGTCCCGATGATTTGGCATCTGCCATCACTTCAAGAACCCGCTTGTAATCACGGGGCATAACTTTGCGGAAGTTAGCTGACTCAGTTGCCCAACTACCCAAAACCTTCGCCGCAACAGCACTTTCGGTTTCGGTGAGATGCATGGTCAAGATTGCCTTCAACTCATCAAGATCTGTACTTGATAGTGATTCAAGTTCAACCATCTCGTAGTTGACCTTGGCCCCGAACACCGATTGCGGGTCATAAACATAAGCAACGCCACCCGACATCCCAGCAGCAAAGTTGCGACCGGTCGGGCCAAGCACTACGACTCGACCACCAGTCATGTATTCACAACCATGATCGCCAACACCTTCGACGACTGCAGTTGCTCCGGAGTTACGCACACAGAAACGTTCACCGACCATGCCTCGCAAGTAGATCTCGCCGCTGGTTGCGCCATAACCAATGACGTTGCCAGCAATCACGTTGTCTTCGGCAGCGAACGAAGTTGCACTATCGGGCCGCACAACAATGCGACCACCCGACAAACCTTTACCGACATAGTCGTTGGCATCTCCGGCAAGGCGCAAGGTGATTCCCTTAGGAACGAACGCACCGAAACTCTGACCAGCAGATCCCTTGAAGTCAATGCTGATGGTGTCATCGGGCAGACCAGCACCAGCCCAACGACGAGTCACTGCATTGCCGAGCATTGTTCCGACGGTGCGATTGACGTTCATGATCGGTGATGAGAAACGAATCTTCTCCCCTGTTTCGATGCTCTTAGTAGCACGAGCCATGAGTTCGTTGTCGAGTGCATCACCTAAGCCATGGTCTTGAGCAACCGAGTTATACATCGTCTGCTGATAGGGGTTTTGTGACACCGCAAGAATCGGCGAGATATCAAGGCCCTTGGCTTTCCAATGTTCAACCGCTTTTTTGGTGTTGAGAATTTCGCTATGTCCGACCATCTCTTCGATCGTGCGGAAGCCAAGTTCGGCCATGATCTCACGAACCTCTTCGGCAATGAATTCAAAGAAGTTCACGACGAACTCAGGCTTGCCACTAAAGCGTGCACGCAGAACTGGGTTCTGTGTCGCAACACCAACCGGACAAGTATCGAGGTGGCACACGCGCATCATGACGCAACCACTGACAACAAGCGGGGCCGTCGCGAAACCAAACTCTTCTGCTCCGAGAAGGGCCGCCACAACGACGTCACGTCCGGTCTTCATCTGACCATCGGCTTGCACAACAATGCGGTCGCGCAAACCGTTCAACATGAGCGTCTGCTGAGCTTCGGCCAGACCGAGTTCCCATGGCCCACCGGCATGCTTGAGCGATGTCAACGGTGAAGCACCTGTACCACCGTCGTGGCCAGAAATAAGAACAACATCGGCCTTGGCCTTGCTCACGCCGGCGGCAACGGTTCCGACTCCAACTTCGGCAACCAACTTGACATGAACGCGCGCCAACGGGTTTGAGTTCTTCAAGTCATGAATCAGTTGCTTGAGGTCTTCAATTGAATAGATGTCATGGTGAGGTGGTGGGCTAATGAGACCGACGCCGGGAGTTGAGTGACGAGTCTTGGCTACCCACGGATACACCTTGTGACCAGGCAACTGTCCACCCTCACCAGGCTTGGCACCTTGAGCCATCTTGATCTGTAAGTCATCAGCATTCACAAGATATTCGCTTGTTACACCGAATCGACCAGACGCGACTTGCTTGATTGACGAGCGACGCGACGGGTCATACAAACGCTCGGGGTCTTCGCCGCCTTCACCTGTGTTGCTCTTGCCACCGATTGAGTTCATTGCGACTGCAAGAGTTTCGTGAGCCTCGGCCGAAATTGATCCGTAACTCATTGCACCCGTAGAGAATCGCTTCACGATGTCGGAAACCGATTCAACTTCGTCAATTGAAATAGCCGTGCGATCTTCTCCGTTGAATTCAAAGAGTCCACGCAAAGTAGCCAGATGCTTCGACTGATCATTCACCAACTGGGTGTACTGCCTAAAAATGTCGTAACGCTTCGCACGTGTTGCGTGCTGCAACTTGAATACCGTCTCTGGGTTGAACACGTGGTGCTCACCTTCGCGACGCCACTGATATTCACCACCGAGTTCAAGTTTGCGGTGTGCCCGTCGCTCAGGGTTCTTCGGGTAGGCAACGGCATGACGCGATGCAACTTCTGATGCGATTTCATCGAGGCCGATGCCGCCGAGACGACTCACAGTTCCGGTGAAATACTCATCGATCAGTTCGGTACCGAGACCAATGGCTTCAAAGATCTGCGCTCCGGTATACGAAGCGACAGTGCTCACGCCCATCTTTGACATGACTTTCAAAATGCCTTTACCCGACGCCTTGATGTACTTCTTCAGTGCGTACTCTGCATCAACGCCGCCGAGACCATGAACGTCTTCACGAATCATGTCTTCAATTGATTCAAAAGCCAAGTAGGGGTTAATCGCTCCAGCGCCAAAGCCAACTAAGAGTGCCATGTGGTGAACTTCGCGCGCATCGCCAGACTCAACAATGAGACCAACTTGTGTACGGGTCTTTTCACGAATGAGGTGATGATGAACTGCCGCAGTCAATAACAACGACGGAATAGGCGCCAAGACTTCATCGCTATTGCGATCAGACAACACGATGACCCGAGCGCCAGCCTCAATCGCTGCCGAAACTCCGGCACGAATATCGTCAAGAGCGCCCTTCAGGGCTGCTCCGCCTCCGTCGACGCGGTACAAGCCCGAGACAACATGTGCATGGAGTTCTGGATATGAACCGTCATCGTCAGCGTGAACGATCTTGGCTAGCTCATCGTTGTCAATGATCGGGAAGGGCAACACCAATTGGCGACAACTCTGCGGGCCTGGATTCAGCAAGTTGCTTTCAGGGCCAACCGTTGAGCCAACGCTCGTCACGACTTCTTCACGGATCGCGTCAAGGGGAGGATTGGTGACTTGAGCGAACAACTGTTGGAAGTAATCGAACAAAAGTCGCGGACGATCCGACAACACCGCAATCGGCGTGTCGGTTCCCATCGAGCCAATCGGTTCAGTTCCGGTCTTTGAGGTTGGCGCCAGAATTACTTTGAGTTCTTCGTGCGTGTAGCCAAACATTTGTTGACGACGTATCACGCTGTCGTGGCTGTACACCATGTGCTCACGCTCAGGAAGGTCGGTGAGTTCGACCAAACCGTCCGACAACCATTCCTCATAAGGTTCAGCGGCCGCTAATGATTGCTTGATCTCTTCGTCATCAACAATGCGACCTTGTGCAGTATCAATCAAGAACATACGGCCAGGCTGCAAACGCCCCTTACGCACAACCTTGCTTTGATCAATATCAAGAACACCAACTTCAGAAGCAAGTACGACCATGTCGTCGTCGGTCACCCAATAACGACTGGGGCGCAAACCATTGCGGTCAAGCACCGCACCAATCACGGTGCCATCGGTGAAGGCCACACATGCCGGCCCGTCCCACGGCTCCATCAACGATGAGTGGAAACGATAGAAAGCCCGCTTCTTGGGGTCCATCGTTTCATGATTTTCCCAAGCTTCAGGAATCATCATGAGAACTGCATGCGGCAATGAACGTCCGCCAAAGTGCAACAGTTCAAGTACTTCGTCAAAACTTGCCGAGTCGCTTCCGCCAACTGTGCAAATGGGGAATGCTCTTTCGAGACCCGGGATGAGATCTGACTGCAGTAGCGCTTCACGTGTGCGCATCCAGTTGCGGTTACCTTGCACCGTGTTGATTTCGCCGTTGTGAGCAATGAATCGATACGGGTGAGCAAGCGGCCACGATGGGAACGTGTTAGTTGAGAAGCGACTGTGAACTAGAGCCAACGCACTTTCAACTCGTTCGTCAGCAAGATCGGGATAAAAGGCACCAAGTTGCGGAGTTGTGAACATGCCCTTGTAAATAATCGTGCGGCAACTCAAAGAAGGGAAATACGTCTTTTGTTCGGTCGGAAGATCATGTTCAACACGCTTACGTGTGACGAATACTTTGCGATCTAGTTCAAGACCAGAAGCACCTTTTGGATCGCTCAAGAACAACTGACGGAAAGTTGGCATAACGGCGCGAGCACCCGCGCCAAGTGTTGTGGGATCGGTCGGAACATCGCGCCATCCCAAAACCGTGAGACATTCTTCGCGGGCGATTGCTTCAATTGCACTCTGAGCCTTGGCGGCAACAGAAACATCCGACGGCAAGAACGCCATGCCCACGACGTAAGAACCCATGGGCGGTAATTCAAAATTGACAACACCGCGCAAGAAACGATCGGGAATCTGTAACAACACACCGGCGCCGTCACCAGTGTCAGCCTCGGCACCAGTTGCACCGCGGTGTTCCATATTGCACAGTGCGCCGAGTCCGCGCATCACGATGTCGTGCGAGGCGCGACCCTTAATGTCGGCGACAAACGAAACGCCACAAGCGTCATGCTCAAAGCGGGGGTCATATAAGCCATGCGCGGTCGGCAGGCCAGAAGGATTGATCTGGGGGTACATCGTTGTCTCTCTAGGGTCCACGAACTAATAGGGTTGTGGCTCCCGGGACAACGCTGGCCCGATCGGCAAAGACCACTCTATGGTCTGCCTTGGCTTCCAACCAACCAATTAAGGCCAGGCCAGATGTGTCATATCTGGCAAAACCGCTTGTTCAATCGTGAATCAGGTGGGGTCAATGAAGTTGGCGTCGCGCTTTTCGAAATTCGACATCACTGCCTCAACCTGATTCGGGCGACCAATCAAAGAGCCAATGACCCGGCGCTCTTCCGCGAACTGCTCAGCAGCACCAGCCGAGAACACTCGGTTAAACAGTTCCTTCGAGCCGCGAATTGCATCTGGGCTGCGACCAGCGATTTCGGCGGCCATCACCATTGCGTCTTCACGAGGGGTGTCTGACAAACGAGTTGCGAGTCCGAGTTCGAAAGCTTCACGGCCATTGAAAACTCGAGCGGTAAACGTGAGTTCTTTGGCGACATCGGGACGTACCAAATTGGACAACACCTGAGTTCCGGACATATCGGGCACGAGACCCCAGTGAGTTTCACGTACCGACATCTGCGTATCGGGGTGCACGATGCGAATATCGGCACCAAGGCAAATCTGAATTCCACCGCCAAGTGCGTGTCCGTGGACAGCGGCAATCACCGGCACGGGAATCTCTTGCCAGACCCAGGCGACTTGCTGACCAAGATGCGTGATACGACCAGCGGCCATAGTGCCCGGATTGCCTTCACCAGCATTCTCGGCTTTTGTCCCGCCGGCCATTTGCTGGAATGAACCAAAGTCGAGCCCAGCACAAAAGGACGAACCCTCACCGGATAACACGACGACGCGGACCGACTTATCGGTCTTGAGTTTCTCTCCGGCAGCGGCCAAAGCCAAGAACATTTCATTGTCCAACGCATTGCGCTTGTCGGGACGGTTCATGCGCACATCGGCGATTCCGTTGCTAATAGTTACTGAGACGCGATCTTCAACAGCCATTCCTACATCTTGACAGGTCAACAGTTCAGGTGTCGTAGCCTGACAGACTCAAGAGGTGGATCGGTTCAAAGAACGACTCTCCTTGGGTCGCACTACCATCGCCCATCCTTGGGTCATAGCGACCTATGTGTTCACTGCGATGGGCGCCTTAGTCGTCGGCCTTGTCCAGTTTCGCCACGGGATCGTCCATCTGCTCGACACTGTGACCTATTGGAGTGGCACCGAGGCCACCAGCAACGGACACCCGTTCACGACCAACCTCGCTCCGTCGTTTTCCAACTTCTCGGCGATCGAGTTTCTTGAGCGTTCTGGCCGATTGCCTTTCGTCGACTTCCCCGTCGGGTATCCACTCGTTGCGGGAATTTTCGGATTCATTATCGGTACACGTCATGCGATGGAACTTTTATGCGTCATCGCTCTCATTGCAATCGCGATCGCATTTATTACTGGCGCAAAGAAATCAACTGAATCCAAACTTGCCCCTTTCTTGCTCGGCGCAACGGGAATCTTGATCACGATGTCACCCGCAACGCGACTGGTCACCCAAGGCGCATTATCTGAACCGTTGTTTTGTGCGGTCGCACTGTGGCTCGTCATTGCACTGGCGAAATTCCGCAGTAGCGGAAAGTGGGCTCCAGTCGTGGCCCTGTCAATTGCTACCGGCCTATTGCGTTTTATCGGAGCGCCGCTCGCGGTTCTTGCTGGATGGGAGCGCTATCAAAAGACCGGGCGCAAACTTTCATCATTCGTGTGGACGATCGCGATGATGATCCCAGCCGCCATCAATATTCTGTGGGCGTCCTCTGCAGGTGGTGGACATAACGCTGGATGGCGCGGACTCGCACGAATCGATATTGAAGTCTTCGTCCGCTCAATCGGCGGATGGTTCGATACCAAACAGGGCGACCTACGGCGGACGTATTTCACCAATGAGGGCCCTTCATGGTGGTCATGGTTTGTTGCAACTGCCTGGCTTGTAGTGGTCATCGTTGCGCTTTACAGCATCGTGCGCCGACGTCATTTTCTGACAGCAACAGCCGAGTTCGCGCTTGCAGCTTCGGCCATTATCTCCGCGGGATTAGTTGCGGGAATGATGGGATTTGACGCATTAGTGATTGCCGATAACCGCTTGATGTTGCCAACTGGCATTCTCACTCTCGCGGCAGTCGTTTGGTCAGTGCATGAATACGTGAGCAAACAAAAAAGATCACGTCGCGCTCAAAGCTTTCCGATTGCGATGGCCGCCCTCATTCTTTTCGCTCTACTTGCAGTTCGACCCTGGAATGTCGCCGAGAGCTTCAGCGATAGTTCTGAGCTCAAGCCGTATTCAATAGCCGCGCTTCAATCGGGTGCCGCAATCATCATCACGAACGATGCCGACGGAGTCCATTGGGACACCGGCCTGCCATCTGCGTATGCGCCACTTCCGGTCAAGGCACTGACTGGCGAGGCCCAAGATGTCGCAACTTTGTATGCAGAACTTCCTT
>Ga0209358_10000300_pt1 | contig 44383 bp, 65 predicted proteins | sample LauGreFa1BDMLBSN_2_FD_187574 | JGI IMG/M metagenome (GOLD analysis project Ga0209358, IMG submission 187574) | Freshwater lake microbial communities from Lake Michigan, USA - Fa13.BD.MLB.SN (SPAdes) (version 2) | ecosystem: Environmental > Aquatic > Freshwater > Lake | place: Lake Michigan, USA... | reverse complement strand
TGTAATAGTCATCCATCCCCATGACGCGCTGTAACTCGTCATCGCTTGGGCCACGACCTAAGACGTTCTGGAACTGTCGGCTGATCTGATCCTGCGGAGTCATACTCTTGTACTCATCCGAGTTCAGAATCGTATCGGCAAGCTGAGCACGACTAATATCCTGACCAACCAAATCAGCCACAGCGCCCTCGTCTGGGTCTCTGCCGAGATAGTTTTGGTAGACGTAGTTAACGTCGGACTTTTTCAGTGCCATTATTTCACCGGAGCGTATGGGTTAACATTGATTGCATTCACTAATGCAGCCGCCCAGTCTTGCCAGTTCTCATACACGTAAGGGCCGGGGATCGCTTCGTTTGAGAAGACATCAATCGCCTTCAAACCAGCCGCCCAAGTCTTCCAATCGCCATCAGGAATAGCTAACTGCTGCGTGGAATACGCCTCAACCATTAAAGAAGCCCACGACTCAAACGTGTGGTACCGAGGATCGTAGACGAGTGCAATATCAGACATTAGTAGCCCCTGACATCGCCGAAGTTGGCGCTAATCAAGACACGACCCATCTGGTAGTTACCGCCCTGTACGTTGCTGCCAAACTTTAAACGACCTAGTCGGCGCTGCTCACGCATGTCGATCTTGTTCGTGTTCGGATCAAATGCATACGGCTGACTGTAGACGTCCTCAACCTGTGCATAAGGCCGACCCACGACTTGGACATACATCTCGCCAGACAACACAAAGTCAGGCTCAATACGCTCGATATGCAGCCACTTGTTCTCGCCGATGCTGCCATTAGGAATCTGTGGAGACTGTGCAGGGCCACCCGCTACCCAGCCTAAGTCCGATGTCTCGAAGTAGCTCTCAATCGCCAACGTGTTCTGACCGTCAACCGCATCTGTGCCGATCTCGTGCTGCCAGATCGTCGTCAGCCCCGGCATTGTCTGGAACTCAGCTAACTCAGTCTGAGTCGCCGTAGCGTTCGCAGATAGGGTGACCGTGATGTTCCCCGGCGTAGCACTGGGTGCTATAGCAATCACATAGGCACCGCTAGGAACACTCGCCGAATCGACTACTTGATTCAAAGCAATCTGGTTCGTGTTCGCCATCTCGATGTCATCGTTACCGTTAGTCGTGCTGATGTTCGATGAGAAGATAGTCTCAGAGGTCGTGAGGTTAGTCCCGGCATTGACTGGGAACCTAAAGACCTGCGAGAAGTAACCAGCCGACCGCGCAGCACCCGGACTAAAGCCACCGTCGTACCAAGTGTTCTCACGGACATTGTAGATGATGCAGTTATTACACTCTTCCGAATCCCCATGCGGGTAGAACCACCAAATCTCGCCGTACCGAGGCACCTTGGTCGCCCAGACCTTTTGTCTTTGGGCATAGTTCAGATTGTCAAAGAAATAGTTCTGGTTAATTGAGTTGGGAATTTCTTTGACTACCCCGTTATATAGGAGGAACCGATCAACCCCAATCCAATAATAAATGCCGTCGTATTCAATAACAGACTGAGAAGAAAGAATAGAACTTTGGTTAGAAATGGTGTCATAGCGCCAATAGGTAGATGGTGCCCAGTTCTGAGTACCAGACACACCCAAAGTCTGCGGCGCATAAGACACTCGGATGAGCGAATCTAACGACCAAAATAAGCCAGACGGGGAGTTAGAACCACCTCGAACTGGCAAGCCCTTTACAATCTTCGTAGAAGCCGCTGATACCTCGTTAGACTCTGCGCTGTTCCAGTCGAACGGATCACCCGCTGCAGAGTTCTTAATCAATCCATTGTCGCCATAGACAAACACGTAAGGGTGCAGAACCACCACACCCCCTGAGACCGATACCACGTTACCTGTAGGCGTTGGCCCGTTGATGTCTTTAAGCGGAGTAACGACAGACCCTAGTACCGAACCAGCCAAAACCGGTGAGTTCGCTGTGTTGTCAATCTGGGCGAGATTCAGCCCCGGATGCGCTAACAGCAGGGTGTTCTGTGACCCTGCCGAGTCATACATCGCATCGAACTGCCAGAGGTTTAAGTTACTCGCGGTAAAGCCTGATTGAACCGTCGCCACAGGCACAGAGAAGCCGGAGCCTGTACCGCCAATAGCCGAAGCTGGTGCGGTCAGAGAGTTGCCAACAGAGTAGGATGTGCCGCTTGTTGTAATCGTGACAGTCGTGACGACGTTGCCGGAGACAACTATCGTTGCTTTAGCGCCAGTACCAGTACCGCCAGTAAGACTAACATTTGTATAAGTACCGTTAGTATATGTAGTACCACCGATGACCGTCCCTAAAGTAAGAATACTGCCGCCAAAAGTAAAAGGCGTAAGCCCCGCACCAATGCCGTTGTTATCAACAGAAAAGTTCTCTAAGCCTGCCGAATAACCACTGAAGATACGGTTGAAGCCGTCTTCAGAGTTCACATAGACACCACGAGACAAACCATGTACTTCGTTTGTCATCGACCGATAGCCACCGATCTTACGTGGGCGACCACGCTGAAAGCGTACCCAACGACCATCAACATACAAGTTTTTGTCGAAAAAGGTACCGTCGCGCTGAACGCCCGGCTCGGTGTCTAAGGTGAAAACCTTTGCGGTCATACAAATGTCCCGCCGGAAATACCGCTAGGCGCAGTAATGCCGTTCGCACTAACTGTCAGCTCGTTCACACCAAGAATAGAGATGTTGAACTCACCAGAAGTTGCTCGGTAGATACCTGTACTGACTTCACTCGCAAAGTTCAACGAAGGAGAGGCGACAGTGCCATTGTTCAAAGAAACAGTCGTGATACCTACCGACACCGTGATCGCAGCGATGATATTTGCAGAGTCGCAGATAACAATAGAACTCTCGCCTTGAGCAATCGTGACATCGTTGCCCAAGCCTGTAGAGATCGTCACATCGTAGTTACTAACCCCACCAATCGCCTCGTTGACAATGTAGTAGACCTGAACCGTCGGGGGCACGATAACCGTCGCGTTCCCTAGCAAAGTACCTGTGTACTTCTGGATGACGTTAGATGCCTCAGTAGTCGTGAGGGTAAACGTACCGCCTGCGGATACGTCTTTCGTCAACTGGGTGAAGTTGAACTGGGTAGACTTACCCAAGCCGACCGTATAGAAAGCCGAACCAGAGCAGACCACGATACATGAGTCTGAAGGCTGCAAGATGATCGAAGCAGAACCGTTGATCAGCGTTCCACCCTGAGCTGCGACAGTCAAAGCACCCGTGCCAGCGTTTCTCAGCATCACAAACCAGTTGTTGCCAAGATTGCTAACGGTATCCAGAGTCAGCGTACCAGCGCCACCTGTCCAGACATACGTCTGTGCGCGGTAAGCCGCAGTCGCAGTAGCATCACTACTAAAAGTCGTGACAGGGTGCGACTGGTTGAGTGTCACCCCTGAAGCCAACAGACCGTAGCCAGCTAGTGTCCCAGCATCAGCCGCTGAGGAGCCAACACCGAAAGCAATATTGCCCCAAGTGCCAGCTTCAGTGCTGTTCGCAGTGATATAAATGTACTTCGTCTCGCCAGCAGCAATCGAGATGATCGTGCCAGCGTTGTCGAACGTCTTAACGGTGAAGGTATTCGACCCGACATTTCGAATCAGGGCATCGTTACCTACCGAAGTCTGGTTCGCAGGCGGCATGTACAGCGACAGACCCGAAGTCGTCGCCGTCACGTTCATGATCCGGGCTGCGTAGTCATCCGTTGCGTTACCGTTAATAGGCCACTGAAGCTGCGTATTAGCCGATAGGGTTACCGCACGGAAAGAAACATCCGTGGGCTGGATCACCGTTCCGGTGAAGGGACTGTTGTAGCTCATAGTTAGCTATCCAATGCAATGGCTTGACGATCACCCATCCGCTGGATGTCTTCGGCTTTCAGTACCTGCATGATCTTGTCGTACTGAGCCTGCCACATCGGTATGCGCTCATCGTTCTTCAAGAACGGCATAGCCTGCAGCAGAGTGCCGTACAGCAGCGCCTGTGGGGCGTAGATGGTGAACCAGTTAGTTTGGTTGGACGAATCCAAAGGCTGGATGCGCTCGTAGTACAGCACCTCAAAGGCATAGTCATCGTCCGGGGTAGGGGCGATCAGCCAGTGGGTGTAGTCGTAATCAGCGTAAAACTTAGGTGGGTCGGTCTGAGTGGGGTCAGGCCAATACTCCCGCAGGTACTCGTATTTACGCAGGAATACAGGCTGTCTGACACCACCGACGGTGACATTCATCGAGACAGTCTTGTGCCAGCGGGCAGGCTTATCTACCACCGCTTGACCTGTCACAAGGTTAGACTGCATAGGAGTTAGGTTGCCGAGAAACTTGATCTCAGCAGCGATCACCTGCTCAGCGAGCATGATGAACGTAGGAATCTTTTCTAGCGTCGCCTGATCGGTACGCTCCAGATAGCTTGATATATCAGCAACCAAGCTATCGTATGTCATTACAGCGGCAGTCGTCATTACCACACCTTTTTCTTGATAGATTCAGGCTGCGGGACGAATTGTTTGCCTTGTTTAGTACCCTCTCTCTTGGCACGGGTCGTAGCACCGTACTCGGCAGGAGTTAATTTTTGTCGGGCTTGCTTCGGCAAATATCTTTCGCCAGTCGCCTCAGAACCTTGTGTGGACGGCTTGCCAGACTTTGTACCCCAGTCTTCGCTTGTCCACTTTGCAAGTGAATTATCTGCCTTTTTTGGGCCTTTGTAACCCCCTCCGGCACCTTTATATTTCTGAGTTGCTAATTGAGCCTTCCGAGCGCTCCACTGCCCCGGAGATCCACCCTTCCCAGAGGCTTTCACGGAAGCAACAATGCGCTTCCATTTAGCCGGATCTGACTTAACGGCGCTGCTCATAGGACTCCCTTACTTGGCTGTACTGGGCGTAGCACTGCTTGAGGGCGACTCTGAGTTCGTCGGCTTCTCTAGCGACCCCGACAAGAAACTCCCCATCCTCTCGGTAAAGCTCTTTTCCGGTACAGGCACTCGATCCAGCACTGGGGGCACTGGGCACGGCACCGGAGGGACGGGTTTGGCGGTCGCGCAGGCTGTTAGCCAAAGCGGTATTCCGAGCAAGCAAATCACGCGTTTCACGGGTCTTCTCCTGTCTTAGTTTGTCCGCACCCATCTGAAGCTGCTGCTGGCGCTCTACAGCCTCCTGAAGCGCTTTATTGTAGGCGGCGGTTGTCTCAGCCTTCTCTTTGTCCCAAGCCCGCTGTACGGCCTCCTGACCGCCCTCATAGCCCTTGTAGTAGGAAAGCCCGCCAAAGATGCTGATTGCAGCCGCTCCTGCCAAAGCTAGATATAGGTTCACTTGGGCTCCGAGAAGTACAGGGAAATCTCATCGTTCCGGCGCTTCACCAGACCCGGCAAGACTTTGCCGCCAGCCTTGGTGAACTTCAGGAACTCCTGCTTGACCCCCTCGAAGTCGCCACGGTTATGCTTCTGCCGCAGGGTCGATCTCTGAAGAGTGCCTAGCCCAACATTGAATGCAAAGCTGACCAACGCCCCCAAGCGATTTTCGTTAAGATGATCAGGGCAGTAACGAAGAACACCAGCGACAAAACGCTGTAAGTCTTTCGCAAGGATCGTATCCACTTCGTCTTTGCTAAATACACGGGAGTCCTCTGCTTTTAGGGCAAACTTATCTCGTTGATCAACCGGCATCTTGCCCTGCTCAGGGTAAAGCACATGCCCCACCCCGATAGTCCATAACTTAGCCGGGCACTTGTAGGGCTTGTATCTGACCCCCTCGTGGTGCTTGATCATTGCAATTGTGGCAACCGGCAACTTCATTTGCCAGCCTTCGAGTTACCGCGAGAGCCAAACCACATAGCGATGATCGTTCCCAAGAGCGCCATCTCGTCAGCGTCAAACACGATCTCCATCACCTGAATCAACTCACCTACAGATGTGATTGTGTTTCCATGCAGGAAGATCCACAGCATGGTCAGTAAGTTGATCAAGACTAGCTCAAACACGAAGATGAAGGTCACGAAAGGCCGGGTAGCAGCGGTCATGTCCTTGACCCACTGAGAAGACGATTCCAAGAGTTTCTCTTGGTTGCCGTAGATCATGCCCATCTGAGCCATATACTGCTGGTGATCTTGTGCATCGTTCTCGCGCACTTCTTCGGTCTTATCAGCCGGGGAATAGCCTTTGTCGGTCAACCGGAGTTGCTGCTGCATCTGCATGTGCAGGATGTCCAGCTCGTGCTTCTTGTCCGCACGGTCTTGCAGCATGTCAAAAAGTCTTGGGAACAGAGCGACGATGTAGCCGCCAATAGTAGAGATGAGAGTCAGCATGATTACTCCTTATTTGTCGTACATACGTTCAATCAAAATCTCTTTCCGCAGTTCCTTCATCTTCCTGATCTCGTGGATTGCTGCTTCTTTCACAACATAGAGATCCCAAAGCATAAAACCCACAATCGGCATCACTATGAAGAACGTCAACAGAACAGCCAGCACGACAACAATCAATGACCAAGGGACGTCTTCATCATCGCGCTTCTTGTCGTCAGCCACATTACGTATCCCGCCCAAATCACCACGAAAATTACTGCCGAAACCCATGCCACCTTTGACTTTATTTCCGCTATTCTTCTTCTGCGTCGCCATCTTGCTATCTGTGCCAGCCTAAGTTCCTCTGCGTGAGCCTCTTCCTGCTCTTTGACGATCCGCTGCCACATCTCCTCAAACTTGCCCCACAGTCCAGATAATTCCGGCGGGCTGCGGTACACCATGGTTTCGCGTATCTCAGTCAGCATCGCATCTAGCCTCGACGTAATCAGGATGCGCTTTAATGCTCGCCTGCCGATACTCTCTTCCCCCCTGTAAACCTGCTTGGCTTCCAACTGCTCTTTCAAGAACAGCTTGCTGATAGCGTCATACGCATCCATCAACGCGCCTAGCTGGTTACCGATGTCCGTAAACACATCGTTAGGGTCAGCCTTGGCTATCTCCTGCACACGCTGAACTTCCGCGTGGTACTGCTGCTTCTGCGCTGGCGTCGGATCAACGATCTTGTTGTACTGCTCTTTCAGATCATCAAGCACTTCTTTTACTTCACCCGCTGCGCCTTTAATCTCTTTGTAAAGCTCACAGCCTTTCTTTACAGCCGCAACAGCAGCATTGGCAGCAGCAAGAAGGGTTAGCGGGTCAATTTTTTACTCCGGTTGTGCAGGCCAAGTAATGTCCCAAGGGAACCCTGACTGCGTCGGTAGGTCTCTCAACGCTTGGCAGTAGTCTATCCACGCTTGGGATGGTGTCAGGTCACTTCTGAAGCGCCAGTCTGTCTCTGTTAGCTTACGGTTTCTTTCGTTGCGCACATTTGTGGCTTGGTTTGCGTCAGCCGCAGCTTTGGCTTCATCGTCCATGTCGGCAACGCTGTACTTGGTGTACCACTTGCCATTGACCTCTTCAACGCCATCACGGAACGCTGTCTGGTAGCGGGTTGGTTGTGCTTGTGGGCCTTCGAACACCGGGTCGGCACCAAGAGCTTCCAAAACTTCAGGTGTGGTCTGACCCCACGATGGGCCACCGTTCTCTTGGCAGTAGCGCCGCAGTTCACTTTCGGTCATCACTGCACCGTTGGATCGTAGTCTGATTTCCATGATTCCCTCTATGCCACTGCTAAGAAAATAAATGTGCCACCGTTAGCGTTAATTGCCGCAGGGGCTGTGCTGCTGATCTCAAACCCTGAGTTTGCAGTGTCTACGTAATCGGTACCAGTAACTTCAGCGGCTGTTGAGTTAACTAGTAGATACGGATCGTTACCTGCCACAATGCCCCGTGCGCTATCCCAAACGTACCAATCGCCCGTTGAGTCAGTGCGCTTAATCATCACGAACCGACTACCTGCAGTAAAGCCACAGTTGATGACTTGCGTTGTGCCTGTACCGGTATAGCTGCCTACTTTGGAAACGCCTGCGACTGTAGCAAATAGGTACGTGACATAAGTAGTCCCCAAACCATTTGTCTGGTTGCTTTGTCCCACCGTGAATGTCGTTGTGGTTGGCGCAGTGTTATTCCAAACCAAAGAGCTAGTTTGAGTGGCTGCATTTAATTCGAGTCCTAACCATTTATCATTTCCACCTAAACCAGAAGACCAAACTGTCCAGCCATTACCGACATTCCTCGGTTTATTGATGATCAACTCTGGAGCAACGGTCAAATTGTGAGTTAAGGCTTGAGTGGTTGTATTCCCTGTCCCCGTGTAACACACTATGTCAAAAAAACCCGGAGCGCGACGGAAGTTCCACATTACAGAATTCGTTCCGTTGTTATTCCACGCCGTCTGAGAAGGAACGCCTACAGAAAATCCGTCTTGATCAAACGTCGTGAAATCTTCACCTGCTAAGGTAGCTGTCTCTGCGCTGGCATTAGTAGCGGTCATAAACCGCCGTATTCCGACCAATTTATTTACGAAATAAGAATAGTTGAAGTTTCTAGGGGTACCAAACAAAAGATCAGGAGGAAAACCCATACCAGTGATGGAGTTTGTACTTCCGTTGCCAACGTATGTGATTGGTTTGAAAACGGTTGTCCCACTCGTCGGCACTTTCATCGGGCCACGACGGATGGCGATGTAGATGAACGTAGAGCCTGCTTCGTTAATGTCCGACTCTGGGCCGTTAAAGTAAAAGCCAGTAGACGCTGCTACTACCTGATCTACAGTAGCGGTAGTCTCTGCTGCACTAGAGTTTGCTGCAAGCCACGCCTGAGATCCGGTATCAGCCATGCTCCTCATGTTGTCCACCATAACCCAACGGTTGCCTGCTGTGGTGATGTTTTTTATAAATACCCATTGCGGCTCGTACCCCAATGTGACGATTTCTTTGTTGCGGTGGTTGCTACCAAGATATGTGCCGCAAGTGATTACATTGTCCGTGCCTGTCAAACCAAAACCGCCAGCATTATGAGCGAATATGTAGGCGATATAGTTTCTGCCTGCAAAGTTAGCATCTGGATTCCCACTAGCATTTGGTTGAATTGTGATTTGCGTGCTAGAAACAGAAATCCAGTTTGAAAGCGTAGCTACGTTATCGGTTGTGTTTAAGTAAAGATATTGGCTTGTCGTAAGACTTCGATGCCATACCATCCAATTTCTTGCGGTATCCGTACTTTTGATGATGACGCAGCCCGGTGTTGAGCCTAAATTATGATTTATTGTTACTGCGCTGGCGCTTCCTGCATATGTTTGAATGTCAAAAAACTTCGGCTGTCTTCGAAAAGTCCAAGATGCAAATGTTGATGAAGACTGATTTACCGCAGCTGCTGAATTTAGTGTATATCCAGTTGTTCCAAATGAAGTAACTCCATATGTTGATCCTGACTGAGCAAAGTTCTGATTGGTCGCCAAATACCCCGCAGACGTACCACGAACGGTATCGACTAAAATATGGTCATTTGCACCGCTTCTGATTTTTGTCCACACCAAGCCGCCTTTGGTGGAAAAATCAATGTTGTTTGTGATCGTCTGCGTTGAGCCGTTGCCCGTGTACAAGTACGTCGAATACACATCTTCGATATATACAGGCGCAGCAGACTGCGCAAACTCACCAAAGCCTTGGGCAGATGCAGCGCCGCGAGTAGCGATCAATGGCATTATGCAAACCTCGTCTGAGCGGCGAACACTGAGAATGTCGCATTCGCTGTTTTTATGATCGTATATGTGTAAGCATCAACACCGCTTGCGTTGCCTGCTGATGGAGCCGTACCGCCTTGCCAGCGAGTTGTCACGCCAGAAGTTGTGCCGTCAATTTGCACCGCGCTGTTGAAGTAGGCTGTTGCGCCTTGTGTCACAAGGAACGCTGCGGTCAACGATTCACCTGTTGCCATCAACGTATTCAAAGAAGTGCTGCCAGAGCCCCTGAAGTTCACCGTCCAGTTGGCTGAAGCATTGATGGAGTAAAACAAGACGACCTGAGTAGTTACGTCGTAAGCAATCGTGCCAGTCGCAGCGGTCGTAGAAACAACAGCAGTCTCCAACACATCAGCAATCTTCAACCCTGCTGTGCTTGAGGTGCCAATTACCGTCATCTTGTTGGCGACAGTTACGTCGCCTGACGCAACAGTCAAGCCCGTCGTACCAGCGCTTTGCAACGCCAACTGACCAGAAGCATCAGCCGTGACAACAGCCCCGCCTACAATCGTATCCGCATTAATATTGACAGCCATGATTTACTCCATCGCGTTGATTTTCGCGGTTAAGGCAGCAAGCTCTGCCAATAGTTGTTCTTTGGTTGGGGCGGGTCTTGAGGGTGGCACATACGCCGCAGCGTGAGCTTCTAACTCAGCAATTTCTTCCGCAGTTAGGTCAACTTTAGTAACTACCCCTGTACTTACATCGCAAACTATTCTGTGCATGATAATTCCTTACATGTAAGCAATGTTGACTTCACCAAGATTAAAAGTGTCTGTTCCATTAACAGAAGTTATACGAATCCTATCAAGAACAGCAGAAAGTGATTTCCTTCCACCAACATTGTATGTAGTTCCAGAAGCCTCTCCTAACGTTCCAGAACAAACCCATGTATTTGTAGTCGCATTTTCTAAAGTAAAAATAACACTTCCGTTAAGCATATCCGGAGCAGAATCTGACAATATTGCTATGCCAGAAGTGCCACCTAAAGTTGCAGAAGTTGCGCCATTTATTCTACTGGAGCCCGAAAAATAACCAGATGTTTCAACAGTTCCAGAACTGCCTAACTGTATTTGTTTGCCGGAAATACCATTTGTCCTAACTGTATTAAACGTCACAATAAAAAATTTTATTCCACTTGGTATCCCGGTAAAAGTAATTGAAGTTCCTGATGTTGTAGCTACAGGAGTACCCAGTGTCAAACCAGACGATAAAGTTGCCCAAGTAGGCGCACCAGCCCCATTACTCTGCAATACCTGCCCACTCGTACCCGCCGCAGTAGATGCATAGTTCGTGCCGTCGCCATAGACGACACCTCCAGCGGTGGGTGTGTTATTTCCTACTATAGTGACTGCCATGATTTACTCCATGATCTTGTCAGCAGAAGCCTGACTGATTACGCCTGATGCCACTAGGAAGTCCACCAACTCTTGAGCGCCTTCTTCAGTCTTTGGCAGTTCGGCTTTGACTGTAATGATTTCAGGGGCGCTGTTGTTGTCCCACTTAACCTTCTCTGCCAAAGACATACCGCTGCGGAAGTCTGTTGCTGTCCATTGGCGAGGAAGAGATGGAGGTTCAACATAAACCGGTTGAGGGGGTTTACGAATAGCACCGTTTTCCCAGAAATCGCCATTCTCAGCGTCGTCGGGTACTTGCGTGTCATAGAACTTGGCAACATTAGGATGATGCCAATTAAAAGGGTCGGTGGGCGTCAGGTCACGAATGCGCCCGTCTTCAATCCATGCGTATTTCATGATTAATATCCCTCCGTCCATGCAAATGCTACAAAACCTGCGCCACCAGTACCAGCAGCGGTGCCAGACAGACAAAGTCCACCACCACCACCGCCGCCGCCTGCGCCACCAGTACCAGCAATCATTTGAACACTTTGACCCGGCTCGGAACTGCCGCCACCGCCGCCACCTCCAAAACCGCCATTTCCAGAAGCCACTGTCTGAGAACCATTTGAACCAGCGCCACCACCACCGCCAAAAAATCCGCCGTTACCCGCATTAGCTATCTGAGCGGCACCGCCACCGCCGCCGCCACCCCATCCGCCAGAACCGCCAAAAAGCGCAGCGGCACCCCCAGCACCGCCTCCACCGCCACCGAAACCCCCTGAGCCAGTAGAAAATTGTATCCCTCCGCCACCACCCCCACCTACAGGGCGAACACGGTTTGCATAAAGGATGAAATCAGAATCTCCTACGACAGAAATTTGTGACCCTCCACTCATTGCTGGATAAGCCGATTGGTTTGTAGTCCCAAGAAATTCAGAAGTTCCTCCATAGGGGCCTCCACCTATCCCACGGCCTAATTGAGCGCCAGAAGCTGATCCATTTCTAGCTGTACCGCCTGCTCCTTCTGAACCCCCGCCGCCACCACCATGATTGTTTGTAGTTCCAACACCTATTGAAGAACCTCCAGCCCCGTTATATCCACCCCCACCAGCACCCGCTTGGGGTTGTCCTGAAGAACTTGATGCTTGGCATGACCCACCCGTACCGTTAAACCCACCACCACCAGCTCCAGCGTCATTTAATGCTGAGGCGTTATCTACGAGAATTGAGCCGCCAACGCCATTAAACCCGCCCCCACCAGAACCGGAACGGTTGGTGCCAGCAGTATGTGTAATAGCTCCACCAGCAGCGTTTAAACCGCCGCCGCCAGAACCACCTCGACTAGTGCCAGCGGTATATGTAATTGCCCCACCCGCACCGCCAGTTCTTGTAATAAGTTGTCTAATAGTTTCTGACGCCGTAGCCGTACCACCAGTGCCGCCTGCGATACTTGAGGCTGTTCCAGTTCCTTTATTGCCGCCACTACCACCCGTGCAGCTAATTGTTGTACCAATAGAAGTAGTGCCACCGGCACTTCCAGCCGTCGCACTTCCAGACGTGTTATTACCAACACCAGCCGCACCCGCAGCGCCAATCGTTCCAGAAATAAGTTGCCCCGGAATTACATCAAGAATGCCTTCTGCCGAACCCCCAGCGCCGCCGCCAGTACCAGCAGCACTAGAACTTGTACCTCCATAACCGCCACCACCGCCACCACCGCCAGCAGCCATAAAATAAAGCTGGTAGACGTTTTGTGGAACAGTAAATGTAAATGCGCCAGCAGTTGTTATGACTTGACTACGCTGCCAATTAGCTGGAGCAACTCGTGTCGCTGTATTCGGCGGTAAACCGTATCCGTATAGTCCCTTGTTCATCAGAAGTCCCCTCCCAAAGCTGTCACGCGAATACCTGTTTGTGAGGTAGATGTAGTTGCGCGTAATGAATGACCCGTTGGAATAATCAACGGCATGATGTTTGCATTTACATTGCTAGATAGCGTTGCCTGAAACGCCGGAGCAGTTGTGCTCGATGTAATAGCAATCACAGGAACCTGATTCCACAGAATGTAGTTTGTGCCGTCAAAGATAAACAAATTGATTAGGCCAGCGGAGGTTGTGGCTACACCTTGAATATCGATGTAATCGATACGTGTGCCAGACGCACCCGCAGTCAGGATCGTGCCTACCGTTGTCGGCGCAGTCAGCGAAGTGTCTGCGGTTGTCAGTGTTGCAGACCCCACTCGCGGGGTGGCTGCGTATTGTGCAGAAGTTGCCATGATGCCTCCTTAAATAATTCCAAAATTTGCCGGAGCAGATTGTAAAGAGGGCACACCATTGTCCCCCGCTTGAATTTGAAGTACGAACCCTTGAGCGCCGCCGCCAGATAAAGCCCCCGTTACCGTCACATTACCCGGAAACGTCGCATTGCCCGACACATCTAACGTCAACGCAGTAGTGTTCGTATTGGTTTTAAATACCAACGCACCCGTCGTATCGCCAGTATTAACTAGCGCGGTGCCAGAAGTAGTGCCTGCTGAAATCGTACTCATTGCTGCTCCTTAGATAATTACCCAGCGCTGACCGCTAGGAACAGTAACGGTTACTCCTGAATTGATTGTGATAGGGCCAACACTGAAACCATTTTTACCGGCTGTAAGTGTGTAGTTAGACGTCACAACCAGACTGTTTTCCCAAATAACACCATTCGCAGAAGCACCCGTATTCTCCCAACTTGCGACTGTTCCGTTGGTGAAAAGGTATTTGCCCGCCTGTCCAGTTTGACTAGGCAGCGCATTTAATGTTGTAAAAGATAAAGTTCCCGAGCCGTTGGTAACAATAACTTGGTTGGCAGTGCCGTCAGCCGTTGGATACCTCAACCCAGCAGGGTTGTTCATAATCCTAGTAACAGTTCCCGACGCATTCTCGGCATAAATAGCCATGTCAGTATTGGCAATATTAATAGCCAACTCTCCGGGAACTAGATTGCCAGCCGTAGGTACAGCAGCCCCCGTAGTGCTGTAGTAGAGCTGGATCGGCGTATATCCGGCTTGTGCCATTTCTTACTCCTTAGAACGTCCCACCGGATACTCCGGCAGTAATCGCATTAGTTGATGGATTGTAGGTAATACCGGCGTCTACTCCAAGTGCCTGATTGCCAGTCGTGGAGGCAGCAACAAACGGGATGAAGAAGTCAGCATTTGTGCTAGTTGCCGTTGTCGCTACATTCGTGGCGTTCGTCGCCGTTGTTGCCGAACCCACAGACAGGGTGCTCTGAGCCACATATTCAGGCGCTGCAGCCCCTGCCACTAAGACATTAGTCGTAGTCCCTAAAGCCAGCTTAGACAGCGTTGCCGTACCGGATGCATAGATCAAATCGCCTGCGGTGTAGGTAGTCAGCCCTGTACCGCCAGAACCTACCGCTATCGTCGTGGCGTTCCAAGTACCTGCTGTCAGCGTCCCAACGCCGGTGATCCCAGTGTATGAACCGCTGATACGCGCAGAATCAACCGTGCCCGAGGTAATTGCACTAGCCGCAATCGCAATCGATACATCCGTTGCGCTGGTGATCTGACCCTGAGCATTGATCGACAGGGTCATCGCGGTAGCTGCACCACCATAACTACCAGCGGAAACACCCGTATTAGCGATGTTGAAGGTATAAGCCGGAGACTCAGAAAGCCCCGTACCCGCAGAATAAGTCAGCGGTGCGCCAAACTGCGTAAAGGTGATGCCTGTCGTGCCCACCGTAATGGGCAGAGGTGTCTGCTGAACCCACGAAGTATTAGCGTTCGCAGTTCCCGAAATAATCAGGAAGAAGTCACCCTGATTGATCTGGTCAACTCCCGTACCTGCTGTGTCAAAGTCAGTCGCACGAATAAGGATATAAGGCCCGCCAGCGCTTCCCGCTGCAGACAAGGTATAGACGCCGTTATGTGCGGCGTTCGACTCATTCTTAACCAGAATTCGGGTGCCATTGTCAGCAGGCGAGGCAAACGTATACCCATCAACCGTCAGCGCACCATTCACATTACCCGTCAAGGTCGCCCCAACACCGCCCGTGCCATTGTTGTAAGTGTTCGCAGCTAAAGCCGCAGTTGTCGCGTACTTACAAGACTCGTGGAAGTTGATACCCGAGGCAATCGCATCAGCGTAGGTCTTGTTGACGATGTCGTTGCCACTGCTTGGAGGCGTGGTAATCGTCCCCGTTGTCATCGCAACCGAGGTAAACGTACCTGCAGCCGGTGTCGTACCACCTATGGTCGTGCCATTGATGTTGCCGCCAGTGATCGCAACCGAGGACGCGGCTTGCGTAGACATCGTTCCCAAACCGGTAATATCGGTGTTTGGAATAGTTGCCGCAGCCGTAAATGCACTCGATCCGTTACCTTTTACGTAACCAGTTAAAGAAGTTGCGCCTGTACCGCCGTTGGCAACTATTAAGGTGCCGCCTAGCGTCAGAGTTCCCGAAGATGTAATCGGGCCACCAGTGACCGTTAGACCAGTCGTACCACCCGATCCATCAACCGAAGTAACCGTACCCGCACCGGCAACAGCACCCCAGACAAACCCAGAGCCGTCCCACTTCAGGAACGTATCGGCAGAAGTCGGGGCTACGGTGAAGCTCGTTGAATTCGGCCCTAGTTGATACAGAATCTGGTTTGCGGCACCGCCAATGACGTTCTCTGAGCCTGTAATCGTGACATCAGTCGCAGAGGTAATCCGGCCTTTGCTGTCAACCGTAAACTGCCCTACCTGCGTGCCAGAGCCGTAAGTACCAGCGGCTACACCAGACGCATCTAAAGAGATCGTCGGGTTGCCTAATAAGCCATCGCCATCAGTAACCGCAACCTCACCCGCCGTTCCAGTGATCTGTACAGCCCCCACAGAGGAGCTGTTCTGAAGCACTAAAATGCCAGACCCGCTGAGGCCATTTATAGAGCCTACAGGGCCATTTAGGGCGATGACAGGGTTGCCAGCCACCCCGTCGCCATTCGTGACTGTAACGCCTGTAGAAGAGCCTGTGAGCGTCCTTCCAACAACAGTATTGCCGCTCGTCTTGGAAATCATCCCGTTAGTGGAGGATTCAAGGCTTCCAGAGGCACCGTTTAGGATGATTGAGATCGAACCCAGAGCGCCGGTGTCCGTTAAACCTACGCCCGTACCACCCTGCAATCTGCGCGAGTTCGGCAGCGTTGACTCGGTGTTAACAGTAATGAATGTCTGTTGTTGCGTCGGGGAATTAGCAATCGCCGCAACCGTTGTCTGAACGGTCTGCCCGTTCTGGCTAATCGGAACCGACTCCGTCCCAGTAAGCGACTGGGCGGCTGGGAGTTGCGAAATAGTGACTTGTGCCATTATGGTGCCGTGCTAATAACATCCAGATTCCCGTTGTTCTCAGGATCATCTGTGTTTTGGTTAGTCGATAGTACAAACCCAGTTGTCGTCACAATATCATTCGGATCTACCGCCACGCTAACATCAGGGCGCGGGAACCGAAGCGTGATCCGCTCAGTTTTTCTCGCCGGCAACCGATACGGGTCAAACTGGTCTTTACAGTTATGACTACAAACCATCAGCCCCGGAAAGTTCGGGTCTTTTGACAGATCGGCGTGCGGACGCTTCATCTTACAGCGATCACAGACTGCAATCGCTATGTCCGAGTAACCTAGTGTGTCAAGAAACCTCGGCATAACTACCTCGTGTATACCGCGATGTTCGGTGCCAGATAGATCGGCGACTTGTCCCGCTCTTCAGACTCAGCCAAAGACAGATACTTCTCCGCTTGCATCTCAAGATACTGAATCCGATTCATATCAATACCCGGCAACTCCATCGACATCTGGTGCGCCAACATGTTCTGTACCGCTAAATACCAGCGATCAGGGATCTCTAGCTGCCCATCTAAGGCACCTACGTCCATCACCTGACGCGAATACCACACCACCATCTGCACAAATGGGTCAGAAGGCGTAGGCCATAGGTTGATCTGCGGTCTAGGAATCGTCCGGTTGAACCAGAACTGGTACGGCTGGTTCGCAGTGAAGTTTTTGTTCGGCAAAGACACGTAGTCATCCCGGTTCAGACGCGCCATCGGGACTTCTCGGCTGTTATTCCCTACGTAGAACTCGCGCACCTGTAGCGTATTGCCGCCAGTCTCGCGCATCCGGTAATACTGCTTACTCGCACCCGGATCAATCTGATACCAAAGCCACTCGTTATCGACCCAAGTCGTTACTCCGGTGTCTTCGAGGAGCGTCCACGTTGAGCCATCGGTTGAAGTCTCAAAAAGGATGTCAAAGTTTCCTGATACGCCCGGAAGAATACCAATAGAGCCAGCGTAGATAGGGTTATTAGTGCCATAGTTCACCGAGATGTTGCCGTTAGGCGATGTTTGAACGCAAACCGTGTCAATGTCGTTGTCAAACGCATTATTTGCTATGCCAGAAGACGCCGAATACCCCCCTGTTGGGCGGTTCATCGTGCGGTAGTTGGCATTTAGGACGTCAATCGAGCCCAAAGGCAGCTCATAAATGAACTGATCAGCCTTCAGACCGAAGACTTTTTGCCCAATCGCCCAATAATTGATGCCAATATTGGAAAGATTGGATAAGAGATAGAAAAGCGACTGCTTGGCTGAGTAAACTTGCTCCGAAGTCAGTTCTTCAGCCAGCTTTCCAGCGCGTCGAGCACCGTGGTCGATCAAATCTTGCACTGAAATGACCGTTTGACCGACTGTTCCAGAGTAAGCCATGTGCTTTCCTTACCATGAAGGGCATTTAGACGATCTCTTACCGCCTGAAGACATCTTACAAGTAGCCTTACCACCACTCCTCATCGCCTGACCAGTCGCCTGCGAAGTAGGCTCTGCAGCCTCTTGAGAGTATTCAGAGTAAGGACGGAAGTCATTCGTCGCAGGAGAGAAAGAACTAGCCTGCTTCATCATGTCTGTCATAGCGCCTGCGTTACCAGCAGTGCTGCCGGGGATCGTGACAGATGATTGCTCACCTTCAGTTACGAAGCTGCTCAAACCACCAACAGCCATCTTCTTGCCTTTTTTCATATTCGCCTCACCAACCGGGACAGTTCCAACGCTTCATCGAAGCCCTTGCGCGTGATCCACGTTCGCTTTTCTCAGCTACAGGCCCCATACGCGCACAGAATGAGTCCCTACGTTTACCGCCCTCCGGTTGCGGAGCCTTCAAGTCACTACCCGTCTCACGGTTGTACTTCGCCCGACCCTTCGCTGTCAATCCAGCACCCTGATCTGCAGGCAACTTCTCACCGCGACCAATGGCTAAAGATACGCCACCATTTTTTTTTGCTTCTGGCAGCTTACCGTAAGCCTTCTTGCCGACGTTTGACTGAGTGTACTCTTTGGCGACATCCTCTGATATGCCAACTTTCTTAGCAATCTTAGGGTTGTATTCAACCGCCTTCATCAGACGGAACTGAGCTTTAGACTTAGCGGGCATTACGGCCCCTCTTTCACCAAAAGAATGATGAACAGCGATGAAACGGCATTGTTGTTTGCGCTGGCAATCGCAGTTGCTTCAACCGTTGTCTTCTCTGGAACTGCCAGAGGGTACTCGAACACATAGTTCGCAACACCATTATTGAGCGTGGTGATCGCCTCAGTCATGCGAATGTTATTCGTACCACGGAGCAACAAACGACCTTCAACTTGGGTTGAACCGCTGGGCTGACCAGCCGAAAACAGACCTTGAGACACATACCCCGTATACCCTGCTGGGATGGTGTAGCTGCCTGTAGTCGTAACGTTGTAATCTAGCTTAATGATGTCGTATGTGGTTGCAGGAACGCCTGCGGTCACAACACCAGTGCCGATATAGATGCTGCCTGCAGCGCTGTTGCCAGAGCCTGCGGTCGCCACATAGGCATAGTTGACGCGAAGAAGCGATGCAGTCATCGTGACGGCTGTTTGTCCGTTTAGCGTGACGGTCTCTGTGACTTCGTTGTAATTAGCATCAAGACCCTGTACAACGACCGTGCGGGCTCCTGTGCCTGCTGACGTATCGTTCGCACTTGTCGAACTGACGGTCATTTGAATGGCCGACGCAGGGAAAGTAATTAAACTAGGTAAAGGCCAAACCGAGACTTGAGTTTGGTCAACATCACCGTTGAACCCAAAGACAGTGACGTTTCTGTGCCCCTGAATTTGACCGCGAGAGACCTGCAACTCGAACGGTTCATATGCGCCTTGACGCGAAATAGATGAAATTACGGTTGCCATGCGGCTCTCCAAAATAAATTAAAAGTGGGAGCCGAAGCCCCCACCTTATTTAACACGCACCGCCGTAGCGCTTTTTCGTCGGCGTTACAGTCCGACTTACTTCGCGCTCAGTAGTTGTTACCGAGCCAGAACCCTGCAAACCCTTCTTCAGCTCTTCGTATCCCTTCCGTAACCGCTCTGGGAGAGACTTCAGTGCATCCACTGGGTTTTTCAAAGCATTCAACATAGCCTCGCGGTCAGCTTGATTTTCAGCTTTTTCATCCGCATAGAACTTGTCGTAAGCCTTAGTTTGCTCTTTGTCAGACATGCCACCCTCTGCGTACTTTCGTACTTTGCCACCCTTTTTATAGGTGCCAGACAATTGGTTGATGCTGACAGGGGTGGGCGGCTTTTTGTAACCCTGAGGCATAGCAACCGCTTTGCCCGAGTCGTTTACCGATCCACCCCTAGCAAACTTTTTTAGGGCACCGCCCTTCTTAAAGCCGCCTGCATTGCCCTTGCGAACCTCACCGGTAGTCGTGTTAGTTACGCCCGGACGAGAGCTGCTGACGTTACCTTCAACGCCGCCACCTTTGGCAAATTTACGGTCTTTCACCAAGCCAATTGGAGCGCCAGTTAACGTGCGACCCGGCCCCGTGCTCTCTTTTGGTCTAGGAGTAACTGGACGAGGCCCCAAATTTTTAGGGCCACGAGGACGAGGCGTAGGCCCAGCATCGTTAGGGCCGGAGCCGCGACGAGGTAATGGCATAGGGCCCGGATTTTTAGGGCCACGAGGCCCCATAGGCCCAGCATCGTTAGGGCCGGAACCGCGACGAGGCAATGGCATAGGGCCCGGATTTTTAGGGCCACGAGGACGAGGCATGTACTTATCGTAGTCTGCGCCACTTACAGTAGGCCTACTCGGCGTTAGTTCAGTCCGCGCTCTACCAATCATGTCTTTCATGGTAGGGGCTGGCTTTGGAGTACCGCCGCCAGTACGAGGGGTTGTTGGAGGTGGGAGTTGACCACCCATCGCCATCTTCTTGACGTTGCCACCCTTCTTGTAGCCACCACCGTTGCCCATCTTCACATCACCAGTCTTAGCTGGTGAACGATCAGGCGTAGCAGTGTGCATCAAGGTTTCTTCGTACTTTCCAGCACCCTTCTTCGATGCGCTCACAGGAATGACGCTGCCGCCATCCTTGTAGCCACCCTGACCCATAGCAACACCGCCGGTCTTCAGGCCTTTGTGAGCCTTGGAAGCAGGCAAAGCAGCGTGCTTTTTCAGAGCCTCGCCACCGTCTGCCTTCTTACGACCCATCATCGCCTTACGACGCGCAGCCATTGAAGGAGCAGCAGGAGCCGCACCACCAACAGGCCCCGGAGGCAGGCCAGCGCGAGAGAGAACGCCTGACATACCGCCGTTAGCCATCTTCTTGCTACCTGTGCCGTGATCTTTGGCCTTCATCTTAGGCATAGCTACATGCCCACCCTTTTTGAGCTTTAGCTCAATGCTAGGCTCGGTGGTCATCATTTTGACCATTGGTCGAAAACTACCCATTTTCGGTTTCCTTTACTTTTGAAATCAAATCCCGAGCAATTTTTTTTGCTCGTATTTTTTCAATAGTTTCAGATGAGTGTTTATACCCCAGCCTATTGCTTGATTTGCCTTTTTTTGCTTGGCTAATTTTTTGTTTTATCTCTTCAGACAAAATCACACCTTTCCTTGGAGATTGCTTACCAAGTAATGATTGAGATATTTTGTCTTTTGTTTCTTGAGATAAAACTCGTCCTTTTTCTGCACCAACTCCACATTCACCGCCTCTGGTTAAGTTATAACCATTTGGTTGAAATGTATTGTGCTGAATAATAAGGATTTGCTCAAGAATTAAAGCGTTTTCTCTATCAAACGCATCTGCGATGTGAGTAAAAACAAAGTTTTCTTTGCCATACTTCTTTATCGCTTTATGCAATAGCGGAGTTTCACCTAAAGCCTTTTTATGACGACTCCATCTTTTTTCCAAATTTTTACTAATGCCAACATATTGCTTAGCATTAATTGCATTTGTAACTATGTAGATGGAGTACGCCATGGCGATTTACTCAAACTTTCTGAGCATACACAACGGTCAGACGAACAATCGCCTGTGTTGTGCTGATCGTGCCATCAGGATCAAGCGTGATGACAACTGATTGGTTAGTACCAATGTCAGCCATCGCCGCCAACTGAGCTGCCGTAAAAGTCAAAGCCGCACGACCGCCAGCGAAAATATCTGTTGAAGATACATATTGCGTACCCGCAGCAGCAGTTCCGATGGTCATTGCAATCGCAGTAGCAGTGCCACCGCCAACGACTTCATCCTGAACCATATCAACGAAGAAGCTGATGATCTGGGATGAGGCTGGGAGGGTTAGCGTCGCACTAGTTGCAGTACCTGCAGATGCAGTGGTAACGGTAGTGGTCTGCGTCATGACGACGAAGCCACCATCAACCGTATCGGTCAGCGTGCCTGAACCAGCGCGAAGCGTCGAACCAAAATAGGTTTGCATTTCATTTCTCCTATTAGGAGGGGAGCCGAAGCTCCCCAATTGGTTTAGACGCCCGGAGTGCCGTACATGGCACGTGGGTCAGTGAAGCCAACGTCGTAACGCTCGGTTGCCTTGTAGCGCATCGAGTCAGTTTCGAAGTCACCTTCCATCGTCTTCTCCAGACCACGGCGCATCATCAGCTTCATGCCCTCTGGAGCATCAGTCTGCACCCACCAAGCGGTCGAAGAAGTCAGACGCGACAGAACTGCAGCGCCTTCGTCCAACAGGCCGATTGACTTGATTGGGTTGACGTCATTGTTCGCGTTACCAGAACGCAGAACCGACTTCAGCAGAACTTCTGCTTGGAAGATGTTGCCGGGGGCAACAACAAGCTGACGAGGAACCAGACGGATCTTCTTGCCGTTGTTGTCAACTGCCTGACGAATCTGGATCAGCATCTGTTCCAGAGAAGTCTGCGACAGGTTTGCAGCAGTCGTCAGCAGGTTGCTGAAGGTGCCGTTGACAATCGGATGCGAAGCGGAGTTCAGAGGAACGCCGTCACCACCCGGATAGGCTGAGTTGAACGCACGGTTCAGCACGTTTGCAGACAGTGTCTCTTTCGTCTCGATCAGCGACTGTGCCAAGTGCTTGGCATAGACTTGACCGATACGGATGTGATCACCATCTTCTACCAGCACTTTGGTCAGAGCAAATGCCAGACCATAGACCGAGTAGACATAGCGCTTTAGGAACAGCACGCCGCCCTGCTGATAGGTAACAGGAGTACCGTCAGGCAGTTGCGGAGCAGCGCCAAAACCATACAGCACTGGCTCTTCGTGGTAGTTACGTGGGATACCTTCTTGCTCACGGAATACGCGAGACCATTCATCAGTACGCTGATCGTAGACACCGTCAAAACATTCATTCAGGATAGGTTCGACTATGCTACGAAAGTCGGTACTTCTCATCGGGGCTGCCATGATTCATGCCCTCCTTTAAATAGCGTTGATCGAAGCAACGTACTGGCTGAGAGCAACCTGTACTTGCACGATAGGAAAGCCATCACCCCAAGCATTGTCCGGATACGGAGAAATGTTGATGACGCGCAGTTGGTTAGTCGCACCGCTACCAGCACCCGAGGTGCTCATCGAGGCAGACGACAGACCGGTCGATGACGAACCAGCAGTTGGGTTCGTGAAATCGAACTGATCACCAATAGCAGCCTGAGTCAGGTTGCCAGCAGCTTGGATCTCATAAACGATGTTCGGGTCTTGGTAGTAGTAAGCGACTACCGAACCAACTTGGAACGACTCGTTCGCAGGCCAGAAGTTCGACACGCGACGACGACCTGTGGCGTCAGTCCACTCAACGCCAGCAAAGGCACCAAGGAACGCTTCAGTCGAAGAGATGTTTTCAATATAGCCAGCCGTGTTCATCTTAACGGGCGCACCCTTGAAGATGTTCGAGGCATAGCCGAGCGAGGTGTTTCCACTGGTGGAAACGGTTTCGATACCGTTAGCAAGAGCAACTGCACGATCCAGACCGGAAGGATGGAATGCAGGGCGCAGGCCAAACGGAGCAGCAGCAACAGTCATGATTCACTCCATTAGGTTTCAAAACCTACCCATGAAAAATAGGGGCAGGAATCGGTTTGTCAATTTGCTCCAACCCGTCGCCTTCGACTTGACCGAGAGCTCGCCCTCGGCTATCGCGTCCAACTTGAGATTCCGCCTGTACCTTGATCTTGTTCGCCTCTTCCAACGGTTGATCGTGGTGGAAGTGCGCCATGATGTCTTGGTACGTATCCATAGGGATCTTAAACAGCAGCATCTCATTGCACGCGACATAACCGCTATGTTCGCCAGCCTTTACGCGCCAATTCTCGTAACCTTTGACTTCATCCGCCATCACTGGGGAGTAGCCAAGGCGCAAGCGCTTATCAATACTGTCGTAACTGTTGGTTGTCGAAAGCCAGCAAACGTGCCATCCGGGCATGTCAGGGGCTGGCGGCAATGCGCTTTGTACCCATTCGTCCTTCCACATCTTGCGACGTTCTTCGGCGGATACAAACATTTCCTCCGGTGCCTCTCGACTTGAGTCAAGACTAGCGCGTGATTCGCGCCCACCAGTGTTGAGGGATTTCTTTAAACGACTGTCCATAATTAGCTCCTTTGTCCATTTTTACGTGCTTCAATTGCGTAGCGCTTAATCATGCGAGCCCGTTTCTCCGGGTTATCCCACATGCCAGCCTCTTTCATCGCCCGGACTTGGTCTGGGTTCAAAGTGAAGGTGCCTCGACTGGCACCCGCACTAGAGACTGATTCGCGCCCTCCGCCTGTCACCACATTCCTTGGACGGCTTTTCTGGGGTCGTTCATGTATAACATCAGTATAACGATGCGGTAGCACTTTTGACAAGCGTTTGTCAAGTTCGTCCCAATATTCTTCTGACTTGGGATTCCAGCCTTCTTCAGCCAAGGATGCGTCTACCGCCAAGGCGATCTTTGAGTCGGTATTCCCACCCATTGGATCGTACCAATCGCCGTGACTTTCCATCCACTCGTGCGCGTACCGCTGCATCTGTGGATCCTGCTGAATCGGCTGCGGAGCAGGCTCCTGCACAGACCGACGCTTAAACTGCTCAAGCGCTTCAGCCTGACGACGAGCCTCGTACACCATCTCCTCAGCCGCAGTCAGCAGATCACCGTCACCAGCCTCAGCCGCCTCCTTCATCTTGGACTTGGCGTACTGGATACGCATCTTCTGGTCTTCAATCGCCTTGTCAATCCGGGCGAGATCCGAGCCAGTCTGCTTGCGCTCCAAGGCCGACAGACGCTCCATCAGCTCACTGTTCTGCCGCTGCAGGTTTTGCAGGCGAACGTCTTTCTCGGCAGAAACTTGTTTGTGGTATTCCTTACGCGCTTTACGCTTGGCTCGACGCGCAGCACGCATAGCCTCCGCTTCAGGGTCTACCGCACCACCCTCGGCAATCTCAGCCGCCGCAGCAGCGTCATCCGCCTCGTCAGAGCCCTCATCCTGCGCTTGCTGCTCAGGAACCTCTTCTTCCATCAAATCAGCAGGAAGATCGATTATTGCCGATCCATCGCTTGCTTCTTTGACAATCAATTCGTCTTTGTTCTCACTCATACGAAAGCCCTCATAGACAGAGGATCGCCTGTTACTTTGGCAATTACCTCATGATCATTGAACACTGCAAAAAGCGCAGGATCTTCATCCGGCTGGCTCTCAACGAGAACTTCCCAGCGGTCACCGCCCCACTTAGGGACGCGAATAAAGTCACCCTCCTCGCACCACGAGCCCTCAGGCCACGGTTCCATTGTGTCGCGCTTCTTGAAGGCCAAAGGGCCTACTGCGATAACCTTAGCCACCATGTTCTGCCACTTCTCGGTCTCCTTCGTCTCTTCGACTAGGATGATCCCCGCAGAAGTTGCCTTCTTTTTGGCACGGCGTAACTGAACTAAGATTCTTGCTCCAAGAGGTTTGGCACCGGGATCAACCGTGGGAAACGCCCACTCGATTTCAGCTTGGTCAAAAGCTACCGGCTCATTCATCTTCATCTGCTTCCTTTAACAAGTTGTTAATAATGTCCAAGGCATCTTGCAAGCCTTGGTGATTGCCTACTAGCCGTTGATACGAGTCAAACGTAGGGGCGTGCCCTTGTGCAAGGCTTAGCTGAATCTTCGCCTGCTCGCTCTTCAGCGCGTCAATCAGGTCGGACACATACCTCATGCGTTCGACTTGTCGATGCCCTTACCACTGAAATTACCGTGGTCGCTGTTAGCTTCTGGCATCGTCGCAGAGCCCTGCTCTTTGAGCGTCTCACCAGTTACCCACGCGCCCGCAGCCATACGCTGATGCTGCTTAACCAGCTCTGACTGTTGATCCTTATCAGTTGTCGCCATTACAGACTCCCTAAAGTGCGTTGTGCTGCTTCTTGCAGCGAAATAGCAGTGTCTTCCTGCTCCTTACGTAGCCGGTCTGCATCGAAGCTAATCTTTGCAGTGGCAATACGTTCTTTCGTGAGGTTGTCCTCAGCATTCTTGGCTATGTCAATCTTCTGCTCGTCTTTCTTCAGAGCAATGTCAGCCTGATCTCGTGCAGCTCGACGCTGTGTCTCAGCCAGCGACGACTCCAGTACCGCCTGAGCCTGCGGGTCAGCCAGCATCCGCTTCTGCATCTCAGCCTGCGCCTGCGTCATCTGCTGCAACTGCTGGCTCAACTGCTGCAGAATTGGCAACACCTGAGCAAACACCTGCTGGCTATCCATCGCCACGTGCTGAGAAGCCACCGCCACAGTACGATCAATCTCTTTAGGCGCATCGATGTCCGCATACTTCTGCAGATTGATCTCCGTGCCGGATGTTGCGTATTGGTTAATCTGATTCGTGTACCAGAGCATCATGTGCTGCTTGGCGTGCTCGATCACCTGAGGGATGAACTTCTGAGCGAACAGCGGATTGGAACCAAAGATCGGATCCTTAGCAAAATCTAAATGCGCTTGGATGTGCGCTAGGTGGTCTTGGCGGGGATAAGCGAACGCAGGCTTACCAAGTGCCATCGCAGCGTTTTCGTCGCTTGCAGCGGCCTCTACGGGCTTCGCAGAGGCAGGCATGAGCTCGTTTACGTTCGGGATCTTTGCCTGCTTCAGGATCCTAGTGATCACCGCCGCCTGATCGAACATCTGCGGGTACTTATCCATCAGCGAAATGACCATCTGGGTCTGCGCCATACGCTGGGATTCGCTAAAAATATGCGGATCCGACACCGGAATAATGTCAGAATTGCGGTTAAAGTCGTCTCGGCTGATCTCTAGCTCGGCAACAACGTCACCTTTCGTCTGATCGTCCAAATACCAGCGGTTAATCCGACCCAAAATCATCAAAACGCGCTTCTGAGACTCATGTAGACGCGCATGGATCGCCGAAAACACCGCCGCGCCCTGCTCAATCATCGCCAAAGTCGTGCCAACAGGCGCTTGTGAGGTCACATCAGCGATTTTTTCCTCGGAAGTGGTGATCACACCCTTCGCAGCCTGCGTCAGCCATCCCAAAAGCTCGAAAAGTACCGGGCTTGGCGGGTTAAATGGCAGCGGCATCGCTACTTTGCGGATGTCGTCCACCCCCGGAGCCGCTTCAATCTCCTTAACCTCAGTGACTTCGATCTGATCCGACTGCCCAGAGACCTTCGCCCCCTTCAGTTTGATCATCGTCGCCGAGTTATTGATGTGCGCGGTGTCTAAAAGCGCCCGTAAAGCACCCGTTAACGCCGCAGACAAGCCACCAATCAGGTGCGGCAGGCCAATCGCATACGCGCCACGCCAAGGGATGAACTTAAACTCGACGATCCAGTCGAGCTTCATCATCGTGTCGTCGCCCTCTTCCCAGTTCCGGTACAAGCCAACGACCTCAGAGTCCAACTCATCGATCATCAGGATGTACGGAGCCGACTTGCCCTTCGTCCGAGGGTCGTCTTCCAGCTCAAGGTACGTGTAGCAGTGGTAAACGCGACGTAAGCCGTCAATATTTTCGCCACGCTTACGGCCTTCGATCTTGTCGTTCGCCTTCTCAGGGCCTGTGGGCTCAGGATCCATGCTGGCACGGATCAAGTCCACATCCTTGTACAGCCCGCGATCAATACGCGCACGGAACTCGTACTCGGTAATGTCCTGCATCTCAGTCGCACGCTGCGCCGTATAGAAGTTCGAAGCAGCAAACGGCAACAGGATGTTGTCAATCGGCACGAACTCCGAGCACGGACGCTTCTTCTGCTCGTCGTACCACATCTTCATGTATTGAGAGCCGCCCATCGGGAGCTGGGTAAACATCTGCTCTTGCTCATCCCGATACTCTTCGATCTGCTCAGTCAACTGCCAGTTCATGTAGTCGCGCTTGCGCTCAGCCCTGTCAGTCTTCTCAGGCGTAACCTCGCCCACGATCTTGGTGCGAGTCGGGCCATCAGGTGGGAATAGCTCTTTGATCGCCCGCGCAGCAAAGTCTACGCAAGCCTCAGCCATAATCGGATGCACCACTTTCGAGGCACCGTTGAAGTTTGCACCACCCGGCGCATCGTTCCCCAAGCCTGTACGACGCAATCCATCCTCGTACTGCTTGTCGCGCTCTTTACGGTCTTCCTTATCCTTCTCAAACATCCCCAGATACTTAGTCGCAAGGACGTTTAGATCGAGGTCGTCAACCGTCTCGGCAAGGTTAGAGTAGAAGTCTTCGTCTTCTTCGGGGCCTTTGAACTCAGACTCGCGGACAATCGCAGAGCCATCTTCCAGCTCTTCAACTTCCATCTCGTCGTCTTCCATCTCAACTAAAGCACCACCGTCTTCAGTCTCCGTGATCCCCGCGATGAAACGACCAAACTCAGGGTCGATAGGCATTTCAGGCATGATGCTTTCCTCTAAATTGTGTGCTCAGGAATGATCCGACCAGAATCAGTGATGTCAGGATCAGTGTTAAATACGCCGCCACCGAAGGCCATGCGGAACTGTTGCTCAAGGTCGGCTTTAGTGACGCGACCGCCGCGCTTCATACCAAAGAAGCGCCGACCGCCTAATTTGTTCATCCAGTGGTCAAGAATCTCTTGCGGCATCTCGTTCTCAACCGCCATCTTTTGGAAGTCATCCAAGGTGTAATAGCCCGGCGGGATCTCTTTAGCAAAGCCCGGCAGCTTCTGACCTTGGGTCACTTTGAACAATCCCGTGTTATGTAAGTCGCCTACCTCTGACCATTGACCGCTCTTCACAAAGTCTTGAATGAACGGCATGTACTCATCGTTCGGCTTGCGGTTTTGGAGGCCTTTGATTTGAGTAATTTTTTCTGGATTTGGCGGGACGCCCGCTTCTTTTAACGCCTCAACAACATGCTCATCAGTTAGTTCATCAACATCTGGATTGCGCTGACGCCACTGCCTTACGTATTCACGATATTGGCCTTTTGTTTGAGGATCAAGTCTTTCATATTCTTCGCCGCCTATCGCGTACAGCTTTTCTGGCGGCTCAACTTCAATCGTCGCGTGAGGACGTCCGTCAGCATCCCTCAGTGAGAAAATGCGAGACCTACCCTCTAAGACATCAGGGCAGTAGCCTCCAACGCAGTGCTGCAAGATTTCGCCTTCGTACTTGAGGGCGTCTTCGACGAATGATTCATTTTGAATCTTTGCCGCTCTCTGTAACGCGGATTGCTGAACTTCGGGATTATCAGGCGCGGTAGATAGATATTGCTTGTATTTGCTTATTGCGTCTGGGTTAGTCAACTGATCGGGCGAGGTCACTTCCGGCGCTTTGATCTCCACCCACCGCAGTCCTTGGTCGTTAGGAATGTCCGTACCCGGCACTACGTCGTAAGCCTTGTGCTCAACCGTCGCAGCATTCGCAGCACGCGCCGCATCTACTTCAGCCTTCTGACTAGCACGCCATGCGTTTATCTTGTCTACGTGCTCAGAAACTTGAGCCACGCTCATCTTGTCTAAGTCTTTGGGCTTTAGCTGGAGGTATTCAGGCAAGCCTTGACTTGGACGTAGAGCGTTGTCAATCTCGTCCATCATGTGATCAAAACCAACCTTACTTGGATCTCCTGTGGTTCTATAAGCAAGTGCTTCTGGGTTTTCAAGCGCATATTTGCCACCCATCTTTTCCAACGCCGCATTTACAGAATCCAAAAGCGCCTTGTCAACTATCTTGTCACCCGCCGCTGCATTTTTAATATCGTCATAAGTTCTTGGTATGCCAATTTGTGGCTGATCCATGTAAGACGATTGCTGAACCGACAAATCTGAGCGGTCTTCCCATTTTTGCCCAATTTCCGATTTCGCCATTCTTTCTCTTGGAGCGCCTAAGTCTTTGCGTCGTCGTTCGGCACCAAAAACTGTGACGTCTGTGCTTAATGGCTCATAGTGCAAACCCTTGCGGTTCTTAATTAAGTCGCGCTCTTTCTGCAGCTCACGCAATCTCGCCTGCGATCTGGTCAGCACTTCAGGGTCAACGCCACGCTCTCGCTGCGCTTTCTGAATGTCTGATCTCACTTTGTCGATCTGCTTGTCTTTGTCAACCAGCAACTTCTTTTGCGTCTCAGCCCACGTATCCGCCTGCAAGCGCAAAGGGTCAGACGGGGTGCCCATCTGATTCTGAAAATACCGCGACAACTTCTTATCAACGAAGTTGTTCATGGCGGTTACTCGTGCGATCTCTTCCGCTTTGTCTGCCGGGCTCATAACCCCGACCGGATCAATCAGGCTTTCGTCGTAACGTAAGTCTTCGAGAAACTTTTCAGTCGCACCCCTTACCCAGTTGCCACCCTCCGGCTTGATGACATTACTAGTTGTGCCCCGCGACATTGCCGACAGCAAATCTGCGCCTAGTCCGCCACGCTCCATAATGGAAGGTATAGCCTGTGATGCCACGCGCTCACCCGCCTTACCCAAACTCATCATCTGCTGCAATTGAGCATCCATAATGTCAGCCGCCGTCGGTGCCAACGCCTTACCCGTCTTCAATGCAGCCATACCCGCAAACGGTGCAGCTACAGCCGCGCCAGTCTCAAACAACGGGCGCTCAGTGCCTGTCGTCAGCCCTGACTGCTTCATCAGCTCTCGTGCCGCCTCAGTGCCATACGGCTCATCAGGCGTCAGCGGGAATACAGGCGCATAGCCCATCGGGGGAACCTTCTCAGGCCCCGTGTCCATCACCGACGCAGGCTTACGCATCCCCGGGATCTTTGTCTGCAACCAATCCAAAGCCTCACCGCCCATGCCTAAGATGTCAGCAGGCGCACCGGCATACATCGCCACAGGGCCGCGCATCAAGACATCCTGCACCGCACCCGGCTTCGACATCGAGCGCTTCTCTTTCTCGAACTGCCGCTTCAATGCTTCAATGCCTTCAGTAATCGGCTCAGGAATCTTCAGCGGCGCAGGACTGAACATCCGCTCTTCTTCTTCGTCTTTCTTGAGCGGGAACGTCTGACTGACCTCACCGCCCTTCTTCATCTTGTGATTGTGCTTAGCCACCGCCCACTTCAGCATGTCGTCAAGATTGGCAGGGCCACCGTTCGCCTTACGCACCGCCTTCTCAAGCAAGCGGTCAAGGTTGATCGGGCCACCCTCTTTCACGCCAATCAATGCACGCGCATCGTTAAGAACATTCGTCTCTAGCTGATCGCGCCAGTTCTGTGGGGTGACATCGTCAGGGAGTTCGTAGCTCACAGTGCCGCCTTCGGCTTTCTTTACAGCGCCGCCTTTCTTCTTGCCGATCAATCGACGCACGCGCTCTTGGTATTCGTTGATCTCGTTGACTAGCTGCTCATCGATCTGCTGCCGAGCGCCTAGCAACTTCAGCGTGTTGAACTCAGGCGATCTCGGGTTCTGGCGGATCAACTCCAACTGATCCCGGTACAGCAGGTCATAAGGCGTTGCGTGCGGCAACTGACCAATCACTTTGCCTGCGATGTCGTGCGAGTAAGTCGGGTGTGCCGATTCAGTCAGCGCCTGCCCTAACGGCAACTCGCCCAGCGTGAAGCCAGACGCACCCGTCTCAAGGTTAGTCAACTCAGGATGGCTCACAGCAAACTGCACATCCTCAGCAGGGCGCAGGCCGTACTTCTCGCCCTTCTCTAATCGACCAGCCAGATGCTTGCGTAGGTTTGAATCCTGCAGTGCTGCGTCTAAGACGCCTTCCATGTCGCCAAAGCCGGGGAACTCAGGGAAGGTCACGCGCTTACCCTGAGCGTTGACGAACCCGCCTCTGACGTCTTTCTCAAGCGCCTCCAGAGCCTCCTTGCTCAGCAAGTCAGGCCGCTGGTACTGCAGCAGGGATTCAAGGTAGTGCTGAGCAAAAGGCAAGCCGGATGGCATCTTCGTGTAAGAGGCAATCACCGGAGCGTTACCGTACTGCTGAGACGCCCTGCCTGCAGCCCCTAGAAGCCCTGAGGCAGCGCTGAGGTTAGATGCCCATAACTTCTCATCATCTCCGTAGCGAGGGCCACCATGCAGCGTTACAGGCCGCTCAAACTCAACGTCGCCAATCCCACGCAACTCGACACGCGCCAGTGACGGATCACCCGGCAAGCCAAGCAATACGCTACCCTTCTGCTGCTCCAGCGTCATCGGGGGCAGCGGCTGCATGGGATCGACCGCGCCTTCAACGACCCGGCGCTCAACGGGCAAAGTCTGCTCCCGCTTGAACTGCTTCTGGCTCTTGCCTGCAAGCGTCTCCGCGCTCTTCTCTTTGCGGGTCAACTCACCAGCGATCTGCGGTGCCATGCGCTCGGCATACGCCTGAATCTGGGCTTCACTTAACGGAGCGGCACGAGGCATCAGCGGGGAATTAACGCCGCCCTTAATGACTTCGTTCAAGCGCTTTTGAGCCGCCAGAGCCGCAGCAGTGTCACCCGCTTTGGTTGCGGCCTTGATCTCACGTTGGATCTTTTTTAGGCTTTTCAGGATTGATAAAGTCATCGTCACACCGCGTAAGGATTACCCTTCTTGCGTCCGTAATATTCAACTTCCCGATCTTCCTCAACGTAAGGATCTATGTCAAGGAAACCCGCATCCCTCAAGTACCGTAGTGCTTGCGTGCAACTGTCTACAAAGTCATCGTGCGTTGACTCAGGGAAGCTGCAAATCTGACTCACAAACCCTTCAGCCCAGTCACGCACGTAGCCCTTCTTCACCGTGCTCTCAGGGATCCACACCCGCTTGTGCGCGATGATGTTCGCCACAATCGACAGCCGCTGAATCTTGTCCGCCCGTCCGGGGTTGTACGCCCTCACAGGCAAGTGCGCCCGCTGTAAGTCTTGGATCAGGCTAATCCCAGCAGCCTTGTCTTCAATAAGGACAAGATCCACCTTCTTTCCACCGACAAAGTTTCCTCGCTCTTCATCCTCGGGGTCAGCCCCATACGAAACTTTGAACTCCTCAAGAACCTTCGGACGGAGATCCGGGTACTGAAGACGGTCTTGCCACGCATCGATGAGCATGACAGACATCGGGCCGTCTTGAGGCTTAAAGACTCCCCAAGTGGTGGCGGCGGTTGGGTCATTGACAGTCTTTTCGGTATACGCGCAGTCATAGGATTGGATGATGTATTCGAACTTAGGAAAGGGTTTGTTGGCAGGCCACAGGCGGAAGTGCTCACGCTTGACCATCCCACCTTCTTCGGGGTCGATCAGCTCAGCGTAAATCTCTTGCCGTCCTAGCTTGGTGCCCTCGTACTGCAAGATTTGTTTGCGGAAGTTGTCGGCGAGGTTGTCGAGGTTCTCGTAGGTCGAGGCGGTCACCAGCGCCACATCGTCGCCAGCCCTGTCCACCAGATCGAGGATCAGATCCTTCGGCCTCGGGGTCGTGGTACAGATCAGCCGCACCTTCTTACCCAGACGCAGGCCGAACTGCATCATGTCCCAAGCGTCCTGAAGATACTCCCAAGCCGCCAGCTCATCGCACCAGCCACCGTGGAACTGAGGGCCTCGGAAACGCTCGGGCTCACTCGCCGGGATGCCCTTGATCAGGGAGCCATTGATCAGCACGAGCTCGTGGAGCGCCTTGTTGTAGTCCTTGATCAGCACGCTCGGGATCACTGAGAGCAGGCCAGAGTCGCCCTCAAAGCAGGTCGAGCGCACATCAGAGGAGGTCGGAGCAGCCACAACCCAGCGGGTCTCAGGATGCTGCCACGCCCACCAGCCAAGCTGTTCCGCAGCCGTCCTTGTCTTACCAGCGCCTCGACCAGCCAGCAGCAGCCAGATGTCCCACCAGTCGCCCGAAGGCAGAATCTGATACCGGTGCGCCTTTAGCAGCCATCTAGTGCGCCACTCGAATGCAGCCCGATACTCCGCCGGTAGCTTCGCGTACTGCGCCCGAGTCGCAGGGTCTTTGAGGATTTCAACGAGATCGCTCATCGCCGGATCTTCAGGTAGATCGCCAGCAGCAGGCCAGCACACGCAGCCTCAGGCTTGCCAGCCACCGCGAACATCAAGGCTACGAAGACAGACAGGAACTCGATACAAAGGATAGCGATGTCTACACCATCCCAGAGCGCCTTCTCATGCTGGCGCTGGGCAAGCGCAGCTTTGCGCTCGGCGATGCGGATTTCGAGGTCGTTGATCACCAGAGTCGGTGCTGACAGGTCGTGCCTACGCATCTGGGCTTGGCAGGCAGCTCTAGCGTCAGGACGGCGAAGTAAATAGACAGGATCGCAACGATCCCCCAGTAGATAGCTAAGATAGGCCCAGTCATTCCCCGCCCTTTCTAATCATCGCGGCAATCGCCAGCGTCCCGTAGCCCTCAGCCCCCAGCTTCTCAACCAGTAAGGCGCAGGCTTCGCGCTCAGCAATCACGGCAGCGTCAACCGGGAACCACCAGCGCTCGAATGCGGAATCGAGGACTTCGGTCAGCTCGGCTTTCTCTTGCTCGGTCATCTCAGCTCCCGCACCTTCTCAGGCTCGTCTTGCCGTTGATATTTACTCTGGGTCTTCTTGTCGAGGCAGGCCTTGCATATCCACCGCTTGATCTTGCCCCGCTGCTGTTTCTCACCGCCCTCTTCTGCCCGAGTGAACTGGCAGGATGTGCAGAATCTCATTTTGATTGTTTGGTCAATTCTATGTTCTTCAGGACGGCATCGAACACGCTCGTGTCTACCTTCATCTCTAGCGGGTTCTCTGCGTCCCCTGCGACGATCTGGCGGTCGCCGTACTTCTTAGGCTTCAGCTTCGAGGCTACCCATTTGCGGGCGTCTATGCGGTTCTTCTGCCATGTGACCCAGCCACTATCTGTGCGGCTTATGCCTTTGTCATCAACGATCTCTGCAGGGTACTCATCTGCAATCGCTTGTATCTCATCGGCTAATGTATCTGCTTGCTCTTCTCTGGCCTTCGCGTAATTGTCTGAGAATTGCTTATTCTGCAACAGCCACAAATAGACTGTGCTGTGCACGGGCATTCTGTCTTCCATGCAGATTTGGCGTAATGACTCACCGCAAGAGATTCTTGTGCATATCTCTGCGGCGATCAGCGGGTCATACTCGGTCTTGCGACCAGCCCGCTTCTTTGGCTTTTCTTGCTCACTCATCCGAATAGCTTCTTTAGGAACTCGGCTGCGGCTCCCGGGCCTAGCAGCACCATGATCATTACCATGTACAGCAGGTACTCGATCCTCTGCATACGGTCTGAGCCCTTGTCGAGGCTGTTGGCAATATGCTTTGCGCGCTCTTCACAAACGGCTTCATGTACGGCGAATCGAGTCTCTAGATCCTTTTCCATGTTGCATCTCAGCAATTAAGCGGTCGTTGCTGGTTGCTCGGTCGCAACTTCTTGTATGGGTAACTGCGGTAAGGCCTGCTCCCGGATATTCGCAATCAATGCAGCCGATTGGTTGAAGGGCAAGCTACCTAATAAGGTTAATAGTACGTTAACCTCATCTAGGTTGTAAAGCAGGGTAATCTTGATGTCTTTGTTCTCCATCTCTCTCTCCTTATGTGCCGCCATGTTTTAGGTTCTTACTAAATTTCACCCAAAGACCCCCCTACCCCACGAAGGGATAGAGAGGGAAGGTGCTTCACCCCACATAAAGTGGATCGTCATGCTACGGATTGGGTACCGTATGCCCCTCGGCTTGACGATAAGACCAGCCGACCGGATTCTTCGGGAACTGCCCCCTAGCCTTTCGGCATACCGGCTACGCTTTCCTTCCGCGCCACCACGATTAAGGTGCTTACTATCGTGCGGAGTACGGGTAGGCAAGCCAAAAAAAAGCCCAGTTAAGGAGGCTTTAGGCTTGGTTTGCCGCATACAAGGGGCGCTGTATCACCGATCTTGTAGCTTTGACGAAGCCGCCTTAACTGGGCGTTCTCGCTATACAGAGCTGTCTGCCCGGCACCACCCGTAAACAGATAACTGGATTAGACCAGACTTTCACGGACGGTGCAAGAGGGTGTCGGTACTCGCTGCGTCCAACAGGGCGAAGGGGAGAAGTCCTGCCAGCATCCGCTTTCCCGACTGGTATGGAGACCGGCCTGCTACGTAGGTTCCAGTCTACGGGGGCGGGGGTGGTGCCCAGCCGATCTCCATGCCACTCGGTGCTGTACGCAGTCGGCTCAGCCGCCGTCCTTGACGTCTTCGTTGTTCATAGCCCTGCGCTGGCTCAACGAGGCGTCAGTCTACCTACTTTTCAGCATTCACGAGTTTCATCGCGTATTCCGCTATTTCCTTGATACTCGCCGAGCAAGTCCCGTCCTCAATGATGTCCTCCATCGCAGCCATGAGGATCATCTTGCTGCAATACTCCTCATACGCCGCATCAGCTACCCGATTGAAGTCTTTTTCTATTTTGTCAATTACTTGCAAGTCATCCATGTTTTTTCCTTTTATTAACCCATACCTTGCCAGACCACGCCCCGCCAAACATTGCAACACCAGAGCCAGCCCCGCCAAAATTTTTAATCTTGAGAAATATCAAACTTAACAACATTGAAACGACCAAACGTAGGACGGAAGTCGCCAATCCCAACTAACCGCCCAGCCATCGACAACGTGTCTTGCAGCCAGAACTGGTCAATGTATTCCGGCACCAGCACCATCAAATCAAAATCCAACCGATACCCAGCAGACATCGCAGGACGCACTCGGTTTACACCCGCCCGCTGAATCACCACTCGCCGCTTATCCTCATAATCCCAATCCTTCTTGCCAAACGATGACAGATTGGTAAGGCTGACCACACCCGCTTTGGTCAAGTCCATCGCGCTCTTTCGAGGGCTTCTCGGGTCTTGCTTGTACTTTGCCGCCAGAATGACCGACTGCCGCAAGTATTCCCCGGGGCAGCACAACTCACCCTTTTCGTTACGCCAAACGTAAGACTCAATGTCATCCGTCTTCTTTGCCGCTGAGTTCTTTGCTGCTTTTGCTTTGGTCTCAACCGCCTCGCAGTTCCAACGGTGGAACAAAAAGTCTGCGCTGCCCTCAATCGTGACATGCGCTATATACGGCAAACCATATTCAATTGCAAATTCGCCGCCATTTGTTACGTCTGCTACTTGTTTTGCTTTTGCCATTTCTCTCTCCCTAAGTTAAAAAAGCCCTACCCGATCATGCCTCGCCGAACCACGCCCGACACAACCACGCCGTGCCACAGATGCTTACGCATCGCATAGCAGACTCATTGAACCCGCTATACGCTGCATAACAGCTCCATACCGCACCGGAACGCGCCAGACCTCGCCAAACCTGACAAAACCAAACCGTACCCTACGACACCACGCCATTGCCCGCCGTGCCGCGCAACGCCCCAACACACCATGCCGGACATCGCACAGAAGCCTCGTAGAAGCCGCTGTACGCTGCATAGCAGCCCTTACCTAACCACGCCGAACCGAACATTGCCTCGCCCAACCGGACATTGCCCAGCCATACCTGACCATGCCCCATTTGTAATTAATCAACACCCGCTTTACCCTGCCCCGCCGGAGCGGGGCTGAGTTGATCAGAAACTTGGGTTCATTTCGCTGCGGTGACCGTTAACCAGAGACCACATGCCGCTATGCACCCAGTTAGCAGACTGGCGACGACGGTAGAACTTTTGACCGGCGGTCGTGACGATCAGGCGGAAATTGGCGCTGATCGACTTGATGTGACCGCATGGGTAGTAGTCACCATTGAAGCCGTAAGACACTGGCTCACCGACCTCCGGGGCCTCGATAACGTCAAAGCGAGGCCAGCAGCCTGCGCCCGAATCGATGGGCAGGTAAGTCTTGCCAGTAACATTCTTTGCCGACTCAGCGATCTCTGCTGCGTGCTCTACCGACTCGATGTCGTGGCGGGTCATCCAGCCCGAACCGTCCGCGCTTTTCGATGCCCACTGCTTGTCGCCCTGTGGGTACTCGGTGACCACTGCGACGACTTCTTTCTCTGCATTTACTTGGAAGTGCAACATGATTCGCTCCTTTTCGCATCCTGACCAAAGTGTCAGTGGTGTAATTCTACATTAAACATTCAGGTACGTGTCAACATTTTTTTTCGTGCTTTACTTTGACCAAAACATTGCTCACGAGCTGGGCTAACTGCACGGCCTCTGAAACATCCCCACCAAGGCCTTTAAACGAGCTCAGGAACGCTTGAACGTCCTCAAGCACCCGAACTACCTCCTCGCGTGGAAAATCGCTCATATCCTCTCCCATGACCTCCCTGAGGTGCTCTATGGCCTCCTCAGGGGTTGCCCCATATCCGCAGTCGTCCTCAGCACACCCGCCCTTGGGTACAGCAATGAAGCGGTACTGGGCTAGGTTCAAAGGGTTGTAGGTTTCCCAGACCTCGTACATCAGTCCTCTCCGTAGCGGTCGTCGTACATTGCGTCAAGCCGAGCCTCCTCTTTGGCCTCGTACTGCTCGACCTCTTTGATCGCGGCCTCCAGCGCCTTGATCATCCGCTGAGCTTCCACCGGCGTGATGTTGGTGTAGGCGCTGCCGCCCCGCACTTGCAGGTTGATCCAGACATTGTGACCCTGCGTGTCCACGTAGATGCCTTCGTACCGATTTACACCATTGATTCGCGTTGATTCCATGATTACCCCCTGATTAACGTGAAGAAACTTTGACGCTGAACACGGCGCTGGTCTTGGTGTAGCCAGCAAGCTGCTCTTCAGTGATGCCCAGATCAGCAGCCAGACGCTTCCAGTCGATGACGCTGCGGTTTGACTCGACGACAGTAGCCTTGAACAGGTTGCCCTCGAACACTTTGCTGCCGCCGGGTGCGGTAGCTGCGTCTTTGAGGTCGTCTTTGATTGCAGTGGCCTGCGCCTCCAGATCAGCGATCTGTGCCAGTAAGCCGCCTAGTGTGTCGATGGTGTTGAGATCGTTCTTCATGGTTCGCTCCGTTCGCATCCGATCAAGTGACCGTAGACAGAGTTTAATTCGACGTTAAACGATAAGTCAAACACTTTTTAAAATATTTTTTCCTCTTGCTCAATTGGCAACCCGTCACACAGTAGGCGCTGGATGGTCACGTTCAAGGCGTCCAGCTCATCCATCTTGCGAATAGCCCACGCCCGCTTCTGCCCGTGCCAGCCCATCATCGAGCCTTGGTGGCAGTCGTAGCACAGGGCTACCGTGGTGTACTGCTGGCCCTGATTAATGTGGTGGGCTGAGCTTGGCGGCGGGGCATTGCAGACCGAGCAGGGCAGGCTCTTGACCCGAGCCAAGTGCTTACGCTCTGCTGCGGTCAGCTTGTTGTTCATATCGTAATCTTATCCATTGCCCGGTTACTAGCCTCTTGTGAGCGCCAGACCTCGACCCTTGCCTGAGCTGCGACCATCTCCCAACGCAGGCGCTCTTCAGTCTCTACGGCTTCCCGCAGGCCATCGAGCAGCTTGATGTAGTCAGCATGGCTGTACGCTTCTCTTTCTTGTGCATTTACCGCAGTCTCTAACGATTGCTTCATCAGGATTGCCTTGAGGCTCTTGCGGTACTCTTCCATGTAGATTCTATCGGCCTTGGCTTTCGCGTATACCTTGCCGTTATCCCGAATAAAATCTACTGCTCTGTTTGGGTCAATCTCTCTGTCCATTCTCTCCCTTTCGCAACTTTGTTTAGGATGTTTCTTATGTGCTGCTTCTCTACTTTGTACTTCTTCGCTAACGATCCTATCGACGCTCCAGCCATCCACGCCTGATAGATTTCAATGTCTGGCAGTTGCATTTCTCACTCCCATCATCATGTCTGCCATATCAAAGCAAGCCTCTGCAATAAATCTAAGGTGATGCTCACTCTCTAAAGCCTCGGGTTCGACGTTACTCATGATCCCCTGTAAGGCAAACGCTGCAAATGCACAGCGCAATTGGTCGTCGTTATCAAACATCATCCCCATGCCCTCCTCGCGTATTCCGCGATTAATAATGCTTCCGCTTTACCGTGATCTTTCTTTAGCTTCAGCACCGCCTGCGGGAACCTCTGTCGGGCCTCCGCAAGCGATTGCTCTTTGTCCGATGTCACGTTCATACTCTTCTTCCAGACCTGCGGAGTAACGTAGACAACGCGATCACAGAGTAATTCACACACAGCACCAATAGCACCATAGGCACGCATAAACCTGCCCGTACTAGCGATCCCCTGCTTTGGCATCGTCCAAACCTGCTCCACACAGATTGCATAGTCATCCCCCGGTATCGTCATGTCTAAGATCATTTGCTTCAAGGCTCTCGCATCGATTCGGTCATCCACTGCGGCGATGTCATAAGCAGCGATGAAGTTCCCGTCATGATCAACAGCACCAATGGCACCTGATCGTAAGCCGGGGTCTACACCGATCCAGATCATTGTCTCTGTGATGGCAGGCGGTTCAGTATCTTCTTCGCCAGCTCAGTCTGACCATCATCATCAGCCAGCTTCGCGCAGGCCTCACGCTCGATCAGGATCGCGGTCTTCGTGGTCTCAATAGCCATCGCCATGATCTCAGCCTTGGCTACCGTCAGCGCTTCATCGAACTCAGTCTGAGTAAAGACTTGTACATGCCCGCTAGTTGCCAGAAAGTTTTTCTGGAAGTTGCTCATCTCAGTCATTTCCATTCTCCTTTTTGTCCTCTGTTACCTTTATCCCACTGAGCTTTAACCAAAGCCCGGAGCTCGTTATCATCATGGTTCTTTTCCCACATTCGCAAAAACTCATGAGCTTTATTCCTGTCCGCAATCCGCATTCGGATAACTTCACGGACGAGACACTGGTGCTGAAATTCTGATACATACCTCAAAAGTCACCTTTGAAATCAAATGCCATAGCAACGCCGCCAAACCGGTCAACAAACTGCTGGCTATCTTTGTGATACCACATCGGGAACCAACCCTCGAACTCACCGTTGCGCTGCTTCTCGCACATCAATACGAGATCCGGTGTCGCTGGGTCAACATCCTTCCCTGACTGAATGTCGTGCTCCTTCTTTTTGTTTCGGTACACGAGGAACACATTATCCACTTGATCTGCAATCGCACCAGTGCCCTTGATGTCTGTCTTGCTCGGCATGTTCTCTTCGTTCGATAGCTTGCGAATATGGTGAACGAGATGAACGTGAATCTGATGATCCCGAGCCAACGCGCACAGCTCATCAACAAAATATTTCTGCTCGTTGTATGCGTCCTCCGCAGCCACGCATTTCATCAAGCTGTCGATAAAGACATGCTGAACGCCGAGCTCCACCGCACAGAACCGAGCCATCGCAATCACTTGCTTAGCATTGGTGGTGCCCTGCTGATCGTATAGCCAGATCTTCTTGTCTGAGAACTCGTAGAACCTGTCAACGATCTTGAGAAAGTCAGACTTTGTCACGCGAGAGAACGGGCTCTCGAAGTTGATGCCAGAGAACTGTCGCAGCATCCGGTACAGGGTCTGCATGGGCTTCATCTCGAAGCTGGCAATACACACCTTACGGCCCTGTTGGATCAACCCTAACGCAATCTGGCCTGTCACCAAAGACTTGCCGCCGCCGTTAGTGCCTGCGTAGATCGTAATCTCACCCGGACGGAACTGAAAGTCGCCCGTAGACGAAGGCCAACACAAGTAGGACAGAGACTCGGTACGAGCTGGGCTCCCGAAGTTCTCTGCCATCTCTTCCAGCCAGACAGAAGGCTCATGCACTTGATGGGTGACATCGGTAGTCTTGATGTACTTGTCTACATCAATTTCCTTCGCGGAAATAAGGCGCAACCGACGCGCCTCGTCTAAGGCCTTCGCTCTTTCTTCGATCATTGTTACGTTAGACATTCGCATACCTCACAGCTTCTGAAATTCGCTCATAAGCCAGCCGAACACGCTGGCGATCCGTTTCGCTAACTTTCTTACCCTCAGACATATCGAACGCCACGATCTGGACAATCGTCGCCTCGAAGTGAATGATCCTCATCAAATCTGTTGCATAAAAAGCAGCCTTCACAGGTTTCGCGGGATCCGGGTAATTCATCCGCTTCTCGTCAGGCGGGAACAGATCACCAACATCCATGCCTACCGCATCGACAATAGCTTGGATCGAGCAATCCGCAAAACAGTGCATCAGGATGCGACCATCGTCCACTTGCCGGATTGATAAGCTAGGGCTGCGGTCTTCGTGGGCAGGGCAGCAGGCAGTCCACGAGCCATTGCGACCCTTGACCTTAGTCAGCCGCGATAGCAAAGTGTCAAGGTTATCCATGATTCACCCCCGATAACTTGCGCCCCATGAAAAAGCCGGGCTTATCCTGCTGGGGCTTATTGCCGCCGGCCTTCTCGTTACGAACCCAGTTTCGCCAAGTAGCATCCCAGTCGAGCTTTACGCCCTTAGAGCCAGCCTGCGCGATCCAGAAGTCTCGGAACCTATCACCAGTAGCCACAGGGTGAAGATCAGGTCTCTCGGTCTTGCAAAAGGCTATTTGTTCTTCAGAGGGTTTCCAGTCAGCAGGCAGTCGAGTTCCACGAGACTGCTTAGGTTTTGCCTCTACTATGGTTATTGGTTCTTGGTTATTGGTTGCGATCTTATTTGGATCTAATTTAAGATCCCGTTTGGATTGCCAACGGACTTCATTTGCATTACGAGCACGATCTGATTTCGCACGATACGTTGCTAATTCGGCATCACATCTTTTGTGATTCCAGACATCGTTCTCGAGTGAAAAGAACGCTTCCAAAAGCATCTGAACCGCATCTGAATTGGATCCGATACGGAAGGCAAGTTTCTTTGGATCGTTAGGTAATGGCTGCTCTGTGTCGTAGTACATCCAGAGCAAACGGAGGTAGGCAAGCGTGTCAGCGTCAGAAAGCGAGGCGGTATCCCGCTGAAAGTCGCCGATATGGTGACTGTAATAATGCATGTTAACCCTCATCAAAGGTTGTCATCACTGTAATAGGTGGGACGCAGCAGGCCGGTGATGAGTCGGCTCTTCAGGAGCTACCCTAGCTGTTCCCGATGATCATACTACCCAAAAATGTCCGAGCGCAAATCCTTTTTGCTGACTGCGCCCTTGGTATATTTGTGGATAGCCACCGCTAGAGCGGGGCTTGGTACCTTCGAACCATTCAGAAGCTGGCTCAGCCAGTTCTTAGTAATCCCTAGCCCTCGCGCCATTGCGACTTTAGTTCCACGAGGCTTGGTTGAGAAATATTCTTGCAACGTCATGTTGTTCTTCCTCCGTTAATGCCAGATTAAACCATGACTAATTTTTTTGTACAAGTAGTTGTAACTTGGAATTAAATGATGTAGAGTTCGCTTAGTTGATAGGAGGTTACACAATGGACAAACCAAAGATCACCCCGTACCGCACAAAGACCGGCATCGAGATTGGCAAATTTTATGTGCCGCCCTCGAACATGCAGTACAGCCACGATATGGAGCTGTTGCAGGAATCCTTGCTGACAGACGATGTCACCCTACGCCGGGAGAAGATCAAGAACATGATCTACGCCACGGTTCTCGGGGTCATGGTGTTCTTGCTGGTAGTTGTTAAATAACTATGATGGTCGTTGGGCTACTGATGATTGGTGCCGGGGTCGGTATCTTGGCTTTAGCTCTGGCGATTGTTCTTGGCATTCTTTTGGGAGACTCTGAATGAGATGGTTACTTGTGTTGTTTTTATGTGGTTCCGCTCATGCAGAGGAATGGTGGGAAACGCCAACGACGAAAGGCGGGAAGATTGTTCTCACAACTCAGACCGCCGACTGGTGCGGCAAAGGCACTTTGGTAGCCTACCTAGAAACCAGCAAGCAGGACTCAATTTACGGGTGCTGGACTGTCTCTAATGATCGCATTCATGTGCGGTACAACGGTGGAGTCACCAAGGTCTACGACAAAGAAGGCTGGGAGTATAAGAATGACCAAAAGTGAAATTGTTAATTTGGCTTATGAAGCGGGATGCCCAAACATTATTGTCCCAGCCGAGTGGTTTAAATTCGCCAAGCTAATCGCAGCAGCAGAGCGTGAGGCGTGTGCTGATATAGCGGAAAACTGGAGATGTAACGGTATGCCAAGAACAGTGTTAGCAGATCAAATCCGCGAGAGGGGTGCGCCATGACCAGAGATGACATAGTTAAATGGGCAGCAGAAGCCGGAATCATGCCTCCAGATTGGGGCGCGACCGAGAACCAATGGAGAAGCCTTACTGCGTTTGCTGAACTTGCTGCGGCTTATGAGCGAGAGGAATGCGCGAAAGCGGTTGAAGATTGGCTACATGGCGACTGGCATAACCAAGGCGTAGTTGCCGCGATGATGATTCGAGAAAGGGGTGCGCCATGACTGACAAACAACCCGAAGCCCTGCGGCTGGCTGATTTACTTGATTATGCGGTAGGCATTGAAGGCTATGTACGGGACGAAGCCGCTGCCGAACTACGCCGCTTGCATGAGGTGAATGCTGAGTTGGTGGAGGCGTTGCAGTTTGCATTAGATGTGTTGGCGGTGCAAGATGAAATAGATCAAGTTTTAGGTGCCGCAATAGTTACAGCGGAAGCAGCCATCGCCAAAGCTACAGAGGAGCAACAATGACCATCACACTAACCAGCGAGGAAGCGCAGCAGGTGCATGACGCATTGCTGAATTTTGAGAACGACATTTCGGATGCAATGTTTGCTGCACTTACTACTCTCCGCGCCCGACTCGCGCAGCCTGAACCGGAGCCGGTTGCAAAGA